>Ga0307515_10004036_pt1 | contig 30641 bp, 15 predicted proteins | sample 17_EM_MG_FD_194513 | JGI IMG/M metagenome (GOLD analysis project Ga0307515, IMG submission 194513) | Populus trichocarpa ectomycorrhiza microbial communities from riparian zone in the Pacific Northwest, United States - 17_EM | ecosystem: Host-associated > Plants > Roots > Unclassified | place...
TTTTATCATATTGTGTGAAATTTGCATCAAGAAAAGAAATCTTTCTTTTCTCCAAGGAATATTAGGATGAACCTTTTTTTTTGTGTAAAATTTCATCTATTAATAACTTTATATTCCAACAAAGAATGAAAAGGAAAATATATAGGAAGCATAGAAGAAGTTGTGGTACTTTGCCTGACTCGTGACCCAAAACTATGGGATATAAAAGAATACACATTCTTATGATAAAATAGGGATCTAAGACAAAACATAATAGAAAGGTTTGAGCTCTTTAATCTCATATTTTGTATTTAATTTTTTATATATCTTGCTTAAATATGTATTTATAAAAAAAATACATACAATAAGATATTTGTATTTGGCTCAATCTTCTTAATTAAAGATTAAGCCGAGTTTAATTTAATTGCAATTCAATTACAAGAGTGGACATTAATTAATGAATTTCAATTTACTTAATATTAAAAAATTAAATAATAATTCATTTATTATTTAATTTTTAATTAAATCATTTAATTTTTTTTAAATATGCAATGCAATTCCCGAAACTATTTCATATTTTTTATGACAAGAGATGTTAAAGAAAAAAAATATTTATAATGGAAAAGCATCCATTGTCTAATGGAGGACTTTTGGTATAGGTTCAAATCCTATCATACGCAATATTTTTTCATATACATTGTTATTATTTCTTCTTCTTCTATTTCTTCGTATTATTATTATTATTATTATTATTATTATTATTATAAAGATTAAGAGAAGTTATAATAAATATTAAGAGTAATGACTGAAATAAAAACGTTTCATCTGTTCTTGAATGACTTCTTTCAAAATGTTTCCCGCTTAAAAATAAATGCTTATTAATATTATAGAAAGATACCCCCTAATATTTTTAAAAGGTCTTAATGATCTTATTTGATAATAAAACAAAAAAATTAATAAAAATAAAATAACCCTATAGAAAGCAAAATAAAAAAAATATTTAAACTTCAATTCTTAGCAAATCAAATATTGAAGGAAAATATAAAAAAATAAAATAAAAAAGAAAAAAAATTCCAAAAAGTCCACTCGAGTTGGCTGACCAAATCCACGACCTAATTATGAAACTAGGATAATCTCGTTGAAAAAAAAACCAAATAAAACTATAAAGTTCAATTATTAAATCAGCCAAATATTGAAGGACACAAATGAAAAAAAAATCAATTTTTGAAAAAAAATAAAGAAAAAAGACACTAGTCAACTCATGTTAATCCACTAAGTTCACGATATGGGACATTAAATCAAGATAACTCCGTAAATAAAAAATTAAAAAAAAAAATTAATCTCCAACCAATCTAATATTGAAATATAAATTTGAGAAAAAAAAGGATTAATTAAAAAGAAAACCTAAAACAAATTGAAGTCAACTCAGACTAATTTTCCAAACTCGTAATCTAAATTATGAATAAAAAACAAATCCAAAATACTCATGAAGCCAAATTTTCAATCAATCAAATACTGAAGTAAAAAATTTTTTAAAAAAATTCAAAATAAAACAAATAAAAAAAAACACCAAACTTGACATGAAAATAAAAAAATAATCATCCAAAGCATAAAGAACCCACCACCATTATTAGCTTCAGATTGAGTCAATGTCTTGGCAAAAGAAACAGTATCTTTTTGCCCCAAATATCATTTCAAACCAAGATTCCATTGTCCCAATGCTTATTTCCCTTAAATCAGTCAGTCACTCCCTCGTCTGATTCTTCCAATTGATCAGTCTCTTTCTCCACTATAAAATTTATTGCTTCATCAAACATGGTCCCAATATTAGAATCCACTACATTTTCAAGATTGGATTACACTGCTGAGCCTCCTGAGGAGACCATTCTTGCCAAGGATGTGCACGGAGAGACTTGGAAATTTAGGCATATTTACAGAGGGGCGCCTCGTCGCCATTTGTTGAATACTGGATGGAGTAATTTTGTGAATAAAAAAAACTCGTGGCTGGGGACTCGATTGTGTTTTTCAGAGCAGAGAATTGGGACCTTTGTGCTGGAATTCGACGTGCTGAGAGAGGGATTGGTGGCATAGTCATGACTCATGAGACCTGACCCGGCTGGAAGGTTCACTCGGGTCTCTAGTTGGGTCTGAAAACAAAGAAAATCAGAGTTGTAATTGGCCCAATAAGACTTGAACAACTCACCAGATCCGTCTGGAACTCACATGACCCGCTGCATCCCAAGTAAATTCCTAACAGAGACTTGCTTTTATATATATATAAAACTAAAAACTCAATTTTCAAATACCTTTTTGTTAAGAGGTGGAATAAATTCTCTCGGATGATTGTTCTCGAAAACAAAGTAAATAATTTACAAATACCAATACTAACATATTTATCTATAGCAGGAACAATTTTTCATGGGTGGTGCTTACTGGAACAAACTCATTTTTTTGCCTAATAAACCAGAAACTTAATGTACAGAAGCCTCATATTTGTTTTTTGGTGGGTGCTCCCCAAAAATTAATGTACAAAAACCTTGATTTTTTTTTTAACGCCATTTAAAGTGTCATGAACATCGAAGTTCAAGACATTTTTTTTTTGTAATTTACAAAAAAATAAAGATAATGTAATTTGGAGTAAATCTGGGTAATTTTATAAAAATAAAATCAAACAAAATTAATAAAAAAAAAGGATTTTAAACCAAATAAACAATAATCAAAAGAATATTAACCGAATTTGATATAAAAAAAAATGTCAGGACATCTTTTAACTTTAATAAATCAATGCAAACTCCAGGGAAAGAAAAGAGAAAAGAGGGAAGAGAAGAAATAAAAGGTCTTTGTAGCCCCACTGTATCTTTATCGTGAACACACATCTCTCTATGGAAAGATCTCGCAGTGACTATTCTAACACAACCACAAACGACGGTTTGGAACCACCAGAAGAGGCCACACTCGTCACCATAGCGCGATGACCTCTTCCCATATGCTAGTGCATGTCTTACACTCCAAACAGAAAATGATTTTCTTATTTGCATTTTTTAGTCCCTGGATTTTTTTTTCAATTTTAATCCCTCGAGGCTTAATTATTTTAGATCAATAAATTGTATATTGTTTTTTGCAAAACCTAGCATCAAACAATGTTATAATTTTTTCTTGATATTGTGAGGTCTCCATATTTAAACAAACAAAAAAAAAAATACTATCAAGTCCAATCTAAAAAAAACTTAATGTAAAAGGATGGAGTTGAAAAAAAAATATCAAGGAATAGAAAAAGAAAAAAAGGTTGAATCTCTCCCCTTACCGTGCATTTCACTATTTGATGCTTGCAAGAAAAAAAAGGCTCAAAACTTGTCTAGTATTCAAATTCAGTCACATACCTTCAATTGTTTTAATTTAATTTATTTATTTTTAAATTAAGCATCGACCAAGAGTGATTTTTTTTCCCATGACCCCGAGTATCTAATATCAAGCCAAACAAAACAAATAATAAAATATAATTCTAAATCAATCTAATATAAAAAGGATAAAAACAAAAAAAAAAAGATGAAAGAAATGAAAAAAAAAAATTAATGACCGAAAAAAAAAGAGAAGCAATATTTGAATCATGTTTTCTCACAGGCTATGTGGAAAAAGCAATCCCTTTTAAGTTTTTGTTAATTTTTTATTGATGTTTGCTATTTGCTCACGAATTACATGACGTTTATATATAAAAAAGGACTACATATCCCTTGCTTTCATACAAAAAAAGAGACACATCTCTCAAGTCTATAGACTGTACACCTTCACATGATGGAGCAATAGTTATATTCCCGTGTATTCAATTCTTCTTCTCCTCTTTTCCACAAAAAAGAAAAAAAAGAAAAAAAGAAAAAAAATGTTGTATTCAATTCTATTGCATGCATGCCCGTGCCATATTTTAGATACCCGTGAGGGCATGACTTGTAGATGGCATGGACCGTCCAATTTTTACTCCTCCATTACGTTATCTCATGCATATATTAAAAGAAATTAGTTAATGTAGTTATAGTTGAACCGTTCTTCTGACTTCCTCAAACAATTTGGTACAAAAACTTTAACAGACCACTTCTTGTGACCCCACAGACAAGTCGAAGTCCAATAGAATCCACCAGGATCGGATCGAGCCTAACATACCTGTAACAGGTCAAACACTTTGGATTAAAACATACCTCATGCACCAACTTGATCTAATTTTTTGTTTACTACCAATTCCACCATTGCATCCGTCACAAGATGGAGCGGTTTAACAAACACCTCTCACTTTCCCCACACACAGCTCAATAAGAACCCCCAAAAACTAACCTCCCTAGCTAGCTACTTCCACTTGCATGAAGTTTTTCTTCTCTACTTGAAATAATGGGAAACTACATCACATTCCCCAATTCATCAAACTCTGCTGCTGGGACTGGGAGAGTGATTCTATGGGATGGCAAGGTTTTTGAGTTTGACACGCCCCTAACAGCGGCTGAGCTAATGCTGGAGTATCCACAGCAAGTCGTGGTCGAGTTTCGCTCGGATTTTACTGAAAAAAGGCCAGCACCATTGCCTGCTGACAAGAGGCTAGACTTGAAGAAGGTGTACCTAATGCTGCCCATTAAGCGAGGGAAACCAGCATCATTGTCATCAGGGGAAGCGAGGCGTGTTCTTTTGAGTGCAAACTCGGTTTTAAGGTCACGGTCCCTTCTATCATCGTCAAGGTTTTTCCCTTTATTTGCTAGGATATGCCCTTCTGGAACTGGAGAGGAGCAAATATTTGTTATGCAAAAGAAGGAATGTCACGTGGAGGAGAAGCCAGCCATGGAGAATTATGATTCCGAGTTAACAGAGATTTCTGAGAGTAGGCCCGAGTATTTGAGTAGGCAGCTTTCTGGTAAAGGGACTTGGAAGCCCAGCTTGGATACTATCAAGGAGAAAAAGGTTGAGAAAAAAACCCCTCACTGGTTGTTTTGAAGGGTTAATTAATTGAGTTAATTTAGGTTCTATATATCACTAGTTTGTGATTTGTGCTTTGATGTCAATGGTTGTAGCATGTATGTGTCTATTATGGTAAAGATCGAGAAACAAAGTGCATTTGTACCTTCTTGATCTTATTAATGAAGAAGTTATGAATTTCTGTTTAACTAAACATTAGCTTTACTAGATCTCTTTCTTTCTTTCTTTCTTTTCCCCGTATGATAATCGCTCTGTGAGCCTCCTCTACATTGATCCAATGAACATGTTAAAGCTGCTATACAAGGGAATTTGGCCGAAAATAAGAAAAGTTTAATTTTGAGTGCCAAGAGAAAGCCTGCAAGGCCAATTACAGGGGGAGGGTATTGAACAGATTATGCTTTTGCCGTTTATTGAACTGGTTAATCATGTTATTTTCACCCACCAGCCGCTCAGGCCAGAGAAGTCTATCATCGGTGTTTGTTTTGTAGTTGTATCGTAAACGTAAACCTATTAATTGGGAACGTGACAAACTGGTCAGGCAAAACAGATATATAATACGTCCAACATGTCACAGTGATGGCTGGTGACGAGTCAACAACCAAATATCTCTGTTTGTAATATGGTGGACTGAGTTGGGGGGAAAGACAATAGTTAAAGAGTAAAATAGAAGAAAGATTGTGACAAAAGAAAAAAGAAGACGAAGAAGAATTCAAACTTTAAAGCAACTAAAGTCCCATCAGAAAGCTACATCATTCCAATAAATTTCTCCAGCTTTCTGCTGGATTCTTTGAAGTAGCCATTGTGATTTGTGACCCAAATGTTTTTTTAGCCCATAGGTAAGAGCTTTAAAAGATCTATGTCGATTCTGATGTCTGTGCGATTATTTTACTCAGCAGTTGCGAAGAAAATCAGAACTTCTGTGAGCTGGAAACTACGGCAATTGGATCCCAACTTCTGACCGGATCAAGCATATAGAAAAATGAATTATTACATTTCCAGTTTTGCTTGGTTTACTATTTCTATTACAAGTCTAGAGGAGTGACAAACAACCCTGTATAAAACAAGCATATTGTTATTGACAACTTCAAGCATATTGTTATTGACAACTTAATGACTCAAGGGCGGAGCTTAAGGTTGACGCTTGACAGATGAGCTTGATAGAAATTCTTTCCATTGTTTTTCTTATTGGTTATGTTTTAAAGTTTTCTTAAATCTTAATTACATGTTAGTATATATTTTGAATTGTGATTTTTAAAATAATATGTTTGATAACTATTGATATACATAATAGAAAAAAAAAGTTGTTTTAGTCGTTATTTTACATTGTGATGACTTTTGAAAAAAACAGAAAAAGAATATATATCTTACATCTTGTTTTTTTTTTTTTAATATATATAGTAAAGATCTTATTTAAAACGTTGTCACCTCGTATTATAGTTACTATAAAACCCTAATTGATCAACATAGATTCTATGGTACAAGATTGATTATGTAAAAGGAAAAATACTATTAGTCATAAAGCATCATACCCGAGATAGGCTGCATTGCTAGTTTTGTTTTAAATTGTTGAAGGTTTGTTGTGCTATACTATCGATGGTTTGTCTATAATACTCTCGACTCTAGCATCGGTGAATAATTCAACTAAAAATGCTTCTAACTCTAGCGTTAGTAAGTACTACATGCAAAGGTCTGATATTCGTAACTTTAACATAAATGAATATTTAGCTCAAAAGTATTTATATTCATGGTGTTAATATTCCTAACTTTACCGTTAATGAATGTTGATCCTAAATGTATTTTTAATTTTGACATTGGTGAATATTAATATTCTTGATTCTAGCGTTAATATTTATTTTAGGTGATATTTCTAATTTTAGCATTAGTGAGTATCAGTTCGAGTTGGTATTCCTGACTTTGGCATTAATGAATATTTTTAAATTTATTTGAGGTTTACAAATTATATTATTTTTATATTTGAGGTAACAACTCATTGCAGGTCCATTTACCTTAAATAGTTTTTGAATTGAATTTTAAAATGAGCTTTTATCCAACAAGAATGGCAAAAATAGGGTTCGGCCTTTTTATTGAAAAATATTATCATTGTTTATTTTCCCAGAAAGATAGGTTTTTGGTTTTTAGGTATCTAGGCCTAGTAGGCCATTTAATTTGGAAAACCTTTTTAATTGGCTTAATAAATTTGTTATTAAATCAAAAAAATACATACAACAAATATTTTGAAAATATGCGAACATAAATATTTGTTTTTCCTTTTTCGAAATGTTTAACATGGTAATTGATTAAATGCCAAATCGTGAAAAGAAAATATTTTTAATCATTTTTTCTTAATGCTTGGCTATGATGCAAGTTATAATGTCTATTTTGGTAGATTTAAAGGCTCTCAAATGCTTAAATAAATATTTTTTTAAAGAGAGAGAAATTGAAAAGATATTTTAGATAGATAAACTCTGAAAATATATATGTTAAATATATTGAAAATGAAGAGATTTTGAACCTTAAACTTGGTGGATTCATGGGGTATTTATTGCCCATGAATCTTGTACTTTGGTGGAGAAAAGAGACTGAAGAGTCATTTCACCCTTATAAATTAATGTGGTATTTTGAGATGTATTTCACTCAAAATAATAACATATGGCATCAGTATAAAATTCCTAAAAAAATTCTCAAATGAGTGTTGGTTCCACACATCGCTTGAACCTATTCTTTGTGGGTTGTTGGGGGGGTTTGAGCCCGTTAAATTTGAGTTCATCAGTAAGCCTCTAAGTTTTTGTGATATTCATATGCAAAGACTTTTAAAAATACCTGGTTACCATGACAAGTTCATTGAATTTTTTTCATATGAGAAAATGAGTGGAAACCCCGAGTAAAGCGCTGGAGAGCCCATGTGTATGGGGCGTGCACCATGTTTGAAGAAATTTTGAAGTATGTAGAGGGAAACTATGGAGAAACTCGTATTTAGAAAACCTCTAGGAGAGTGAGGTGAGATATAAAGGACTTCATACTTAGAAAATTTTTCTAATAGATAGAGAAACCTATGAAAGAAGAGCTTGTACTTAGAAAAAAATTTAAATGGTTGGAAAAAACTAAGGAAGATAAGTCTATTCTTAGAAATCTTCTAAAAGACTAAAGGTGAACCTAGTACTTAAACAATTTCTAAATAACTAGGAAGATCCCAATAAGAAGGGAATGGCTAGGGAGAACCCAATGAGAGGGGGGAGCTTGTATTTACAAAATTTCTAAGTGGTTAGGGGAACTCAAGGAGGGTGAAGGGAATAATAAAAGAACCCAATAACAGTGTTATTGCAATAGGAAAACCAAATCTATTCATTGAAGACTGATTTTATTGCATCAGGGAAACCAAGTCTATTCCTTGGAGAGTGATGTTATTGCACTAGTAGGTGGAGCTATCCTAGTAGATGAAACATAGGGTAGTGCTCTTATACTAAAAAGACCAAGTTCATCCTTAAGAGATTGATGTTATTGCTCTACAGAGATCAAGTTCATTCCTTAAAGAATGGTTCTATTGCACTAGTAGGTGGAACTCATCTAGTAGGTGAAACTTGCTTAATAGGTGAAACTCACCTAGTAGGTAGAACAGAGGGTTGTGCTCTTGCACTAGAGAGACCAATTTCATTTCTTAAAGAGGTGTGCTATTACACTAGTAGATGGAACTCGCCTAGTAGATAAGCTCTCCTAGTATGTGGACCTCACCTTTTGTGTATCATTAGAGCCTCCCAAGTCCTAGTGACACCTTTTGATGTGTACAAGCCGCTATAAAAATTATAGACATAGCCTTGAGGCACAGTCGTAAAGCGTAGTCATGGGAGTAGTTGTAGGCATAGTTATAGACATAGTCGTGGGCAGCGTCGCGAGTGTTGTTATGGGTGTAGTCGCTGGCGTAGCTGTGGGCGTAACCGTTGGCATGTCGTTATTGTAGCCATGGACATAATCCTTAGCATAGCTATCACTGTGTTAGGGCTTTGTCAGCCATGAAAAGAGCTTTTAAAAAAAAATGAAATGGTTTTTTGTTTAGGTTCTCACAAACGACGTCAATAATAATATTCCAAAAAAATCTAAGTAGCTTAAGAGTAAGGTTTATGTGTTAGATAATTGGTTAATCTATGGAGCGTCTGAATCTATTTTTTTGGGCTGTTTGGGGGGTTTTGAGTTAATTAAATTTGGGTTCATCATATGTAAACAATCATAAAAATTAGAGATTTTGATAGAAATCATGGATGATTATTTGGGAAAGTAAATAGATTTATATATTTCTGAGAACTGAAATTATAAAGCTATCTCATATATCATTGAGAAAAAAAAAATTCTGTCTTTTGTTTTATAAAATTAAACTAGTTATAGTTTCCATGATGCAGGAATAAGGTTGAACCGATTTTGATCTGATTATTTGCAAGAAGCAATATTATAGAATTTTTACCATATTAATATTTGGTACTATTTTTTTGTTGTTTTATGTACTATGTTAATTGTTACTAGGGATCGTGTGGTACATCTATCTATCTTTATACGTTTGATAGGTCCAGATTTATTTATATAATTTTCTAGATTAAAATACCCTCCCAACCATCCAAAGAAAAATTTAAATTTTGGAAAGCCAGCAAAAGGAAATTTTAAATTTTAAAAACTTCATAAAAAATCCGTAAAACATAAAAAAAAAATTAAAAACTACTAACTCGTAATAAAAAAAAAACTGGTTCAAATCGGTTTCAGTTTGGTTCGGTTTTTTAGGACAAAAACTGGTTCAAATTGGTTTGGCTCGGTTTTGGCTCGTTTTTTTCGGTTTGACTTGATTTTTTTTCCGGTTTGACTCGGTTTTTTTCCTAGTTTTTTTTTTGTTTGGGTTCGGTTCGGTTTTTTCGGTTTCAGGTTTATAAAACCAAAACCGAACCAGAACCGGTCGGTTTTTTCAAAAATTTAATCGGTTTAATCAGTTTTTTTTCACGGTTCAGTTTTTTCAGTTATTTTTTTTTGTTTTCTCAGTTTAATCTGTTTTTTAATCTTTTTGCTTATCCCTACTCGTTCGGTTTTTTAGTTTTTTTACTTATCCGTGCTCGTCGTAACATCCAAGGGAAAACTTCATATTTTCTTTGAGTTTCGTTAATAAGGTTATAAATTTTTTATTAATAAATGTATGAAATATAATAAAAAAAACATTTTTTTATATAAAAAAACTAATAGAACTTGTATATTTCAGTAACTAAAATAAAATATTTACCCATTTTATGTTGCTCTCCGTTTACGCAAATACACAAAACCCCTAATCCCTACAACCTCCGAGGAATCTCTGCCTCTGCCTGCAATTTCTTGCTGATCCAATGGCAAAGTCAAAGAACCACACTGCTCATAACCAGTCTTATAAAGCTCATAAAAACGGGATCAAGAAACCCAGAAAGCAGAGGCACACGTCCACTAAAGGGGTCTGTAACTTTTGCTCTGATTTCTTCTTTTTTTCATTTTATTTCTCATGTCACTTACAATTTTGATGCATATATGTCAATATTCGCTCTTTTATTTTTGTGCACAAATAGATGGATCCTAACTTTTTGAGGAACCAGAGGTACGCGAGGAAGCATAACAAGAAGAATGGTGAATCTTCAACCGAAGAGTAGATATTGAACCTCATCTTGGCTGTTTCTTGTAATTTTTTTCATAATACTATATTTTTCCTTTTGTTTTCACTCACAAGACAGCAACATTCGTTTGGTTTTAGTCTGATTTTATATCTCAAGAATTAGAAAGATGATTTTTTGGACGTGTAGAACTAATTGTCTGGTTATTATGAAAATAGAAACTATTTTTGGAGGTTTAAATGCATGAATGTGGCTTGCACTCTTGAAATAGATGTGATGGATGCTTAGCTATAATTTTCAGTGATATCTTGTCTTAGTGGGATACCTTTTCTGTGGCGTAATTTTGGGAGTTAACTGATATGGTAATCTGGGAGTGATTCTTGTTTTTATGCATGGCACTCCTTGTTGATGTATTCAGCGGAATTCATTGAAGTTTTCAGATACAAGGGAACATTTTATATGATTGGCATTGGCTTGTGCCGTGTAATGTTGGTATTAAGCCTGTTTTCTCGGATTTATGTTAGCGAAGGTGAAGCTGTAAATTGTGTGTGGATCTTTATTGCTTCCACTATTGCTTTGGACAGGTTTCAGTACAGTTTAATTTATGCATTGATTAGTTAAAATAATTGAGACTAGGACATTTTTAACTCAGTGCGATGAATATCTGACCATTAACAGCCATCAACAATTATATAACCACAATAGAAAGTCATTGGTTATCAATCAATAAGCTGCTATTACTTTAATCATCACAATGTTGTGGGTCTGTGTATCCTCGTTGCTCAGTCAAGAGGTGAAAGTTTGCTAAGCTCTTTTACTCCAGTTAGTGGGTGGTCGTTTTAGCTTATTTATTTGATTTGGTAACTGAAAAGGCTGGAGACAGAGAGATTCTGTAGTTTTTTACTTGTCAATTAAGCATTTTCTTTTCATTTAAGAAGAGTTCTGTGTCAAATACGTCCAATATTTCTTGGGAAGATTTTCTTTCGGAAAGTGCCAAAAGGTTAGAAGGATTACTCAAGCAAACTGTTTTATTGGAAATATACTAAGTTTTGACTTATTAGTTTGAAAAGGAAAGCTGTGGCAGGGTCTACTTTATTCTGAATGCATCTGTTGTGGACGGATGTTGATCAAAATATTTCTTGTTATCAATTGAAATTGAGAATTATTATTATTATTATTATTATTATTATTATGATCATCATCATCATCATCGTTGTGGTTAAATGGTTGATTTTAGCTTCTGTGAGTTGTTAAAATTTGGAAAGTTCAAAGGAAGTTGTGGGATGGTCAGCTTTATTCTGAAGGTTTAAGGAACCAATTGTCATGGATGAATGGTAATCATGAATTTTCTTGTTATCAATGAGGTTGAGAATATTTTGAGACTTTTCTTGATCATTGTGGTTAGTGGTTGATTTCTGCTTCCGTGGATTGTTGTAATTCAGAACCAAACATATGCAAGTTGATTGTGCATATCAGATTTTTTACCTATTGGTAACCATCATGTCTTGCAGCCCCTGAGGGATTATGGAGATAAGTGTTATCTTATCGTGACCACTAATCTAGGGCCTGGTTTGGCATCCTCCTTTTTGAACTGATAGAACTGATGATAGCAAGTCTTTCAACACCCATTATAGACCCCTTGACATGGGGATTACCTTTTTATGTGAGCTCATGTCCTAAAATTTCAGACTATTTAAAGTGGTTGGTTAGAATCTTACAGTTTTTTTGTCGGCAAACCAAGCAGTCAAATGGAAATTCTTGGTCACCTCCCGCCTGGTGGGGTGGATAAGGCTAGGATCATGTTTAGCTTCCCTTCTGGAGTTTCTCAAATATGTTGGAAGCGCGCAAAATAACTGGGGAAGGCCAAAAAGTTCATTGTGGCACCACTTGCGCATGAAGCTTGAAGAGCTCGAGGACAAAGGTGTCCATATCAGCAGTAATCACCTTTCTGGTCAAGTTATTGTGTTTCTGGTGAGGTGCTATAGATTGGTCTTTAACGCTCTCCAGCTAAATTAAGGAGCATTCAGGGATGTGTTTTGTCAGTTGAGCTTCCCTTCTTGGCATCTGCCACCATGGATTTCGGATAGAATCGATTGTTCTTTCATTTCAGTATAGAAATTTTCTGGTGCTTTTTCTTTGGGGCTATTTTGTTCGTGGTAAATGATTTCTGCTGGCGATTTTATATTATATCTTCACATGAAGCATATATGAATGCTTATTATAAAACAGGTCAGAATGTGTTTTAAGGTTTCTGGAATATCTACCGGCAGTAACACCCAACTTGCCCCAATTCAGGGAACTTAGAGTAAGTGCTGCTAATTAATGGAATAGCTTCTGAATTGTGATAAGGCGCGCAGCAAACATAACTTTTTTTTTATTATTATTAACACATTTTAAGTACATAAAATGATGCAAGCAAACCCTAAGTTGATCCTAATGTAGATTTATCGTTTCTGTGATCCTTCTTCCCCTTCTTTGGTGGTAATATACACAATATTCTAGCTTTGTTGGAAGAAAGTTAGAATCCGTCATCATGCTTTAGGGAAGAGGTGGATGGGAGAGTAGTCTTGTCATGAGGGTGCTTGACGATCACGACTGGACACTTGACACGCTTGGCACAATGTTCACTCACACTTCCGAGGATAGCCCTGTAACAATGAATTAGAGGATAAGGCCTTGCTGTCCATAGAAGAATAATCTATTCGATTTAGCTGAAAGAGTTCAATAATCCAGTGAATCTTTACCTCTTCAAGAAACCGTAGCCATGGCTTCCCATGACCAAAGTGTCAGGTCTAAGTTTCTCAACTGTATCACAGATCACATCCTGTGCCTCTCCACTCCCAATTACTTTTTCCACGTTTACCTGCACAGAGCTTCCATCATTAAGCAGACATGAAGGGAAGGAAGCAAACAGACAGACATACAAAAGGAAAAGGCTTGGTTTACATTGCTGTTGAAGTTCCTGAAGACGGTTTCTGCTCGTTTCATCACTGAGTTCACCAAGTCGGTCCCATATTTTTCCATGGCAACAATCACATCAGCCGAAAATATGTGCTCTACAATCAAAGAGTTTCCTGCAGGGATTACTATAGATTCTAGCTAAACAAGAAAATAAGAGATATAAAAGAGCAAGAAAGTAATGGATACCTGCGATGTCAAAGGAAGAGTAGATAGTTGGACGGGGTTTAACATAGAGGAGGACTAGCGTGGTGGTGGAATTGTGAGAAATAAGGTTGCTTAGACACCATGAGAGTGCATGCATGCTCTCCTCACTCTCGTCCACCGCCACCACTATCTTGTGCTTGTCGTCGACACTCACTCCTTCCATTGTAAGTAACCTAGAAAGTCTGGTTTCCTTACTCCCAGCTGATTTATAAAGCTTATAAACACAGCTCTAGGAAAAATACTGCCCTCAAGATGTTGATAACAAAACTAGCCTAATCCGTAGTATTATTTATAGGCAGTATATGCCGTCCTGGGTTTGATTTGCTGGTTTTGAGTTCAGTGGGTTTTGTGATTAGATTAATCGGATGAGGCCATTGAAATGAAAAGGACTACCTGCTAAAAATGTATAGGCATTAAAGAGCCACCTTGACTTCGAGGCCAGTCCAGCACGATACTCGACAAAACACTTTCATCTTTGCACAGTTAAAACAAGGTCCTAGGAAATTTACTTTTTCAAGCTCAAGTAAATGATATTTCCTCTTTCAGTTGAGTGATTTCTTTCTTGTTTTGCATTTAAACTCGGTTAAGATGTCTGGATATTCCTTTGACAGGACCAAAGCCATTGACTTAATATGGACAAACATGACACGGTTGTGACGGAGTTATTATTTTTGTCATGTTTTTATAAAAAATAAAATAAATTTATTTTAAATTTAATTTTTTTGGTGATTTTATATCGTTTTAATGTATTGTTATTAAAAATAAATCTTAAAAATTAATAAAAATTATTATTTTAATAAAAAAAATAATTAAAATGAAAGTGATAAAATATACTTTTATTTTGTTAATTTTTTATACGATAAATAGAGGATAATAGCTATTAGTGTAGCGAGGTAGAGCCTGAGCACACCAAAAGCATGGCGATCACAAGCTTATCCACAGATCATGGAGATATCTGTGGCCATTAAAACTTACTAAGGAGTTCGGTGTGTTCAGTGAGCTCATCAAGATGATAATACAGGAGGGAGGCTGCTTCGATTTCAATCAAACTAGTTTTCTAGCAAATTCCCCCACGAAAGATTCCTTTGCTCTCTGATTGGGGAGGTCAGTCCAAATCTGTTGCGATTGCGTGAGCAAGCTGGAGGCCACCTGGCATCGTGTGGATATTATATTTTTTTAATTGAAAACAAAAGGACACTGTTTATCTTTAATAAAATAAATTTTTTTAAAAATTAAAGTGATAAATTAAAAAAATATTAACTCTAATTAAATACTAAAGTTGATTTTCTTAGTAAAAACAAAAAATAGAAGTAAAAAAACACTTAATATCCTTTTCATTTTATTTATTATTTCTATTAGGTTAATCTTCGTTGTCAATAACAAATGATTTTTGTTTTTATAAAAAAATCATGTAAATACAACTCATTTATATAAAATATAAGAGGATAAAATTACATGCAAATGATAATAATCTTTTCGAAGTATTATGAAATTAAGAAAAAAAACATTTAAAAAGATTAATAACAATTTAAAAGGATCAAACTATACTATTTTTTTAAAAATAAGATAGAGGATATTGATTAATATTTAAATAGAAAAAATTAATGAAAAAAAAAATAAACCATGCGCTCTTGTGCTTGGTCAACTATCAAAAAAACCTAGGCACACCTTGGCTTGGAAGCCCAAGCCTGACAAATTTTTTAAAAACAAATATTGTTTATTCTATTTTTTTTTTTAATGGGTGATCAAATTCTCTATTGTGGAAGATGAATTATTGCCCGCCGGATAGTTTTTCAGTCACCTCTGATGAGCGAAAATCAGGGTCCAAGTTTTGGAATATCAAAAACCTCATTTTCAATTTATTCCCCCTCTAAAAATCAGCTTTTTTAGTGGCCTAAATGTGATCATTTGATTACTTTCTCTCTTCACAATATTTCTCGATGACTTTCTCTCACCTCTTAACATTCAGGGATTAAAACGTAAAAAAATAAAGTTTAAGAATGAAACATGAATTGCTAAAATAACAAGGGCCAAATATATAGATAAACTAGAACTTTAGGTTTCAAACAAACTTTTTCTACACCAAAATTTAGATGTGATTTCTTTTTCTATTTTTCATAAAAACAAATTTAAACTATACTTGAAATGTTTTAAACAAAAATTCTAATTAATTTTTTTAATTTGTTTTTATTTTTTATAAAAATACAGTCAAATTACCCTTGAAATATCCTAAACAGAAATCCTAATTATTATTTTTAATTATTTTGTTTTACTATTTATAGGCTCTTAGATCTTGTAGTCATGCCAAACCTACCCGTCTTGGGTCTGGTAGCCACGTTTAATTAATTTGTTTTTTTATTTTTTATAAAACAATATTTAAATTATCCTTAAAGTATCCTCAACAGAAATTCTAATTAATATTTTTTATAATTTTTATAAAAAAAAACATTTAAACTATCCTTGAAGTATCCTAAACAGAAATTCTAATTAATGTTTTTTATAAATATTTTTATTTCTTATAAAAAAATATTTAAATTATCATCGAAGTATCCTAAACAAAAATCCTAATTAATTTTTTATAATTTGTTTCAATTTTTTATAAAAAAAATATTTAAACTATCTTTCAAGTATCCTAAACAGAAATCTAAGTTTAGAAATTATTATAAACAACAAAAATCTAATATAACATTTTAGATCTAAAAAATCAAATCATATCTTCCTCTTGAAATAGTTTATTTTTTTATATGTTTATGAATTTGTTATTTCTTCATTAGAAATTATATCTTCTCTTTTTTTTTTTCTCTGTTTTTTTTATGAATTTGTATTTTTTTTATTGTTTTTAGTCAAACTCATTAAAAAAAAGGTTTATTTAATGGGTGCTCATTTATGATTTTTCACCGACGACAACATTATTTTATATTTTTTTAACAATACTAGACTATATGTGTTTAGTTTCATTAAACTATTTATGTAGTTTTTTGAAAAGAAAATTTTTTATCATGTTTGTCTGAACCTTTTATGTAGATTTATGTTGCCAATGAGGTTTTTTTAAAAATAAGACCAAGTTTATTGGGTTTGGCATGGCTGCAAGACTAGCATATTGGGGGTCAGACATGGCCACCAGACCCACACAACTTGGGTTTGGAGCTTGGGTCTGGCCAGTCCCAGGCATTTACTTAAAAAAATATATAGTTAAAAAAAGAAGATAAAATTTTTATTGAAGAAATAATAAATTCACAACCATAAATAATGAATTGTTTTAGATCTAAAATGTTAAATTATATTTTTGTGATGACTTGTTGTTTATAAATTATTTATACTTCGTTTATAAATAATTTTTAGACCGACATTACTTGGACTTGTCAAACATGTCTGACCCGAGTTTATTTGAATAATAATAATAATAATAATAATAAGCACAACAACAACAATAATCATACCAATAACAATAACAATAACAATCACACAAATAATACAAATACAATAAAAACCACAGCAACAACAATAATAACAATACTAATAATAGAAGATAAAATTTCTATTGAAGGAATAACAAATTCATAAACATAAAAAATAAATTATTTTAATGGGAAGATATAATTTGAATTTTTAGATCTAAAACGTTAAATTAGATTTTTATGATGATTTGTTGTTTATAAATTATTTATACTTCGTTTATAAATAATTTTTAGACTCATGTTATTTGGGTCTGGCGAACATATCTGACCCAAGTTTACTTGAATAATAATAATAATAATAGAAGACATAATTTCTATTGAAGGAATAACAAATTCATAAACATAAAAAATGAATTATTTCAATGGGAAGATATAACTTGAATTTTTAGATATAAAACATTAAATTAGATTTTTATGATGACTTGTTATTTATAAATTATTTATACTTCGTTTATAAATAATTTGCAGACTCACGTTACTTGGATCTGACAAACATGTCTAACCCAAGTTTACTTGAATAATCATAATAATAACAATAATAGTAGTAGTAGTAGTAATAATAATAATAATAATAGCAGTAGTAGTAGAAGATATAATTTATATTGAATGAATAACAAATTCATAAATATAAAAAATATACTATTTCAATGGGAAGATATAATTTGAATTTTTAGATCTAAAACGTTAAATTAGATTTTTGTGATGATTTATTGTTTATACATTATTTATACATCGTTTATAAATAATTTTTAGACTCATGTTACTTGGGTCTGGTAAACATGTCTGACCCAAGTTTACTTGAATAATCATAATAATAATTATAAATAAGAACAATAGTAATAGCAATAGCAATAGCAACAGCAACAACAATAATAGAAAATAGAATTTCTACTGAAGGAATAACAAATTCATTAACATAAAAAATGAACTATTTCAATGAGAAGATATAATTTAAATTTTTAGATCTAAAACGTTAAATTAGATTTTTGTGATAATTTGTTGTTTATAAATTATTTATACTTTATTTATAAATAATTTTTAGACTTGCGTTACTCGGGTTTAGCATACATACCTGACCCAAGTTTACTTGAATAATCATAATAATACCAATAGTAGTAGTAGTAGTAGTAGTAGTAGTAGTAGTAGTAACAATACAACAACAACAACAACAATCATATTAATAATGGAAGATATAATTTCTATTGAAGGAATAATAAATTCATAAACATAAAAAATAAATTATTTCAATTGGAAGATATGATTTGAATTTTTAGATCTAAAATGTTAAATTAGATTTTTGTAATGATTTGTTGTTTATAAATAATTTTTAAATCCATGTTACTCAGGTCTGGCAAATATCTCTGACCCAAGTTTACTTGAATAATAATAATAATAATAATCATACTACTACTACTACTACTAATAATAATAATAATAATAATAATAATAATAATAATAACAAAAAAAAATTTAACAACAACAATAACAACCATGTCACATCCAAGGTGCTTGAGTCTGACAACCATGTTTGATCCAAATTTACTTGAATTTGACAACATGTCAGATTCACAATAGTTGGAATTAGCAGACCCAGGCGTATGAGTCTGACAGCCTTACCAGACCCCAGCAAATTGGGTATAGTGGCCATGCAGACCCGCGTGTTTGGGTCTAGCATCGCATATGGTTGCTAGACCCAAAGTGCTTGGGTCTGGTAACTCATGTCATACCCAAACAAATAACAAACAAAGAAAGGACAATTGTGCACTTTAGTTGTTAGGAAAGAGAAAAGAAAAGAAAAGAACTCAAACAATCAATCACCTGTGGCAATCCAATCATGATATGTCTACAAGCGTTGCTCTATATAGAGAGGGCACAACTGTGCATCTAGTGATACAACAGATGAGTATATTTGGCCATCGGGAAGTGTCTCATGCGCCTTCTTATTAGCGCCGGCGCTGCCCACTCATTGGACTTGTGAAACATGCTCCAATAGCTTTTTGACTAAAAAATACAAAATACAACGTGAAAATATTAAGACGCCCCTCATGGTCCTCTTAATTATACAAAATACCCATGTAAAAATACCAAAATACTCGCAAAGGCAAAACTTTTTTCTTGTCTTATCTGAGGCTAAAAGCGTTATTTGCTTGTACTTGAAAATTGAAAAACTTGATTGCCCTTGTTGAAGAAAGCCAAAGAAATGTTTATCCGCTCGCGAAAAGATGAGAAATTGAAAGTGAAACTACTATTACAATCCACAATGAAATGTCTCTTGAGTTATAGTGATTTTCCCACACCATTTAGCTTTTGTTACACACACACACACACACATATTCGTTGAATATTTGTAAGAAATTAAAAAAAAAATATATGTATATTAAATTTATATATAATTATTCATAAAATAACTTCTAATATTATAAAAATATTCTTTAATCTTATTTGAAAAGTATGATATTATTATATGACTTTTAAAATATCACTGAAATTATTTTATTTGAAAATATTAAAAATAAAATAACTAAATTAAAAAAATTAGATAATAACCAAGAGAGTCAAGCCCAACCACGCCAAGGCTTGAAAGAACAATCCATGCGCGACTGGGCTTACAAGGCCAAGTTCATGGTCTTGACCTTAAAAAAAATAGCAAATTACATATTTTTCGTCTAGATATACAACATATTTTCTAATGCAATAATGTTTTTGCCACCTATGATAAATAACAAATGGGGATCGGAACTTAAAAATTATATTTCAACTAGTTTTTATCTAAAAACATCAAAAACACATTATATGAATCTTTATAACTTTATTTCCAACTACGTAACATATTATAATCAACATAAAAATTCAAAATCAAACCAAAATGTATTTTTTGGATTCAATCTACTTTTTTTTTTCTTACATAAGTCTTAAACTAAATTAATTTTTTTTTTCAAAATATACTTATTAACACCAACATCATACTTTTTTTTTTGTGATAAGTTGAAAGCTTTCTCTCTTCTCAATACCTCTTTCTCTTTTATGTATTAGAAACTAAAATATGATATAAATAAAATTTATAACCAAACTTTAAACTTCGAATACAAGTGGGATGATATTAAAAAAAAGCTAGCCTCATTAAACCGTATATGTTACGGTGTGATGCATAGTGGAACACTATTTTTTTTTTAAATAATTTAATTTTTATTTTGGGTTTTTATTTAATTTTAATAAGGGTAGTTTTGAAATTTGAAGTCCAATCCCTTCTTTAAAGTCGAGTGAGTCCAAGAAGACAGAGAGGGAAAAAAACAAGAAGTTCCGAAAAACAGAGAAGGAACCAGAGAGAATTTTTATTTTTTTTTAAAAAAGAAAAAAATTAGAAAGGAAAGAAGGAAGGTAGGAAATAAAGGGAAAATCACACAAAAATGGGAGATGCTGTATTGTTTGTTGATGATTTGCAAACTAGCTGTGCAATGCTGTGTTTTTTTGTTTTTTTAATAATTTAATTTTAATTTAGTTTTTTATTTAATTTCAATAAGGGTAGTTTTGGGATTTGAAGTCCAATTCCTTCTTTAAAGTCGAGGGAGTCCAGGAAGACAGGGAAAAAAAACAAGAAGTTCGAAAAACAGAGAGGAAACCAGAGAGAATTAATTTTTTTTTTAAAAGAAAAAACTAGAAAGGAAGAAGGAAAGAAGAAAGGAAATAAAGGGAAAATTACACAAAAATGGGAGATGTTGCATTGTTTGTGGATGATTTGCGAACTAGTTGTGCAATACCACACTGTAGAATTTGCCATGAAGCAGAATTTGAAAGCTGTAAAAGCTTGGAAGCTCCTTGTGCTTGCTCTGGAACTGTCAAGGTAAGCTAACAAAATCACGAAACCTCACGTTCTTCAACCTTTTCTTGTGAGAACCTTTAGTTTTGATTTTCATCTTCTGTTCATGACTCTTTTTTTTTTTTTTTGTCTCTGTTTCAGTTTGCACATAGAGAGTGCATACAGAGATGGTGTAACGAGAAGGGAAACACAAATTGTGAAATATGTCTCCAGGTTTTTTGAAACTTGAACGATTTATCTATTAAGGCATGTTTAGAGCTGCGCCTGCATGTTAAAAATGAACTAAAAAATAAAAATACATTTTAAAAAACAATTTCTAACAGCCTCTCAGGAGTTCCTCTGCTCTCTTATTTGTTTTGGTTTCATGGTTTGTCTTATTGTTTCATTTTTCCTGTCAGCTGTGTTGCAGATACTTTTGATTATATGAATCAAGTATTTGTTCTTTGTTTTACTTATCTGTTTTTCAAACTTTGAAAACATCAGTTTCGGTTTTCTTCGAATTTTCGAGCCTGCAATCTTGTCTTTATCCATTTTCTTAATGTATGCTGTAGGTTCTCTAATTGTAGCCCATGAACACAGAACTTTCTGTATTAGAAGGAAAAAGGAAAGCTTTCTATGATTTTTTTTGGATGAAATTCGTAATTTGGTCTTAAATGGGTTTAGTCTTCTCAATTTCAAAGATATATTAGATAATTAATTATATTTGAATTTGAATTTTTTAATTTTTTTCCAGAATTATGAACCAGGATACACAGCACCTTCAAAAACGTGTGAGCTGATTGAGGCAATGACGATTAGGTACCTTCATATTTCCATTCAATAATTTTCATAAATTGTAGATAAAAAAAAAAAAAAAACGCCTGGCAGTATTATCCTCCAACTGCATGTGCGCGTTTTAGAATTCTTGCGTTCCCTTTATTTGCAAGCTTCCTCCTGATATAAAACACACCAAGCAAATTGGTCACAGCTGTTTGCTACTTGGTCCTTGAACTACGACTACTTTTTGTCATTTTCAAGTCTTTAGCCTTTCTGTTGTTTTTGGAGCTGTCGTGCATATGTCAACTAGTAATGTAGTACAATCATGAGTGATTGTGGCAGAGATAGTTTGGAAATTCCAAGAAGAGAACATGATCCGGAAAACCAAGAAATAGAAGCCACATCTGAAAGAACAACAGCTGACTCTCGGTCTTCTTGCTTCCGGTATTTGGCTATAACAGTAGGTTCTTGTTCATTATACGATGCTTGAAAGTACATTTATTAATGCTTAGTTTAAGAAGATTATGATAAAAGAAAAAAGAGGAAATGTTAGTTTAGCTATGGCCTGGTGTAATGGGGAACTTCGGTTCACCGGAATCTTTTGTAACATTTAAAAATTCGGTGGGATCGCTTAGCTAAGTTACTGATTCATTCAAGCTGCCCTAGAATCAGTCAAATTGAAGGTGGAGAACAGTTGTTTAGTAGCAATAATGTGGGCCAAAACCCCCACGGCCATGCAATAAAAGCTCGAGTTTATTGATGGACTGTTCCTTCATGATTTTTTCTGCAGATTACAGCCCTTATGCTTTCGAGACATCTTTTCGCAGCAATCACCGGCGGAACAGAGGACTACCCATTTACACTTGCTACTGTGAGCATTTGATTCCCTAATGGTGGCTGTTCACACTTCACAGTTCAACCTACCTGTATCCTTTCCAAATTGATTCTCTTCCTGGTGAATTTTGCAGATGCTTGTCTTAAGAGCTTGTGGAATTCTATTCCCAATGTATGTTGTTTTTCGGACACTTGCAGCAATTCATAAGAGCATTCGGTATCAATATCAGGTGAGAACCCTTTACAACAATGGACAAAGTTCTGTATAAAATCTAAACGGCAAAGATTATAAACCTTCTATTTGCAATTTGAAGCGAACAAATTTATTCCTGTAAACATAAATGACCATAGAAGATACGACACCAAGAGCTCTTCAGTTAATAATATCTGTGCGAGCTAACAAGAACATTTTAATTCGTTTTTGCTCATCAGGATTCTGACGATGACGATGATGAAGAAGATTACAACTCAAACTCTGAGGGTGATGAGCAACAGCATTTAGTATAGGCATGCTCCTAATAAATTTTATGATTTTTTTTTTTGTTGTATGTGAGCATTCCATCAGTGCTCGTCATGTCATTATTCTTCCCCATTTTGAGGGTAAAAGTGAAGAATTGAGCTTTTAGAAATCTGTCGCATTCAAGATGAGGGTGAAATTTCACATTAATAAAACCCCACCCAGCAATACCACCCAATAACTAAAAAGCTGAAACATGCCGGTCGGTGGAATTGAACCACCAAACTGACTCGTCATCTGCGTTCACTTTCAAAACAAGTCACATCACTCGCATTACGTACAAATTCTTCCATGATATGGGCATAGCCAACAACCTCTTCCTTTTGTTGCCTGAACCCACCCCTTTGACATTACAACCATCTCTGATCGGAGCACTATCCCTTATCCTTTCAATATTCCATCACCAATGTTATATTTCAATTGCAATTATAATTGTAATATAATATCGGTATTATAATTATAATTATAAAACAAGGTAAAGAAGTTAGATAATTGATTGTTTTAATTGTTGGAACTCCTCATCCAATTTACTTTTTTGCGTCCATCTACTTTCTTTTTATGTAATCCTTCCGCATTTATTTCATTCGAGATTGACATTAATAGTTTGTTCCACTGAGCATGATATGGGGTTTTTCACATAGACAAAAAAATTTGTGTGCTCAATTTTATGAAAGATTGTTCAGATTTTTGTTTTTCAAAAGAAAAAAGGGACTACAATTCAAAATTATGAAATAATGTAGTCATTTTTGTCCCTGAAAGGTAGGAAAAAAACAGGTGAAAAATCTGAAGGTAGGAGAGAAAAGATAAAAAAGAAGAATTGGTCACTGGAGCCACACTAAAGCTTCATGAACTCCCCGCATCACCATGGGAGAAAGCCTCTACTGAGATAATTCCAGAGACACTAAGGAGGCCATCTTCAGAGCGTAGAGGAAGTCACACACACCTTTCCAATATGGCAGTTCCTCTTGCACGCAGACATGTGTCTCTTGATGAGTCCTTACCCCTAGATCGAAACGTTACGATTCACTCTGGTGTTGCTTGCTGGTGGAGATTGGGATGAGCAATAAGCGCCAGGTAATGTTTTTCCTTTTCATTGGATTTAATCCCTGATTCTATAATAATTATTTAATTGAGTCTCGAGTTTCATCCCGTCAAGCTCAAGCCCTCTTCTTTCAATTTAGTGTTTGATTCTCTAATAACTCTTTTATCTAGTTCTGAATTTTATTCCACCTAAGACCAATAAAGGGCCAACCCGAGAGAGAATAAAGAAAGGGGAAAGAAAGATGGCAAATAAGGTTAGCATTATAGTCGTGTCTATGATCTAAGTCGTGAATTTAACTGTTAAATCAGGTTAACCGAGGGGTTATTCAATATGTCATCATCTCAATATTAAACAGAGATGTCATCTTAATTTGTCTTTAAAGCTAACGCATATTTTTACTGATTGTTTGGGTTACCTTTAGACTCACCAAATTGAATAAGTCATGTCATGTCAACTTTTACATAGTAACGCGTGTATTACACATGCCATATATTTATTTCCCCCCTTAATCCATTTTATAATAACTCTTCAATTAAGTCTCAAATTTCATCTCACCCAAACCAAGCCCTCTTCTTTTAATTTAGTCCTGATTCTTTAATAACTCTTTAATTTAGTCATGAGTTTTATCCTACTCAAACCCAATGAAAGCCGAACCGGGGAGAGGAGGGAAGGAAAAGGAAAGAGATAGCTTGCCAATTGGGATAATGCATTGCACTCATGTCCATAATACGCTAATCTTGTATGGTTACAGGAAAAGGAAAGAGATAGCTTACCCAAGTCACGAATTTAACAATTAATCCAGGTATTTATGGTCACAGGAAAACCTTAATTGGTTTACAAGGGAGAAAGGTCTAAACTTATGTTATATGTAAATGAGATGTCACCTAGTATTTATGGTCACATGAAAACCCTAATTGGTCTTTTAGAGTTCTAAGGTAAGGGATTGATCATGCTAAAGAAAATATATTATCACCCTAAAGCATCTTACCTGAAATAAGCTGGATTATTACTTGTCTTGCATTCTTAATAGGTTGTTATGCATGTTATATTGGTGGTCTATTTACAGTGGTATAAATGAGTCTACTATAATGAGTTAAAGCTTGGGTACAAAGTGGATATTTAGGCTTAAACTTATTCGTTCTAAACTTCAGGTCATTTTTTCCAATCCTAATTGCTATCAGGATGGTGACTGGTAAGGGTTTATTCACTTTAATAACGACTATTGAACTGACATATCTAAAACCAGTTACTCTTAATAAAGACCTGTAATTATTGGTGGTCTTTTTAGGTAATGTAAGTACATAACCAGGATGGGCTTATGTGGGACCCAATTGAACTAGCCCTAAACCTAGGTGGGTTATCACTAAACATGTGTTTATGTAACTATGGTCTATGGACAATGAACAATAAAGGTTCATTTATCTTATGGTACTAGATTCACTCATTTGTTTTTGTTGAATAAAGCTTTATACCATACTCCTAAATATCCAAATAGTGACATTTATAGAAACATTTATTTGAAAACAAGATATAGTGGTATTAAATGTCCTTTTATGAACCAAATTTGGACAATAACCTTTATAGGTTTATTTTTGTGAGGTTGTGTTCTTGATATGAATAATCATGTTGGTGATTCATTTTTAAAATGTCTCTCCTAATAAATATTTGTGCACACCAGTTGGTGGAGACTCGTGTATGCATAAACATTGTAAGTGGATAATTAATTTAAGTTTTCTTATTTATCATCATGTGTTCTTTGGAGAGAGACTCACTAAGGAATTTAATATCTCTAATTAACACCTAAGTGTAATAACAATGAGCATTCATTAACACCTAAGTGTAATAACAATGAGCATTCATTTTACACTTGGAAGCCATTAGTAGACATTGAAATAATTGAATTGACTAACATGTCGCCTTTAATTTACCCAAAAATACAATGACCAGTTAAGGTTCATTTGTACCAAGAAATCCTTAATAGACATTTGATTTAAAGGCTTGTATGTTTCAAGAGAAGACTTTTTATGTAACATCCTCAAATTATAATATCATGAAATCTTAAATATTTCTTTACGAATGTCAAGTATTGAATAATGTCTAAGATTATGGAAGTTTTTTTTGGTTGAAAATTTTGCCAGAGTTTCCTCTATTTTTGTTGGTACCAAGTTATCAACAACATTTCTATTATGTGTCATTACAACTTTATCTTGATCCAATCATCCCGGATCACATATCATTCATCAATCAATCTCTCAATACTTATACTTATCAATATATTCAAGTCTCATAATATTAATTAACAAGTCAACATAAAAGAATTACTAATACAAATTGAAAAATAAACAATTTCATCACTAAAGAGTAATAAATGCTAACTAACTACATATATGCATTTAGACTAAATGAATACAATATTAAGATTAAGAGTCATATTGTCTTAAAACATATATATATATATATATATATATATATATATATATATATATATATAGACAGACACACACACACACACATCCATTACATTCTACACATCTTCTATTTGATTTTTATAACGTAAAGCTTTTCAAAGAAAATAAAGACATATAAATATTACATTCCAAAATGATAATTCATAAATAGAAAAATCCTACATCTAACGATCTGCATCACCTCACGATGTACTTGTTTCAACAATAACCATATTAATTAATTTACTCAATATCTTATTCATATATTAATTATTTTACTCTTAACCTTTGAAATTTAATACTTCTAACTTCAATCAATTAACACATAATCTTTTCAAAACTTAAATGTGGGGCATGTGATATCAGGAAAAGGAATATCTATGGATCCAAAAAATATAGAAGCAATAATGCAACAATAGCTTCTCCAATGACTCGATTAACTTGAAAGGAAGTTCAATTTGAATGGTCAAAGGAGTGTGAAGCTAGTTTCCAAGGGTTAAAAACAATGTTAACATCAACTCCAATGTTAGCCTTGCTAAAGGGACAAGAAGGAATTGTGGTGTATAGTGATGCTCCCATTAAAGGTTTAGGATGTATACTTATGCAACATGGAAGGGTAATCGCTTATGCATCTAAACAGTTGAAACCTCACGAAGTAAATTATCATGTACATGATTTGGAGTTGGCAGCGGTTGTATTTGCATTGAGGATATGACTACATTATCTGCATAGAGCACAAGTGCAGATTTTTACAGACCACAAAAGTTTAAAATACTTCATGTCGCAAAAGGAATTGAACATGCTACAAAGGAGGTGGATGGAACTAATCAAATATTATAATTGTGTCATTGATTATCATTCGGGGGGAATAAATGTTGTAGTAGATGCCCTAAGTCAGAAGAATAAAGCTTTTATTGGTGGATTACTTGTGAATTGAGATAGAGAACTCTTAAAATTGGTAAATTCAATGTGCATTTGAGTATGAATTCGAGGGGATGCTTATTGGCAAAGTTAGTAATACAGTTTGACATGAGAAAGGATTCGAAAGGCTTAGCTTGTTGATCCTGATAACAGGCAACATCCAGATAAGAGCAATCTCTCCATCTATGCTCCTATCTGCAAATATAACATCTACCAGGTATAGTTGAGCAATCTCCCGAATGTCTATGCTCACACCTTACACATAAAGGGTATGTAACTGTTCTAGTCCTTTTAGTAGATCCACCCGACAAACCAGTTATATATCCTGGTTTGTTTTCTTATATGTGTATGAATTTAAATTTCGAGGACGAAATTATTTTTTTGGAGGGGAGAACGTAAACTCTCTGGGCGAAAAATAATAAATTGACTAGTTTTATGTAAAATAAAATTCGTAACTCTCGATCGAGTTATCAGAAAATTCTAAAATTTATGTGAAGCCTTCTAATATGATGCCTTAGCTTGGGTTAAAATTTCAGAATTTTTGGAAAACATTCAGAAATTTGACGAAAAATCACAATTTGACCAGTTTTACGTTATTGGGCGTAATTTTCAATCCGACCATCAGATTGAGATGAAAGTTTACAAGGGATCTTAAAATATATTGAATAAAATTTGGTTAAAATTTTAGAATAAACAGAGCTTGGTAGTATTAACAAAAAAAAAAATAAGGACCGTCAATAGAAGGAAAAGGACTCATTAAGGGCAAAATAGTTATTTGCCATTAAAAATAAAATAAATCAGTTCTCTCTTCCTTTTATATGCTACTGATTGGGTAGAAGCAGAATGGAAAAAGAAAGAAAAGAAAAAGCGAGAGAGAAGGAGAGAAAAGAAAGGAAAAAACATAAAACCAAAGAAAAAATAAGAAAAGTGAGAGAATAACCTTATAAACTTACAAAGTCTAACTTATAAAACATTAATCTAAGAAAGAATCAAGTGAAGGAAGGAGGAATTGAGAGAGGGAATTTGGCTAACCTTGGGAGAGAAGAGAAATTGAAAGAAAGTCAATTGGTAAGCATGAGAAGTTTGGATTTAATGTTTGATTTAGATGTTTTTAAGCTTACTTGATTAAGTTAGGAAGTAATTTCATGGAATTTTACTTTAATTTCCCTTAAATCCTTGAACTTAGGGTTCTTATGGGAATTTAAAGAAATTAGGAGAGAGAAAAAAATGATGAAGTTAAAGTGGAATAGCATAAAAACAAGTTGCAACACTCAAGGATATGCAAAATGCCTCAAAGCTCAAAACCTTAAAAGATAAAGATCCCAACCTTTCCAGTACCGTTCCTAAAAGGTAAACAATAACACAACTAATCTGAACCCAAGTCATAAAACCCTATTTTGCTCACAAATGGTAAACATTAATATAAACCAAACATTCATATCAAAGACAGTTGCACAAACTAATCTGAAATTCGGTCATAAAATCAATTTTTGCTTAGAAAGGGTAGGCATGAATGTAAATCAATCATTTACATTAAAAAAAAAAAAAAACCAACACAAGCATCTTAAGATTGGTTTTAAACATGCATAAAAAAATCATTGTGAGATATAGAAAGAGACACATAAAATAACCACATTATACATCACAATCACAATCACAATCACAATCACAATCGGACGTAGATCTAGAGCAAGACCTGGGCCACGGGTTGGTAGAATCAATCCAGATTTATTCGAATCAATAGAAGAATAAAAATAGTTTTAAATCCAACTTGGAGGTCAACCTGGAACTAGATTTGGGTCACGGGTCGGGATGGTCAACTCGGCTTGATCCAAGTCAACGTATGGATAAAAATAGTTATTACTATAGTTTAAAACCTAACTCAGGAGTCGATCCAGGACAAGGCTCAGGCCGGGAGAGTCAACCCGGGTTGACCCAAATTTAAAAAAAAAAAGTCGAAGCAATCTTGTTTTGACAAAAAAAAATTCAAAAAAAAATCAATGAATTTTTTACTCATGTTTTATCTTAGATCAACTGAGTCGCAGGTTGACCTAGGTTTTTGACCAAGTGAGGTCAAATTAATTCTTCCTTTATTTTTTTCTTAAGCTCAAATCGGTTTAGACATCGGGTCAACCAAGTCCCTTCTAGTGTCTACCAAACACAAAATAAATTAAATTATTCGGTTCAATCCAGTTCAAAGCACACCAAATACAAAACAAGATAATTATTTATCCACTCCCATTTAGTCCAATCCAATCAATACTCACCAGCATACCAAACTATTAAGTATCTGTTTATCTAGCTATGTATCTTTACAAAGCTAATTAGCTACTTTTTATTAGAACTCGTGAATAAAAGTAACCGGGTTGTGTATGCTTCTAGTACTCTCTTTTTTAATTTCTCTTTCTTTTACCATTAAAGAGTAGTCTGGTCTGTATGTTCGTAACAAAAATGAGAATCTACCAATGTTATTTTATTTTAAAATATTAAACTATATGGTAACTGAAGTTTATTTTTTACAAATAAATTAGAAGGAAGAATTTTGTAATGACAGAAAGGAAATTCTAATAATTTTTTGTAATCTTGGCTTTGATGCATCGTACACGCTTCAGTCTATCGGTAATTCTCTAAGTGATATTTAACATATCGCCATTAGGAGAATTATATGTAATTTCGTCGGTGAGTTGCAGTGGCATTCAAAGTAATTAAATATTACCGACAAATTGACCAATGGAATTATTCCGATAATAACTCCGTCGGCAATTCAATTAGTAAAAATATCTTGTCATCATACGATATACCTTTTTGAATTCTACTGTAATATTTCCGTGGTGTGTTTGTCTATTTTCAAAGTAGTTTTAGTGTATAAATGGATTGGATAACAGTTCTTCATGCAAATTGCATTTAGTAGTAATACTTGCTGATTTTATGCTATTTTTCCTTTGCATTTAGTTACCAATGCATTTACGTGTTAACTTGGTTAAAAGAGTAAAGCATATAAGCTGCCTTTTCGGATGGGCCAAAGCACGATTAATCAAAAGAAAATTCACAGAGATGGAGTTAATTACAGGGTTCAACAAGGTGATCGTTCTGATGTTGATGCTGATGCTCTTGAGGAAAACAACAGCATACTCGGAAGAGTACGA
>Ga0307515_10004037_pt1 | contig 30641 bp, 21 predicted proteins | sample 17_EM_MG_FD_194513 | JGI IMG/M metagenome (GOLD analysis project Ga0307515, IMG submission 194513) | Populus trichocarpa ectomycorrhiza microbial communities from riparian zone in the Pacific Northwest, United States - 17_EM | ecosystem: Host-associated > Plants > Roots > Unclassified | place...
GCTTGCGGAACGCCTTGACGGCAGTGTTGAGGTCCCGGCTCTTCATGGTGGGTAATATTAGCGCCACTTATGTGAAAGTGGCGCGCTTTTTACCCAACGTGTGCGATAGCTGCCATCAAAGCTGCCACTAGAGACGAAAACACGGTGCTGCGCGCAGTAGCGTGGTCAACGGATCCGAAGCGACGCACCCCGGCAGGTGCTTGTTCTAGCGGGGAAAGACGATCAAGGAAGACTGGCTGGGGTGGAAGGATTCGAACCTCCGAATGGCGGGATCAAAACCCGCTGCCTTACCACTTGGCGACACCCCAGTATTTCTTAATCAACCCGCGTCTCGAGCGAGCGCCGCATGCAGTGGCGATGCGTTCAGTCCACGAGCGACGAAACTTCGCCAGCGATCCGGGACGCGCGCCGCGATGCGCTCCGCGTCGATCGCGCGCTCGCAGGCCGCGAAGATACAGGAACCCGTCCCCGTCAGCCGTGCGGGCTTGAACCGCGCGAGCCAGTCGAGCGCTGCCGCCACTTCCGGGAATCTAGATCGGACCACCGGCTCGCAGTCGTTCCGGCCGCCCGAGTCAAAAAAGGCGCGTATTGTGATGACGGGGGAATTTCGTGTCAATTCAGTTGCCTGGAATATTCCACTAGTGGCCACTGAGGTCCCAGGATGGATCACCACGAACCATCTCTCGGGCAGCTCAATGGGAGACAGACGTTCGCCGCGTCCCTCCGCCCAAGCAGAAAAACCTCGAACGAAAACCGGCACATCGGAGCCGAGCGCCAGGCCGATGCGCGCTAGATCGTCGATCGACGCGCCCGTACCCCAGATCCGATTCAATGCAAGCAGCACCGTAGCGGCGTCCGAGCTGCCGCCGCCCAAACCGCCGCCCATGGGGATTTTTTTGAGAACGCGCAGGTCGGCGCCGAAAACGGTGCCGGACGCAGCCTTCAGAGCTTGTGCCGCCCGCACGGTCAAATCAGATTCAGCCGGCACATCGGTGGGCCCATCGAGACGGACGATCTCACCGTCTTCGCGGCGCGCGATGCCAATGCGGTCGCACAGATCGATGAGCTGAAAAACGGTTTGCAGATCGTGAAAGCCATCGGCTCGCCGACCCGTCACATGCAAAAAGAGATTCAGCTTCGCCGGCGCGGGCCAAAAAGATTCGGTCATGGCAAGTCAACGATGCTTCGTTCACGCATCCCAATGATCGACGACCAGCCGCACGCGCACATCGCCACGTTGCAAAGTGAGCTTCCCGGGATACCAGCTGCTGCCGACCGGCACATATTTGGTGTAATCGATCTGCCAGCCGTCTTGCCGCAGGCTGATGAGCCTTTGATCCGCGTCCAAGGTTTCTTCGGCAGGCCGCCCGGGATCCGGCGCGCCGAGAATCCAGTAACGCAGACTTTGCAGCGGCGGCTCGAAGCCCAAGCGATTCGTCAGCTCCACTCGCGCCGCATCGCTATCGAGCTTTTCGCCTTTCGAGTTCTGCACCGTCAGTTCAGAACCGTCGGACGACACACGCACGCCACCTACTCCGAGCGGTCCATCCAATGAGAGATTGGCTCGGGATCCGTTTTGCTCCCAATGCAGGCTCGCATTGAAACCCTGTCCCGCCGCGGCCACCGCCACCCGTCCGCTGAGGCCGAACTGATCTCGCTGCTGCAACTCCGCACGCCTCGCATCCCAAGTTTGGTTCGAGACGGGCATAGGTCGCGTCGGCGTCGTTTGACACGCGGTCAGGAATATCGCGCCGACGATGAGGAGAGTCGCTTGGGCGGCGGCACGCGCGATCGACGCCCGAACAGCCCCGCGAGCTTCGCGCGCGAAGCTCACTTGGCGCTCGGCTTAACGAACTTATGCAGTGTCGCCTTCAGGGCTGCGGAGTCGGGATGCCGAGCCAGCGCCGCGGCCCATACTCGGCGCGCTTCGGGTTGATTGCCGCTCGTCCACAGCGCCTCGCCCCAATGCGCGGCAATCTCTGGATCGCGGCCGATTGAATAGGCGCGCTCGAAAGTCTTCAGCGAGTCGCGCGCATCGCCGCGACGCAGGCGAACCCACGCGAAACTATCCAGCACCGCGGGACTATCGGGCATCGCGCTCATGGCTTTGCGGATGAGACTCTCCGCGCGCGACAGCTCGATGTTGTGATCCGCAAGCGTGTAGCCCAAAGCATTCATGAGCGTCGGGTCGTCCGGCCGCTCGCCGAGCAGTTTATCGAATGCCTGCACCGATTCATTCACGCGCCCCGCACGCTCGAGCAGCACGGCCCGTTCGTATTGAATGGCCGGGTGCTTGGGATAGCGATCGAGCGCCGCGCCGAGCAGTGCCACGCCGCTATCGGCATCGCCATGCTCCGCGAGCAAGGTGGCCTTGGCGAGCATCAAATCGAAGCTGGTCTCGGGATGATCGACCACATAGTTGTCGAGCAGCGCGAGCGCACCCGCGCGATCTTCTTTGTCGAGCAGCAATCCCGCCGCGCGCGTGCGCGCCGCAACCGCCAACGACGAATCCGCAAGCGCGCGATAGGCAACGAGTGCCGCTTCCTTATCCCCGGTGATCACGGCGATATCGCCGAGATAGAACAGTGCGGCTTCCGCCGCTTCGCCTTTGCTCACCAAGTTCGTAAAACGCCGCTGCGCATCCGGAAAGTCGCCGCCTTGAAAGGACAACAAAGCCAGGCGACGATCGATTTCTTCCGCCGTGCTGTCGTCGGCGCGTAGACGCTCCAACTCCTGGCGCGCCTCTTCCATGCGATCGAGAGCGGCGAGCGTCTCTGCGAGCTGAAATGCGCCGTCTTTGCCATCCACTTCCATCACTTGGCGTGCCGCCGCGATCGCGCCGGCCGAGTCGCCTCGCACCGCGCGTACTTGAGCCAAAAGCCGCAAGGCGGCAATGGACTTGTCATCGCGAGCGAGAGCTTCCTGTGCGCGACGTTCGGCGCGCGCGAAATCGTAAGATTCGAGCGCCAAGCGACCGAAAGCGGCCAGCAGCGCGGGCGATGTGGACTGCGCCTCGACGGAGCCATCCAAAGCCGCCAACACGGCATGCGAGTCTGTTTCGTCGCTGAGCAGGCCGATCAAGGCGATCAGCTCGGGATCCGTCGTTTCGGAGATCGATTTGACAATGGGGCCCAGCGAAGTGCGCGCTTCAGGAATCTTGTACAGCTTGAGCGCCACCGTCCCGTAGACCGTGGCGGCGTTTTTATCTTCCGGGTCGATCTGGCGCCAACGCTCGACTGACTGCCAAGCGGCCGGCATGTGCTCACAGGCCAAGGAGACTTCGCTTGCGCGTCGGGCCAGCGCCAGCGAGCCTTTTGCGGCCGCGGCGGCGTAATTCTCCGCAGCGCTGCGGCAATCGCCCTTCTCCAAGGCGAGCTCCGCCAGCACCGTGAGCGCATTCGGATCGCGCGCATCGACACCGGCTTGTTTGGCCGCTCCGGATTGAGAAGCGCAGCCGGCGGACAATGTGCCCACAATCGCGAGCGCAGCGCCCGCGCAGAACCTCGCGCGTAGCGAGTAACTCATAACTTTTTCCATGCAAAACACTATAAATGCCTTTCACCGGCTCCGCATCGCTTGCGGTCCGCGATCACCTTACTGCAAAACATCTCATATGGATTCGAGCAACGCCCGCCCGTGCCTTGTCAGCCACGGCACCGATCCCGGAAAATGCCGGGCTCGCGGCGGCTCCAATCCGCGACGGAGCCGCGTTCCCCGATGAAGGATTCCATTCGCTTACGCCTCGAGAAACTGACCGACCGCTATGAAGAGGTCGGACGGCTGCTGGCCGACCCGGATCTCGCCGGCGGCTCGCCGCAATTCCGCGACCTGTCCATGGAATACGCGCGCCTGCAGCCGGTTGCCGAGCGCTATCGCGGCTTTCGCAAATTGGAGGGCGACCTCTCCGCCGCCCAGGAATTGGAGCAAGACTCGGACGAGTCCATGCGCTCCCTTGGTGTCGAAGAAGTGTCCCGCGTCAAGACGGCTATCGAAAACGAGGAGAGTGAGCTTCGCAAGCTGCTCGTGCCGAAGGATCCGCGCGACGACAAGAGCCTGTTCCTGGAAATTCGCGCCGGCACCGGCGGCGATGAGGCCGCCATTTTCGCCGGCGATCTTTACCGCATGTATGCCCGCTACGCGGAGAACAATGGGTTCACGGTCGAGATCGTGAGCGAGAGCCCCGGCGAGCACGGCGGCTACAAGGAGATCATTAGTCGCATCGGCGGGCGCGCCGCCTACTCGCGATTCAAATTCGAGTCCGGCACACACCGCGTGCAGCGAGTGCCGGCCACTGAAGCTCAGGGACGCATTCACACTTCGGCATGCACCGTCGCCATTCTTCCCGAGATCGACGAAGTCGACACGGTCGACATCAATCCGGCGGATTTGCGCGTTGACACGTACCGCTCATCGGGCGCCGGCGGCCAGCACGTCAATAAAACGGATTCGGCCATTCGTATCACGCACATGCCGAGCGGCATCGTCGTGGAATGCCAGGACGAGCGCTCTCAGCACAAGAACCGCTCGCGCGCGATGGCCCTTTTGAAAGCCCGGTTGCTCTCCGCTGAGCAGGAAAAGCAGCGTAGCGAGCAGGCGCAGTCGCGCAAATTGCAAGTCGGCAGCGGCGATCGGTCGGAGCGCATTCGCACCTACAATTTTCCGCAGGGCCGTGTCACCGATCACCGCATCAATCTCACGCTCTACACCTTGCAGAAAGTGATGGAGGGCCGATTGGACGAGATCATCGCCGCCCTTCAACAAGAGCACCAAGCCGAGCTACTTGCAGCGGAAGAAGTTGCGTAAGGCGCGCCGCCATGCCGCCCCTGCCCGCAAGTCCCGATCTAGTGGTCGACAGCGCGACGGGCGTCGATGTTTCCTTGCCGATCGCGGGACCGGGTGCGCGCGCGCTCGCGTTCGTGGTCGATTGGCATATTCGTCTCGTGCTGCTGTTCGCGTGGTATCTCACGGCGGCGGTGCTCTATAACGGCGGCTTGAACATCGCACCGCCCTTCGAGCCGGATGCCGTTTGGTTTGTGGCGGTCGTCGTGCCGCCGGCTGCGATCTTTCTCCTTTATCACGTCGTGCTCGAGATCGCGATGCAGGGACGCACGCCGGGCAAGCGAATGGCGGGCATTCGTATCGTTACGCGACAGGGCAATACACCCAGTGTCGGCGCGCTCGTGACTCGAAACATTTTTCGGCTCATCGATGGCTTTCCGCTGGTCTATAGCGTCGGGCTCATTGCGACGATGCTTACTCGAGATCACGTTCGCATCGGCGACCTCGCCGCTGGAACCCTGCTGGTCTACGACCGCACGGATACGCTCACACGAGGGCCGCTCGAGTGACCGAAGCGAGTCGCGAACGAGCACTACGCGTAGCGTTGCTGAGTCGATCGGACACTTGGCGCGCGGCGATGGAACGGGCACAACGTCTCGCTCACGGCGACACGAACGACGTGGCCGAAGCCACGCGCGCGGTCGAAGATTATCGCCAGCTTGCGAGAGACTTAGCTTCGGCACGGCGCCTCGCTCCTAACGCTCGCGCACGGGAATACCTTGAGGCGGCTTACGCAAAATCGCATGCGACGCTGCACCGTCCCGTTTCGCATCCCTGGTATGCGGTAGTGAGTCTGTTTCGGGACGAGATTCCCGAAGTCGTCCGCTGGCTCACGCCCCACCTCGTGTGGGTCACGGCGCTTTTCGTACTCTCGGTGCTTGCCGGCCATTGGATGGTGCGCACGTACCCCGAGCTCATCTCGCTGTTCGCGTCGCCCGATCTCATCGCGAGCGTCGAGCGCGGCAATCTCTGGACGGACGGCATTCTCAACATCGTGCCTTCATCGGTACTTTCCGCTCGCGTGCTGGCGAATAACGTCGTCGTGAGTCTTACGGCGTTTTGCGCCGGATGCCTGTTCGGTATCGGCACGCTTTATCTGGTCTCTTTGAATGGCCTGATGCTCGGCGCCGTGTTCGCCTTCACGGCGCTGCATGGTCTCGATGACGACTTGTTCCGGTTCATCTTCGCTCACGGCGCCGTGGAACTGTCCATCATGTGTTTGTCCGGTGCGGCGGGCGCCGCGGTTGGCGAGAGTCTCATTCGGCCGAGCGCCGCGACGCGACGACAGTCGTTTCAAATCGCGGCGCTGCGCGCGGGCAAGCTGCTCTTCGCGTGCGTGCTGCTTCTGATCGGTTGCGGCTTGATCGAGGGCTACGTGTCGCCGAATCCGGACTTCCCTCTTTGGACGCGCGTCGTGATCGGCGCGAGCTACTTTCTGTTCATGGTGGCCTTGCTGCGGGGCTGGCTGTTTGGTCGGCATCGCAAACGGACGCGTGATCTAAGTTATGTCTAGCGGGAAAAGCCGCCAGTACCCAGCGAGTTGAAAGGATCGCAGGCTGCTTTCAGCAGAAAACCAAGTGATACGTGCGCGAATCCTAGCGACGCGAGCTTCAAGCGAGGCTGCACGCGCGGGAAAAATCTTTGCGATATCGAACCCTTCTGCTATGGTCCCGCAGCAGACTGAAAGGGCTCCAAAGCCTGAAAGTTTTTGGGGGTAATGGGCTCGCACCATGGACGGAATCACCGTTAGCAGGCACCTCACTCGCGCTCTTCATGGGCTGCGCCCGCCTAACGCTTTCAGCACAGTTGGCCTGGTCTCCCGCCGTTTAGCTCATCTCACTTAGCTCTTCTTTCGGAGACGATTGATGTCTACACCTATGTCCGGGCGCCGACGCATCACTGCTGGTCGTAAAGCCGGAAACGGGACTCCAGCGAAAAAAGGAAATGGCGGTAGCGTAGCTGTTGAAGGTGGACAAATGGACATGCGCGAGTTGCTACTCGCGCTCCAGGCAGTGCGCGACGGAGACTTTGCCGTTCGCCTGCCGGGCGATCGCACCGGCCTTCCCGGCAAAGTGGCGGACACTTTCAACGAGATTGTCTTTTCTAATCAACATCTGGCACTTGAGCTGGAGCGTGCCGGCCAGATCGTCGGCAAGGAAGGCAAGACACGGCATCGCGTGACCCACAACCGCCGCGGCGGAGCGTGGGGCGCGATGGAGACTTCGGTGAACACGCTCATCGAAGACTTGCTTTGGCCGACCACTGAAGTCACGAGAACCATCACCGCTGTCGCCAAGGGCGACTTGTCTCAGACCATGCCGCTCGCCGTGGACGGACGTCCGCTCGAAGGCGAGTTCTTGCGGTCGGCCACTGTTGTCAACGCAATGATTCAGCAGATGAGCGCGTTCACATCGGAAGTCACTCGGGTGGCGCGCGAAGTCGGCACGGACGGCAAACTCGGTGGACAAGCCGTGGTGCGCGGCGTGGCCGGCATTTGGAAAGATTTGACCGATAGCGTCAACTCCATGGCTTCGAACCTCACCGGCCAGGTCCGAAACATTTCTGAGGTCACCATCGCCGTCGCGAATGGCGACTTGTCGCGCAAGATCACAGTGGACGTGCGCGGCGAGATTTTGCAGCTCAAGGAAGCCATCAACACGATGGTGGATCAGCTGCGATCGTTCGCCTCCGAAGTCACGCGCGTGGCGCGCGAAGTGGGCACGGAAGGCAAGCTCGGTGGCCAGGCAGTCGTGCCGGGCGTCGCCGGCACTTGGAAAGATCTCACCGACTCCGTGAACGCGATGGCCACGAACCTCACCGGCCAGGTCCGCAACATCGCCGAGGTCACCACCGCCGTAGCGCGCGGGGACTTGTCGCGCAAGATCACAGTGGACGTGAAGGGTGAAATTCTGGAGTTGAAGAACACCATCAACACGATGGTGGACCAGTTGAACGGCTTCGCCGCGGAAGTCACGCGCGTGGCGCGCGAAGTGGGCACGGAAGGCAAGCTCGGCGGCCAGGCCACCGTGCCGGGCGTCGCGGGCACTTGGAAAGATCTGACGGACAACGTGAATTCCATGGCCTCGAACCTTACGGGCCAGGTACGCAACATTGCCGAAGTGTCCACCGCTATCGCGCGCGGCGACATGTCTCGCAAAATCACGGTGGACGTGCGCGGCGAGATTCTGCAGCTCAAAGAGACCATCAACACGATGGTGGATCAGTTGCGGTCATTCGCCTCCGAAGTCACGCGTGTGGCGCGTGAAGTGGGCACCGAGGGCAAGCTCGGTGGCCAGGCCTACGTGCCGGGCGTCGCCGGCACCTGGAAAGATCTCACCGACAACGTGAACTCCATGGCCGGCAATCTCACCGGTCAGGTTCGCAATATCGCGGAAGTCGCGACGGCCATCGCGCGCGGCGACTTGTCTCGCAAGATCACCGTCGACGTGAAGGGCGAAATCCTCCAGCTCAAGGAAGCCATCAATACGATGGTCGATCAGTTGAATGCCTTCGCCGCGGAAGTCACGCGCGTCGCGAAGGAAGTCGGCACCGAGGGCAAACTCGGTGGCCAGGCGGAGGTGAAAGGCGTCAGCGGTGTGTGGAAAGATCTCACCGACAACGTCAACTCGATGGCGAGCAACCTCACCGACCAAGTGCGCAACATCGCGGACGTTGCGACCGCCATCGCAAATGGCGACCTCTCCCGCAAGATCACGGTCGACGTGCGCGGTGAGATTTTGCAGCTCAAGGAAACCATCAACACGATGGTGGACCAGCTCAACGCATTCGCGGCGGAAGTGACTCGCGTGGCGCGTGAGGTGGGCACCGAGGGTAAGCTCGGTGGCCAGGCGGAAGTGAAAGACGTCTCCGGTGTTTGGAAAGACCTCACCGACAACGTCAACTCCATGGCTTCGAACCTCACGGGCCAGGTGCGTAACATCGCGGAAGTCGCAACGGCTATCGCGCGCGGCGACTTGTCTCGCAAGATCACCGTCGCCGTGCGCGGTGACATCTTGCAGCTCAAGGAAACCATCAACACGATGGTGGACCAGTTGAACGGCTTTGCCGCGGAAGTCACGCGCGTGGCGCGCGAAGTCGGTACTGAGGGCAAGCTCGGTGGTCAAGCTATCGTGCCGGGTGTCGCGGGTACGTGGAAAGATCTCACGGACAACGTGAACTCCATGGCTTCGAACCTCACGGGCCAGGTGCGCAACATCGCGGAAGTCTCCACGGCTATCGCGCGCGGGGATTTGTCTCGCAAGATCACCGTGGACGTTAAAGGTGAAATCCTGCAGCTGAAAGAAACCATCAACACGATGGTGGACCAGCTGAACGGCTTCGCGGCGGAAGTCACGCGCGTGGCGCGCGAGGTCGGCACAGACGGCAAGCTCGGTGGTCAGGCTATCGTGCCGGGTGTCGCGGGTACATGGAAAGATCTCACGGACAACGTGAACGTGATGGCCAACAACCTCACGAACCAAGTCCGCGGCATTGTGAAAGTGGTGACCGCGGTGGCCAATGGCGATCTACGCCAAAGACTCACAGTGGAATCCAAAGGCGAAGTGGCCGCGCTCGCCGACACCATCAACAGCATGACGGATACGCTCGCTATCTTTGCGGACCAGGTGACCACGGTCGCGCGTGAAGTGGGCGTGGAGGGCCGGCTTGGTGGCCAAGCGCACGTGCCGGGCGCCGCGGGCACATGGAAAGATCTCACGGCCAACACTAATCTTTTGGCCGCGAATCTCACGACTCAGGTTCGCGCCATCGCCGAGGTGGCCACGGCCGTAACCAAAGGCGACCTCACTCGATCCATTCAGGTCGACGCGCGCGGTGAAGTATCCGAGCTGAAAGACAACATCAACGCGATGATCGGCAATCTGCGCGCGACGACGGATGCCAACACCGAGCAGGACTGGCTCAAGACGAACCTCGCGAAATTCAGCCGCAACATGCAAGGCCAGCGCGATCTCGTCACCGTGGGGCACATGCTGCTCTCCGAGCTTGCGCCGCTGGTCAACGCGCAGCAGGGCATCATGTACGTGATGGAAGGCACGAACGGTTCATCGTGCCTCAAACAGCTCGCGACTTACGCCGATCCGTACGAGCACAACGAGCCGCGCCGTTACCCGATAGGCGCCGGGCTCGTCGGCCAATGCGCCATGGATCGGCAACGGCTGCTGCTCGCGGATATTCCCGAGGATGCCATTCACGTCCGCTCCGGATTCTTCACCGCGCGGCCACGTAATGTCATCGCACTGCCGGTGCTTTACGAAGGACAAGTGAAAGCCGTTATCGAGCTGGCCTCTCTACGGGACTTCACGGCTTCCCATATCGCGTTCCTCGAGCAGCTTACAGGCAGCATCGGCGTGGTGCTCAACACCATCGAAGCGACGATGCGTACAGAAGGCCTGCTGAAGCAGTCTCAGCAGCTCGCCGGCGAATTGCAGACTCAGCAAAAAGAGCTGCAGCAAACGAATGAGGAATTGGCCACCAAAGCGCGCCTGCTCGCCGAGCAGAACGCGGAAGTGGAACGCAAGAACCAAGAAATCGAGCTCGCCCGGCGCGCGCTCGAAGAGAAGGCGACGGAACTTGCGCTCACCTCGCGCTATAAGTCCGAATTCCTTGCGAACATGTCGCACGAGCTGCGCACGCCCCTCAACAGCATTTTGATTCTCGGCCAACAGCTCTCGGAGAACTCGGACGGCAATCTCTCCGGCCGTCAGGTGGAGTTCGCCAAGACAATCCATGGCGCTGGCACGGACCTGTTGAACCTCATCAGCGACATCCTGGATCTGTCCAAGATCGAATCCGGCACGGTTACCGTGGAATGCGAAGAGCTGCCGTTCACGTATCTGCGCGAAACGCTGGAGCGCAACTTCCGACACGAAGCGGACGCACGCAAGCTCTCGTTCACGGCAAACTTCGACACGCATTTGGGCCGAGCAATCACCACCGACCCGAAGCGCCTGCTGCAGGTGCTGAAGAATCTGCTGTCGAATGCTTTCAAGTTCACCGAGCGCGGCGGCATCCGCTTGCATGTGGGCCTCGCCCAAAGCGGCTGGACGCCGGATCATCCAGTGCTGGGGCAAGTGCACTCCGTAGTGGAATTCTCGGTCAGTGACACGGGCATCGGCATTCCGCTCGACAAGCAAAGAATGATCTTTGAAGCGTTCCAACAGGCCGATGCCGGCACCGCTCGCAAGTACGGGGGCACCGGTCTGGGCCTTGCGATCAGCCGCGAGCTCGCGCATTTGCTTGGCGGTGAGATTCGCCTGAGCAGCGTCCCGGGAAGCGGAAGCACGTTCACGTTATATCTACCCCTCGCGTATGTTGGCGCAGCTTATGGCAAGTCGGGCGTCGCCCTGCCCAGCGCCGCGAAGGTGCCGGCCCTGCCTTTTCAGCCCATCGTGCTGCCGGCGGCTCGGCCCGAAGAAATCCCGGACGATCGCGAAACGCTGGAGCCGGACGATATCGTGCTGCTCATCGTCGAAGACGATCCGCACTACACCAAAGTGCTGCTCAACCTGGCGCGGGACAAAGGCTTCAAGGCCTTGGTCGCCAAGAGCGGCGCCGACGCACTGAGTCTGGCCCACAAGTACAAACCCTCCGCCATTTCGCTCGATGTCTTCCTGCCGGACATGCTGGGCTGGACCGTGCTCAACCAGCTGAAGCGAGATCCGCAAACGCGGCATATTCCCGTGCAAATCCTCACCGTCGAGGAAGAGCGGCAACACGGTCTCGAGCGCGGTGCCTTCTCATACATGAGCAAGCCGCTGACCACCGATGGCCTCGAAGCCGCTCTCGATCGCATCAAGAGCTTCACATTGCCGCGCGCGCGCAAGCTGTTGGTGATCGAAGACGATCCCGCAGAGCAGCTGAGCATCTCCGAGCTCATTGCCCATAGCGATGTGGAAATCACCGCCGTGGGCACAGGGTCCGAGGCGCTGCAGGCGATGCGCGAGACCGACTTCGATTGCATCGTGCTGGATCTGCGACTGCCGGATATGTCGGGCTTTGAACTGTTGACTGAGATACAGCAAGACGCCGAGCTTCGAGACTGCCCGATCGTCGTATTCACCGGCCGGGATCTCAGCGACGAAGAAGAGACCGAGCTGCGCAAGAAAGCCAAGAGCGTAGTGTTGAAAGGCGTGCAATCGCCCGAGCGCCTGCTCGATGAGACCGCCCTCTTCCTGCATCGTGTGATCGCCGATCTGCCGCCAAACAAACAGCGGATGATCGAGACGCTGCACACGAGCGACGCGGCTTTGAAGGATCGCAAAGTGCTCATCGTCGACGATGACATTCGCAACATCTTCGCGCTCAACAGCCTGTTGGAGCGCCATAACATGCAAGTGATCACCGCGACCAACGGCCAGGACGCGATCAAATTGATAGAGAACACGGACGGACTGTCGCTCGTGCTCATGGACATCATGATGCCGGAAATGGACGGATATGAGACCATGCGCCGTATTCGCGGCAATCAAAAGTTTCGCCTGCTGCCGATCATCGCTCTCACGGCGAAGGCGATGAAAGGAGATCGCGAGAAATGCTTGGAAGCCGGCGCTTCGGACTATGTAGCGAAGCCGGTGAACACGGATCAGCTGCTGTCGCTCGTGCGCATGTGGCTGCACCGGTAACACGCTAAATTCGGGCGGCGGGAATCAGTATTTTGGGGTCGCAAATAACAAACACGATGGGCGGCGCGGAGCGGGTCAACATCCTTTTGGTCGACGACCAGCCCGCACGACTGCTCTCTTACGAGACGATCCTCGAGGGGCTCGGGCAAAATCTCGTGCGCGCGCACTCAGGGCTCGAAGCGCTCGAGAAGCTCATGCACGGCGAGTATGCGGTCGTACTGCTCGATGTCAGCATGCCCGGTATGGACGGCTTCGAGACGGCCAGTCTTATTCACGAGCATCCTCGGTATGAGAAGACGCCCATCATTTTCGTCACGGGCGTGCACGTCACGGAGTTGGATCGGCTCAAGGGCTACAAACTCGGCGCCGTCGACTATGTGTACATCCCCGTCGTTCCGGAGATTCTGCGCAGCAAGGTCGAAGTGCTCGTAGAGCTGTATTGCAAGCGGCTCGAGCTACAGACTCTTAATCGCAGCCTGGAAGATGCGAATGCGCGGCTCGCCGCGGCAAATCTGCTGCTGCAGGCTGAAAAGACGCGCGAGCTGGAAAATCTGAACTCGACGCTGCAGCAGACGAACACCAATCTTGCTTTGAGCAACGACGCCCTGCAGGCGGAAGTGGCCGAGCGCGCCCGCATCGAACGCGCCCTCAAAGAAGCGGACCGGCACAAAGACGAGTTTCTCGCGATGCTCGCTCACGAGTTGCGCAATCCACTGGCGCCCATCTTCAACGCGGTTCAGATCATGCGCCGCAAACCGCTGAACGACCCGCAGCTGGCCTGGTCGCGAGATGTCATTGAGCGGCAGCTCGGGCATCTCACGCGACTGGTGGACGATCTGCTCGATGTCTCGCGCATCACGCGCGGCAAGATCAATGTAACTCGCGCGCCATTGGAGCTGTCTTTGATTCTGGCGCGCGCCATCGAGACCGTTCAACCCATGCTTACCGACAAAAAGCATGAGCTCGTCGTGGAAGTCACGGACGGCACGCTCAAAGTCGCAGGCGATCTCACTCGGTTGACCCAAGTGGTCGGCAACGTACTCGGCAACGCCGCAAAGTATACCGACACCGGCGGCCGCATCTTTCTTACAGCGCAAGGCGATAGCGACATGGTCGAGATCATCGTGCGCGACAACGGCATCGGCATTCCGCCGGAGCTGCTGCCGGCGGTTTTTGGTCTGTTCACGCAACTCGAGCGCGCGACGGATCGCACGCAAGGCGGCTTGGGAATAGGACTTGCTCTCGTCCGGAAGCTCGTGGAACTACACGAGGGGACAGTCGTCGCGAAAAGCGACGGTCTGGGACAAGGAAGCCAATTCACAATCCGCCTGCCGCGGTTGATTGAGAGACCCATGCAAGACGCCTTTGATTCGAACCCTCACGCACGCTCGACACAGACCGAAAGATCCGGCCGGCGCATTCTGGTGGCGGATGACAACCAAGATGCGCTGGAAAGTCTCGGCACGCTTCTCGAAATCAGCGGACATGAAGTTCACACCGCGTCGGACGGAATGCTTGCCGTCGAAATCGCCGCGAGGGTTCGTCCCGAAGTTGCGCTGCTGGACATCGGCATGCCGCGCATGGACGGGTATGAAGTCGCGCGGCGCATTCGCGCCGAAAGCTGGGGCAAACATATCGTTTTGGTCGCGCTAACCGGTTGGGGTCAAGACGAAGACCGTCGCCGCACTCGCGAGGCCGGCTTCGATTCGCATTTGGTCAAGCCGCTAGACCTCGATGCACTCACCGACTTCCTGGCGCGTCTACCGCCTGTCGATAAGAAAGTCTCGAGCGCGCTGGCCTAAGCGCTTGCCGGCATAGTCTTGTACCCGTTACTCAGCCAATGCGGCGCGAGCGGCGCAAGCGCTCGTATTCCGCAAACACGGCGCGCTCCAGCAAATCTTCGCGGGCGGCAATCACAGGCGTGCCGAGCCGTCGCAGGCGTTCGCGATATTGCTGGGCAGTGAACTCATATTCTTGCGCGGCGAGCGCGACCCAAGGGTCTAGCCAATCGTGCGCCTCGGCATTGGCGAGCGCGGCGATCTCAGGACTGTGCACACCCGCGACGACGACCATGTGCGGCGGAGACAGCAGCCTCACGGCGCGAGCCAAAGGCTCGGCGAGCGTCGCGTCCTCCGGATCCGTCAGCAGCACGATCAGGCTGCGGTGCCGAAGCATCGAGCGAATCTGAATCGCGGCGGCCAAGGGGTCGGATTCGGCCGACTGTACGGATAGACGTTCCAATGCGCGGCGCATTCGTGCCACAGCGGCCACACCGCGATCCGGCGCGCAGACGGCCAAGGTGCGATCGGAATAGACGAGCAGTCCGATGCGATCGTCGTTAGGGGTGGCGGACTCCGCGAAGCGCGCCGCGATATTTGCGAACAAGCCGAGTCGATCCAAGTTGCCGGCACGGATGCGGCTAAGACGCCCCGCATCGATCGCCACGAGAATGTCGAGATGCTGATCCTCGCTGAACTCGCGGCTGACCAAACGGCCGCGCCGCGCGGTCGCTTTCCAATCGATGCGGCCCAAGGGATCGCCGGGGAGATAAGCGCGAAGTTGATGCAGCTCGGAGCCCGCGCCTTCCGTTCTACGCGGACGCATTCCGGTCGGCGCGCCGGTCGGGCGCTGCACGGGAATGCGCAACGTGTCGGGCGCAATAGGGGTCTCACGCTCGATCGTGAGCTTCCGTGGCCACCACGCAAGCCCGAATCGACCGCGCAAGCGCGAGGGAATCGACGGCCACCGCTGCATGCCGAGCCGCGACGGAATGAGATCGAAGGCATCGCGCGCCACATTGCGCTTGGGAACCGTGATTTTGCTGGATCCGGACCAAAGCGGGTGCGCCCAGGCAACTGACTTCCCCGAGGCTCTCGCACCTTCAACGGGGGTTACGATACGCGTGTCTTTCGAATCGCGGCCGAGTGATTTCTCTGCGTCTTCATGGATCAGCGGCTCAAAGCCGGACGGCAGCACCGCCACGTATTCCACTCTGACATCGCGATCGGATTCATTGTGGAACGCGATTGCGGCGGGTTGAGCGCGACCTAAGAATGCGCGCGGCCCGATCTCAATATCCGCTCGAACGAACGTGCCGCGAATGTACAAGCTTTCCAGCGTGAGTCCGCTCAACAGCAGTATCGCGGGCGCGAGCCACAATCCGGCCAGCGAGCCTTCCTCGGACCACAAGCCGGCGACCGCGAGTGCTGCGGTAAGAATCAATAACACATAGGCGCGTTGCGCGAGATGCATGACGGCTTAGCGCGGCACCGGCACTTCGCCGAGCAAAGCTTTCACGACATCCACATTCGTCACGCCTTCGAGCGCCGCCTCGGGTGTCGATAGAATTCTGTGAGACATGATCCATACCGCGACTTCTTTGACATCGTCCGGAGACACGAACTCACTGCCCCGCAAGCCCGCGGCAATACGCGCAGCTTTGACGAGCGCCAACGCACCTCGTGTCGACAGCCCCAAGCTCACATGACCGTTCTCGCGGGAAGCGCGCGCCAGATCGAGCACGTATCCCGTCAATGCTTCGGAGACGTGAATCTTTTCCGCTTCCGCGCGCGCGGCGTTGAGTAGCGCGCGTTCGATGACCGCGGGCTGCAAGCTCAAAGCGGGTGGCGCGGTCATTTGCGAGCCGTATTGATCCAGAATGCGCGCCTCCGCCTCGCGCTCGGGATAAGCGATATCGATGCGCAACATGAAGCGATCGAGTTGCGATTCAGGCAGCGGATAAGTGCCTTCGAACTCGCGAGGATTTTGCGTGGCGAGCACGAGAAAATCCGTGGGCAAGGGAAACATCTCGCGATCCACGCTGACCTGCCGCTCTTCCATCGCTTCGAGCAAGGCCGACTGCGTTTTCGGGCCGGCGCGATTGATCTCATCGACCAGTACAACGTCCGCGAAAACGGGTCCCGGCCTGAACACGAATGTACGTTGCGCCTCATCGAAAATGTGAGTACCCACGATATCGCCGGGCATGAGATCGGGAGTGCCTTGAATACGCTTGAACTCGCCTCCCAAGACGCGCGCCAACGACTTTGCCAGCAACGTCTTGCCGAGACCCGGCACGCCTTGCACGAGCACATGTCCGCGCGCGATCAGAGCGATGGTGACGGCACGAATCGCCGTCTCCGCCCCGATGACGACCCGACCGAGCTCGCGAGTCAGCTGAGATTCGAGCTGCCGGATGGATGCGCTCATGCGATCTGCCTATGAATTCGGACCAGGACGTTCTGAAGTTTTCGCAGCGGCACGCGGCGTGAGGCGCTCGCATCCGCATACCAGCGCTTGAGTTGCTCGATGTCCGAGCGGGCGACGCGCGGATGGCGCTCGAGATATTTCCACGGATCGGGATCGTCTTTGAGATCGAGCATATAAGTCCGCACGCGCTGGAAAAGATGATCGAATAATCTGCGCGCGGCCGCGTCCGCTCGCAGCACGCGAGCGAGGAACATGCCGGTGGCCCGCACCAACTCTGCTTCGCGCGGCGCGGAAACTCGGGTCACCGGCGCACGCAGACGTGTTCCGCCTACGACCCAAACAAGCCATACCGCGACGAGAATGCCCAACGTGAGATAGAGCCGGCTGTCTTGATAGAAGTGCTCGGGGTCGTAGGCGGCACCGAGCCCTTGATGCGCGTCATCGAACAGCACGGCGCCTTGCGGCCCGACCGTGGACGCAACGATGTTCGCGAGCAATCGAGCGTTATCCGCCAAACCTAATGCCCGGTTCGTGAAGAGAGTGCCGAAGCCGCTGACGATGATACGTCCCTCTCCTAAGGGCCGGGTCCATAACACGCCCTCGCCGGTGTCGCGGATATGCCCGAGCGCCAGCACGAAACCTTCGTAGGGGACCTTTACGGTCCACGCTTGTTGCGGATAGTCGGACAGCGCCAGCACTTCGCGCACGTCTTTGAAGTAAGCATGGTCGCGATTCGCAACGAGCGCGGTTCGCTGCGGCTCAAGGTAGGCGCGAAAGCTTTCGAGCGGCTCCGCGGCGGAGTCCGGAAGATTGGCGTGTGCGAGTCTCAGTCTTCGATCTTGCGCCGTCTCGAACTCAAGCCCGGTGAGCAAGTTGAGATCGCCCGGCGCGAGGCCCGCGAGTCGAAATGCCCAATCCGGATTGTCGGAGAGCGCTGCGACGACGAGCAGTGCATTGCCCGCGCGAATCCATCGGTCGAGCGGCAGAAACTCATTCGTCTTGAACGCTGCGGCGGCCGGTAAAGTCACGATGAGCAGGTTGCCCGCAAGCGGCAAGTCTTCGCGGCCAGCAAGCACATCGAAGCGGTCGCGCAACGAGATCGCGCGCACGTCTTCCGCTTCGAGCCAGGACATGGCGCCGTAGTAGCCATTGCCGCGCCGCTCCGCAGTGGTCGGGCGCGGGACATCTTTGCGCGCTCCGACGCGGCCTTCGGGCCGCACGAACATCACAATGGAAAGCGCGAGCGCGCACAGCGCCAAGGCTAACGTGACGAGCCGCTCTTTCACCGCGCACCGTCGAATCGGGATGGAGTCTTCTCGTCGTCCTCGATAGCAGAATCGATCGTTCGCAGCACGACCCGCCCGCCGGCGACCGCGGCTTCGACTTCGGCGCGATCCGCCGGAATGGCGGCATAGCGCACGCGCTCGGCGGTTAGCGCAAGCGCGCGCAGACGTTCCTGGTCCTTGACGTTGGCGAGCTTCACGGCGCTCGCAAGCTCGCGACCCGTGAGGCTGCGCGCAGGCGGCAACAACTGCGCGCGAGTCAGGCGATCGATCAGCAACTCGAGCACGATGCGAGGCTTATCTGTGAGCGCCGCTCGCTCAACGTCATGCCAACTCATTGCGGAAGGTGTGGAGGCTTGACGCGACGGCGTCTCTGTTCCGCGCACAGTGCCCCGGCGAGAGAGGCTGGCCGCTCGCAGCTCGTTCACGAGAATGAACGCGCCCATGCCGACGATGGCTGCGAGGGCGAAATAGCTGATGATCTCGATGACGGTCTGCGGCAAGCCGATGCGGCTAATCATGCGCGGAATCCAGCCGTTATCGCTCGCTTCATCGCCCGACGGCAAGATCTTGTTCAGCCAAAGGCGGAGGCGTTTCCAAAGACTGCCACGGTGATCGGGAGACTGGCCGATTTCCGTCAGCACAGCATGCAAGCGAGTCACGCGCGGCGCCGGCCGGCTGGAACGCGTGGCGATCTCTCGGCGCATCAGCACCGCCAGCTCCTGAAGGCTGCCGACGGATAAATTGTTGCCCGTGTCTTTCCAACCCTCAGGCAACCACGCAGCCAACTCATTTTGCTCGAGCCGGCGAGCGAGATCCGGACAACGCGCGGCGATGCGCTCGTAACCGATATCGATTTGCGGATCGAGCCGCTCACGACACGTGTCGATGGCGCCGATGAGCGATTCCACGCTCGCCGGCGCGGACGGTTGCGTCGCGGCCAAAACAAGCATGAGCAATGCGCGCAACGCTTAGCCGCTCGCTGTCACGGCGATATTGGGCTCCGCATTCGCGATTTCGGCGCGCGCTTGCAGATCCGCATAGGTTGCGAGCAGCAACGCGCACAGAAACGGTTCCGCGAACACGCCCATGAACGCGAGTACCCGAGTGGAGATGGCAGTAGCGACCGCCAAATCGGCCACACCGACGACGGGCGCGGCAATCAAAGCAAATACCAGACCGACGGCATAAAACACGAAGACCACAGCGAGCGCCACGCTCATGATCACACTCGTCCGCCACCAGTTGCGGCGCGCCAGCCGCAGGCTGTAGCGGATGGCCTCGAAGAAAGACATCGGCTTCAACACCAGCGCGGGCCACGCGAACACGAGCGCCACACTCAGGTAAACCCCTGGGATCACCAGCAGCGCAAGCCCCGCGGCGCTCGCCGCAAACCAGAACACCATGAGCGCCACGACAATCGGCAGCCTCCTGGCCGCGATGCGCAGCTCGCGTGCGGCGGAGATCGGCTGATTCGAGGCAATGGCGATCTGGCGTAGCATCAGCGCGTTCCACAGGCCGAGCGAGAGAACGACGCCGAGGGCATATAAGGCCCACCACAATGGATCACCGCCGCCGAACAACCCGAGGCGCCGTCCAGAGGCGATTTCGTAGATGCTCGCGAGCTGTCCCGCGATCATGGCGACGACGCTGTACGGAAGGCATCGAAACAGCGAGAGGTTGAACAGCCGGAACCCCGAATCCAGCACTTCGGCAATCGCTTGGGGGCGCGGCACAGGATACAAAGTTACAGACATCCGCGAATATTACGAGATGCACACCGAAGTCACGACCGGCGAGCTGCTTGTGGAAGGCATTCGCCGCCTCATGGGCTATTGCGAGACCCCGCAGCTCGATGCGGAGCTGCTGCTTGCTCACGTCCTGGGCATCGGTCGAGCGCGCCTCAGGTCGCACCCCGAAGTCGGCCAGAGCACAGAACATGCCGACACGTACCGCTCGCTAATTGACCGTCGAGTGCTGGGTGAACCTCTCGCTTACATCGTCGGCCACAAAGACTTTTGGACGCTCACATTGGCCGTTTCACCGGCTGTGCTGGTGCCCCGCCCGGAGACTGAGCTCATCGTCGAACGAGCTTTGCAACTACTCGCCGATCGCGCCGCCTCGAGCGCCGCAGCGGACGGGCCTGCGGGTGCCCATGCGCCGAAACGCGGCGTCGGTAGCGTTCGAAACTCCGCCGGTGACGCCGGTAGTGATCGGCCTCGCGCAGCATCCGGCGCGACTCGCTCCGGCCCAACCGGCAGTCCCAGCGTGCACATCGCCGATCTGGGTACGGGCTCCGGCGCCATCGCACTCGCCCTCGCGAGCGAACGACCTTCGTGGCAAGTAACGGCAACCGATGTTTCGCCTGAGGCGCTGGCCATTGCAGGCGCGAACGCATCGTCTCTCCAGTTGAACAATGTGCGGTTTTTCGAAGGCCGATGGCTCTTGCCCCTCGTCGGCATGCGGTTCGATTTGATCGCCAGCAATCCACCCTATATTCAAGCCAACGACGCCGCCCTCTCTGCGCCGGCACTACGTTACGAGCCGCAGATCGCCTTGACGCCCGGCCTGGATGCCCTGGCCGATCTGCGCGAAATCATTCGCCGCGCGCCCGACCACCTCGAGCCTGGCGGCTGGCTGCTGCTCGAGCATGGGAACGACCAAGCGGCCGCGGTCGCACACGAACTTGTCGCCCGCGGGTTCACTCACGTACGCTGCCACCCCGATCTGGCCGGCCACGATCGAATGACCGAGGCCCAATGGGCCGCCCAATGGGTCGAATGATAGGAAGCCAAACACATGGTTCGTTTTAGTACTTCTCTCGGCGATATCGAAATTGAGCTGTTTTCCAAGGAAGCGCCCAAGAGCGTCGAGAATTTTCTGCAATATGTGGACGATGGATTTTTCGATGGCCTCATCTTCCATCGCATCGTTCCGGGATTCGTGATCCAAGGCGGCGGCCTCACGCCGGACTTCAAGCAGAAGACCAACCGCGCGCCCGTTGAGAACGAGGCGCACAACGGGCTGAAGAACAAGCGCGGCAGCCTGTCCATGGCCCGCACCAACGACATCAACAGCGCTACGTCGCAGTTCTTCGTCAACCTGAAAGACAACGAGTTTTTGGATCACAAGTCCAAGTCGCCGAGCCAATACGGCTATGCGGTGTTTGGTCGCGTGACCCAAGGCATGGACGTCGTGGACAAGATCGCCGCTGTGAGCACGGGGCGCAAAAAAGGCTACGATGATGCTCCGCTCGAGGACGTTGTGATCGTCTCCGCGCGTCGCATCGATGTCGCGTGAAGCTGCTCTAGACCCCGCACCGCGTAAGCGAACGAGCACTCGTTTTGGCCGCCGACTGTTCGGGTGGGTGGCCTTTCTCGTTCTAGCCTTCCTGGCACTGACGATCGTGCCGGTCGCACTGTTGCGCGTCGTCGATCCCCTCACGAGCGCGTTCATGATCGCTGCGAAGCTCGAAGCCCTGGAAGCGCAGGATTCGAAATACCGCACCCAGTATCAATGGGTGGATATGAGCCGCATTTCCGCCAATGCGGCCATCGCCGTGATTGCATCTGAGGATCAGCTGTTTCCGTTCCACCGCGGCTTCGATGTCGAGTCCATTCGCAAAGCGGTCGAATCGAACGGCCGCAGCAAGCGCGTGCGCGGCGCCAGCACCATCTCCCAGCAAGTCGCCAAGAACCTGTTTCTGTGGTCCGGCAAGAGCTACTTCCGTAAAGGCCTGGAAGCATGGTTCACCGTCTTGATCGAGGCCATCTGGCCAAAGGCTCGCATCCTCGAGGTGTATCTCAACATCGTCGAGCTAGGTAAAGGCGTGTACGGCGTCGAAGCCGCCTCGCGCAAGTTTTTTCACAAGTCCGCCTCGCAACTCTCGCGCAGCGAAGCGGCGCTACTCGCCGCGGTGCTGCCAAACCCTCGCCGCTTGCGCGCCGACAGGCCGTCGAACTATGTCCAGTCACGCCGCAATTGGATTCAAGGTCAGATGCGCGGCTTGGGCGGTTGGGACTATTTGAAGGAAATCGAGTTAGGTGTGCAGCCGCGGCGCGCGCGGCGATCGCGGTAACGGAAGACGGCATGCAGGCGTGACAACACGCAGACTGCGCTAGAAGAACTGACATCCGTGACAGTCAACCGGCACTGCGAGCATGGTGCAGCCGGTTGCGATAGTCGCGCGGCGTAAATCGCAGCTTGCGCATAAACGCGCGCTGCATGGTGTCGATCGATCCGAAGCCGCTCTTGGCGGCGATGCGATCTACCGGCCAGTCCGTTTGCTCGAGCAGTGCGCGTGCATGATCGAGGCGGACACTCAGCACGTATTCCATCGCCGTCATGCCCGTCTCTTCGCGGAAGCGGCGCGTAACGGAACGCTCGCTCATCTTCAACCGGCCCGCGAGCACGCTCGTTGTCAGCCGGGCATCCGGGCGTTCGGCGATCCACGCCAGCAGCTCGCGAATGCGATCGCTACTCTGCGCTTGCGCGGTCAGCGCCGCGCTGAGCTGCGCGTGGTTGCCGGGACGGCGAAGAAACAGCACGAGATGCTGAGCCACGGCGAAAGCAGTCTCGCTGCCCAAGTCCGCCTCGACGAGCGACAGCGCCATATCCATTCCGGCGGTAACGCCCGCGGAGGTGTGCAAGCCGCGATCTTCGACATACAAGGAATTGGGCTCGACACGCGCGCGGGGAAACATCGCGGCCAAGCGTTCACACGACTGCCAATGAGTCGTTACGCGATGCCCGTCCAACAATCCCATGGCGCCGAGCGCAAAAGCTCCGGTGCACACGCTGCCGTAACGACGCGCGCGCTTGTATAGATCTCGCATCCACCGAGCCACGAAAGGATTCGAGCCTAAGGCGAGCGCGGCATCGTCATCACCGCCGGCAATCAAAACCGTATCGACATTCGACGGCAGATCGGCCAAAGCGACCGTGCCATTCAGGTTCAGCCCGGAATTCGCGCGTACGTTGCCGCCGTTGAGCGATGCAACGATCGGCCGATATCCCAGCATCGATTTCGGCTTGCGGACGTTGGCGCTGTTGAACACTTCGAATGGACCGCTCACGTCCAAGGACTGATAGCCGTCGAACGCGAGCAACACCACAACGCGAGCGCGCGGATGGGCTGCAGCCGCACTGCCGTCGTTACTGGTCGGAGCAATTGCAGGCAAGGGCGCTGACGAAGACGTCCGAAGTTGCGGCATATGTGTCCGACCCCTGTGCTCGCGGCGCCCTACAGTCGATCCATTCGCTTAAAGACTGACCGCTCAGAGACGATTGTATGGACAGAAGAGAAATGATCACCAGTATGGCGCTCGGCGCCGTCGCCGTGGCTTCGGGGGTATCGCACGCCGGTCCGCTGCGAGCACCCGCGACCGGCAAAATCCCAGTGGCGTTCTTGATCTCCGAGAACGCGCAAGTGATCGACTTCGCAGGACCCTGGGAAGTGTTCGACGGTGTGCACGTTCCCGGTCGCGGCGCGACGCATGACGCCAGCATGCCGTTCGAGCTCTTCACCGTCGCCCCATCGAAAGACCCAATCCGCGCGACTGGCGGCTTGCACATCGTTCCGGATTACACTTTCGCCGCTGCGCCGCCCGCCAAAGTCATCGTCGTACCTGCTCAGGGCGGGCTGGGCGCGCATGTCAGCGAAGCTAAGAAGTGGTTGCTCGAGGCGAGCGCGCAATCCGATATCACCATGTCCGTGTGCACGGGCGCTTTTGTTTTGGGATACGCGGGTCTGCTCGACGGCTTGTCCGCAACCACTTACTTTCGCCGGCTCGATCAATTCGCGAAACAATTTCCGCAGGTGAAGCTCATGCGGGGCGTCCGCTTCGTGGAGAACGAGAAGATCTCAACGAGCGCCGGGCTTTCCGCCGGCATCGACCTCGCCCTGCGTGTCGTCGATCGCTACTTCGGGCGCGAGGTTGCCACAGACACCGCAACGAATCTCGAGTACGAAGGGAAGAGTTGGATAGTTTAGTCAATTGCAGAAAGTCGCCTTGCGGCGCTTTCTGCCCGCTTGCGAAAAGCGTGGTTTTCGCTGCGCTAGTTCATTGGAAAAAAGTCGCCTGCGGCGCTTTTTTTGGAACATCAGCTTCGTTTCCAGCCGCAAAAGGCGCGACTTTTGCGGCCTGTGCCCCGCCTCGGGCAGTGTGAACAGGCCCTAGCGCGAACATCGGCGTCCGCGCATCGCAGCGCGGACGCTGTTTCGACTTAGCTCGCTTTCTTCAGCGCAGGGTCGTATCCGAGATTTGGCGACAGCCAACGCTCGGCTTCGCTGAGATCGAAGCCCTTACGCGCCGCGTAGTCCACCACTTGATCGCGATCGATCTTGCCGACCTGGAAGTATCGCGACTGCGGGTGCGCGATATACCAACCGCTCACCGCTGCCGTCGGATACATGGCAAACGATTCCGTCAGTCGAATACTGGAGCGGCGCTCCGCATCGAGCAACGACCACAGTTTCGCCTTCTCCGTGTGGTCCGGGCAGGCGGGGTAGCCGGGCGCCGGCCGAATGCCGTGGTATTCCTCGCGAATCAACTGATCGTTCGTGAGGGTTTCCGCCGCGGCATAGCCCCACAATTCGCGGCGTGTGCGCTCGTGGAAATGCTCCGCGCAGGCTTCGGCGAGCCGATCGGCGATCGCCTTGAGCATGATGCTCGAGTAGTCATCGTGATTACGCTCGAAACGCTCCACATGCTGCTCGATGCCGACACCCGTGGTCACAGCGAACGCACCGATGAAGTCCGCCACACCGCTCGACTTCGGCGCGATGTAATCCGCCAGACACTCGTGCGGCTGACCGGCCGGCTTCGACTTCTGCTGCCGCATGAAGCAAAGCTTGGTGAGCACTTTCGAGCGCGTCGCGTCCGTATACACTTCGACATCGTCGTCCACGGCATTTGCGGGGAAATAACCGACAACCGCACGCGCCTTGAGCCAGCGCTCTCCGATGATCTGCTTGAGCATCTTGCGCGCATCGGCATAGAGATTACTCGCGGCATCTCCGACCACCGGGTCCGTGAGAATGTCCGGAAACTTTCCGGAAAATTCCCAGGCGTTGAAGAACGGCATCCAGTCGACATAGCCGAGCAAGTCGTTCAAAGGATAGTCGTCGAAAGAATGCACGCCGAGTAATGCCGGCCGCATCGGCTTGTACTCTGACCAATCGATCTTGCGACGATTCGCACGCGCCTGCGTGAGACTGAGCTCCGGCGCCTTCACGCGTTTGTTCGCATGCTGTTCACGCCGCCGCTCATGCTCGATATTGTTGTTCGCAATGAACGAGGCGCGCTGCGATTGGGTCAGAAGCGCCTGACACACACCAACCGACCTTGACGCATCCTTCACGTAAACGACCGGCTCTGCATACTCCGGAGCAATCTTCACGGAGGTGTGGGCCGGCGAGGTGGTCGCGCCGCCGATCAACAGCGGGAATTTCAAGTTCTGCCGCTTCATCTCGCGAGCGACATTCACCATTTCATCCAGCGACGGCGTGATGAGACCGGACAAGCCGATCAGATCCACCTGCTCTCGCTTGGCCGTCTCGAGAATCTTCTCCGTCGACACCATCACGCCGAGATCGATGACTTCGTAGTTGTTGCATTGGAGAACGACGCCGACAATGTTCTTGCCGATATCGTGAACATCGCCTTTCACGGTAGCGAGCACGATGCGGCCGTTGGCGCGCTTGACGCCGTCTTTCTCTTTCTCGATGAACGGCACGAGATGCGCCACCGCACGCTTCATCACGCGTGCACTCTTCACGACTTGCGGCAGGAACATCTTGCCGGCCCCGAACAGATCGCCCACGACGTTCATGCCGTCCATGAGCGGGCCTTCGATCACTTGCAGCGGCCGCTCGAAGCTCAGGCGCGCCTCTTCCGTATCTTCGAGCACGTAATCGTCGATACCTTTGACGAGCGCGTGCTCGAGCCGCTTCGCGACCGGCCACGTCCGCCACTCCAGATCGGTTTGCCGCTTGCCGCCCGCTTCGCCTTTGTATTTCGCGGCGGCTTCCAGCAGACGTTCCGTGCCGTCCGCGCGCCGATTCAGCACAACGTCTTCGACGATCTCGCGCAAGTCGGGCGCGATGTCTTCATAGATTGCGAGCTGACCGGCATTGACGATGCCCATGTCCATACCCGCCTTGACGGCGTGATAGAGGAACACCGAGTGCATCGCTTCGCGCACGGGCTCATTACCGCGGAAGGAAAACGACACATTGCTCACACCGCCGCTGATCAGCGCGTGCGGCAAAGTCTTCTTTATGCCTTCGACCGCTTGGATGAATTCCAAGGCGTACGGATTGTGCTCTTCGATACCAGTCGCCACCGCGAAGATATTCGGATCGAAGATGATGTCTTCGGGCGGAAAGCCGGCTTGCTCGGTCAAAATCTTGTAGGAGCGAGCGCAGATCTTGAGACGCCGCTCGACCGAATCCGCCTGTCCCTTCTCGTCGAAAGCCATTACGACCACGGCTGCGCCGTAACGGCGCACCTTGCGCGCGTGCACGAGGAATGCCTCCTCGCCTTCCTTCATGCTGATCGAATTGACGATGGGCTTGCCTTGCACGCACTTGAGGCCGGCCTCGATCACGGCCCACTTCGAAGAGTCGATCATAATCGGCACGCGCGAGATGTCCGGCTCTGAGGCGACCAGATTCAGAAAGCGAACCATCGCCGCCTGAGAGTCCAACATGCCTTCGTCCATGTTGATATCGATGATCTGCGCGCCGCCCGCCACTTGCTGACGCGCGACATCGAGAGCCTCGGTGTAATTGTCCGCCTCGATGAGCTTGCGGAATTTCGCGGAACCGGTGACGTTCGTGCGCTCGCCGACGTTCACGAACAGAGAGTCTTCGCCAATGTTCAAAGGCTCGAGGCCGGAGAGCCGGCACTTCACCGGAATGTTCGCGATCGTACGACGCGGCGTCTTGATGATCGCTTCGCGAATCAGTCGAATATGATCGGGCGTCGTGCCGCAGCAGCCTCCGACCAGGTTCAGCAAGCCCGCTTCCGCGAACTCTTGGAGAATCTGGGCGGTCTCTTGCGGGGTTTCATCGTATTCGCCGAACGCGTTGGGCAAGCCCGCGTTCGGGTAAATGCAGACATTGGTATCCGCGATTCGCGAGAGCTCTTGAGCGTACGGGCGCAATTGATGCGCACCCATCGCGCAATTCAGACCCACCGCAAGGGGCTTGGCGTGCCGGATCGAATTCCAGAAAGCCTCAGTGGTTTGCCCCGACAGAATGCGGCCTGATGCGTCTGTGATAGTGCCGGAGATAATGATCGGCACGTCGACACCGACTTGCTCGCACACTTCCTGCACCGCATAGATCGCGGCTTTGGCGTTCAACGTGTCGAAGATCGTTTCGATGAGAAAGATATCCGCGCCGCCGTGAAGCAGCGCGCGCGCCGATATGGCGTAAGTCGTCACCAGCTCATCGAAGCTGATATTGCGGAAGCCCGGATCGTTCACATCCGGCGATAGAGACGCCGTGCGATTCGTCGGCCCGATGGCGCCGGCGACGAAACAGGTGCGGCCTTCTCGTTTGCCCACTTCATCGGCAACGATGCGTGCAAGGCGTGCAGCTCGATAGTTCAGCTCCGGTACCAAGGCTTCCGTTCCGTAGTCCGCCTGCGAAGGGGCATTCGACGTGAAGGTGTTGGTCTCAACGATATCCGCGCCCGCTTCGAGATAGGCGCGATGAATGCCCGCGACAATTTCAGGCTGAGTCAGCGTGAGAATGTCGGTGTTGCCTTTCATATCCCGGTTGTAGTTGCGAAAGCGCTCGCCGCGATAGCCGCTTTCATCGAGCTTGTGCTGCTGCACCATCGTCCCCATGGCGCCGTCCAGCAAAACGATTCTTTGATCAAGCAGCGTGCGCAGTTTCTTCAGGCGCTCCTGTCGCTCGCTGTCGTCCGTCGGCTCAACGGCGAATGGCATTGCGGATGCGCGAGGGGGAGAGTCCGTTGTGGTGCGATTGGGCTCGAGCGCTTCCGGTTGCGAACAAACCGAGCAGTGGGCTTCCCCGTGCCGATGCACGTGTGAAGCGCCACTTTGTTTTGAGTTGTGCGTACTCATCAGACCGCGCTCACTGTTTGTTGTGGACGAACGCCCAGCGCATGACAGATCGCATAAGTCAGCTCCGCGCGATTCAAAGTATAGAAATGAAACTCGCGTAGACCGTGGCGCGCGAGCATTTGCACTTGCTCGATGGCCACGCTGGCGGCAATCAACTTGCGCGTATCCGCATCGTTGTCGAGCCCCGCGAACCGATCTTGCAGCCACTCCGGCACGGATGCGCCGCAGCGGCCGGCGAACCTTAGAACTTGAGGAAAGCGAGTGATCGGCAAGATGCCGGGCACGATGCTGGTGGTGATTCCCGCGGCCGCGCAACGATCGCGAAATCTCAGGAATGCATCCGTGTCATAAAAGAATTGTGTGATGGCGCGTGACGCACCGGCATCCACTTTGCGCCGCAGATTCTCGAGATCGTAATCCGCTGATGGCGCTTCGGGATGCACTTCGGGATAGGCCGCCACGGAAATATCGAAGTCCGCGACGCTCTTGAGGCCGGCGACTAGATCGGCCGCGTACGCAAATCCGTCGGGATGCGGCTCGTATTGTGTTACGCCCTGCGGCGGATCACCGCGAAGCGCAACGATGTTGCGAATGCCCTGGTCCCAATACTCCCTCGCGATATCGAGAATCTCTCCGCGCGGAGCGCCGATGCAGGTGAGATGCGGCGCGCTCGTGAGCTGGGTTTCGCGTTGAACTCGAGTGACAACATTGTGTGTGCGCGCCCGAGTCGAGCCATCCGCTCCATAAGTCACGGAGACGAATCGCGGCCGCAGCGGCGCGAGGCGCTGAACGGAATCCCACAGAGTGGTTTCCATCGCCCCATCGCCGGGCGGAAAGAATTCGAAGGACACGGCGATGGGTGGACGCCCGGCAGGTACCGAGGTGCCAGGGACTGGGTTGAGATCGTCTTGCGTGACGGACTGCCCTGCGGGCTGAGCTGAGCTCATGGGGGAACCTCGCTAATTAATTCAGGCGACGCTAGCGGACCGCGCACCTGGCGCAGTAGCAGTGCGAGTGGCGACGGCGGCCAACACGTGTTCGCCGTCCGCTTCGATGGGACTCATCTGGTGACAAGAAAACCCGGCCTCCGCCAGCAGCCGGCGCATTCGAGCCAACGGATGTTCGACAACCCGTTCACCACGCGCGCCTTCCAGCGCCTCATAGCGAACGAATAGCCAAACACGCCCGCTCTCAGGCAGTGTTTTCTTTGCCGCAATCAGTGTCGGCAGCAGCGAATCGATCGCCGCGCTCAAATGCTCGATGATCACGGCCGAATGCGAGCCGACGGCTTTGATGTCTTCGCTCGCCCCGCCGACGACCGCCTTGCACGGCAGACCTCGGTCTTCGACGAACGCTCGCGCGGCTTGCGCCGCCCGGCGCGAGCCCATCACAGCCACACTTTCCGCGGCCAGGGCGTTCGCGGCTTCAAGCAGCTCCACATGACGGGCGCCGATGACCAGCGCGGAATCCAGCCGACCGTGATCGCGATTGGCGCTAATGAAGGCGTGCATCGAGCGGCCCAAGCGCGAACCGGAAACGATTGCCGGCGCAGTGACATCATCCGCAATGCGCGCCTGTTGACGGTCTCGCGCCAATACGGCGTCGTCTCGATCGAGCTGTGCGAGCAGCCCACGCACGAATTGCATGGCCGACTCGTTTCTGGCGAGTTGGTAATGAACCCACTGGCCATGCCGGATCCGCTCCAGCAAGCCCGCCTCGCAAAGAATCTTCAAATGCCGGGATACGCGGGGCCCACTCTGTTTAACCGCCAGGCAGAGATCCGAGACGCTGAGGTCTCGCTCGCAACACAGCGCAAGCAAGCGCAGACGACTGGGCTCGCCCGCGGCTTTCATCCAAGCCACGATTTTGTGGGCAGTAGACATAGAGGGTTACTTAAAGACTTGCAGAGATCTTTAACTGTCGAGCAGCAGACTACCGACCGCGTCCGCTTGAGGCAAGCGTGACGCGTACCGACCCAAATTATGTTGAATTACTGCAGAGACGAAGAATTGGAGGGGACGTATCCTGGCGCGAACATCCGCTCGACATCCTCTGCGTCGAACCGATACGGCCGATCGCAGTAATCGCAGGTTACGGTGACCGAACCCTGCTCCCGTAACACATCCCGCACTTCATCGGCCCCGAGCGCCCTCAAGATGTTGTTGACGCGTTCCGGATTACACCGACACTCGAATTGCACCGATTGAGATTTAAACAGGCGCATATCGTGCTCGCGGAGATGCTGTCGCAGGATTTCTTCCAGCGGCGCAACCAGCAGCTGCGGGGACTGAATCTCGGTGACGGCATGCTGAGCGTCGTCCCAAGGGGTGCGAAGCTCGATGGGATCGTCTTCATCCGAAAATTCGAATGCCTCTTCGTCGGCACTCGGTAGCCGCTGAACCAGAAATCCCGCCGCGCTCTGAGCGTCCGCCGCCAAGCGCACTCGGGTCGGCAATTGCTCGGATGTGGCGAAGTAAGCCTCGAGACACTCTGACAAGGTGTTGCCCGAGAGCGGAACGATGCCCTGATAGCGCATATCCCGCTCTGCCGCTTCAATGGTCACGATGAC
>Ga0307515_10004038_pt1 | contig 30636 bp, 37 predicted proteins | sample 17_EM_MG_FD_194513 | JGI IMG/M metagenome (GOLD analysis project Ga0307515, IMG submission 194513) | Populus trichocarpa ectomycorrhiza microbial communities from riparian zone in the Pacific Northwest, United States - 17_EM | ecosystem: Host-associated > Plants > Roots > Unclassified | place...
GATGATTGCCTGCTGGCTGTTTTTTAAATCTTCCAGTTCATGGACAATTTTCTCCATCAGTCCGAATTTCTTTAGCTTATCCATAAGTTGTGTTTTTTAATTGTTATATCTACTCAACCTCAAATAATAAAAATTGTTTACCATTTGGATATTTGATACATAACTAATAATTTAGTTTAAAATAACTAATGTGTTAGTTGATATGAAGAATATAATAATCTGCCTGTTTTTAGTGTGCTTAATTAAACCCGCCATTGCCCAGCAAACCACCGCTGCAAGTGATGCATTACTATTAGATTACTACCAAAGCCAAAGATTTGCCGAGGCTGCCGACTTGTTAAAGCAAACCTATCCCGAGCCTGTAACCGATATAAAAATACTGGGCAAACTGGCCTACACATCGCAAATGGCCGGCAAGCTGCCCGACGCCGAGGGGTATTACCAACGCATGTATGTAATAGATTCGACCAGTAAGGCGGTGCTTTATAGCTTAGGTTCTATCAATTTAAGACGAGGCAATAATGTTAAAGCGTTAATGTACTACCAGGTATTGGCTCAAAAAGATTCCACCAATTTTTATGTTTTTAAACAGTTGGCAAAAATTAGCCAGGATAAAAACGACCTGGATAAGATGACCGTATACCTGCAAAAAGCCAATACGCTAAACCCGGCGGATGCGGATGTAGCATCGGACCTGAGCGATATGTATGTAACCCTAAAGCTTAACACACAGGCCGAAAAAGTGCTGGATGGAGCCATAAGCCAGGACCCTGAAAACATCGTGCTGTTGCAAAGCCTGCTGAAACTTTCATACGCCGAAAAGAAATATGATGTAGTAAAAAACACCTGCCTGAAACTGATAGCCGCCGGTGCCGATAATGGTTTAGTATTAACTAAACTGGAATCGGCCTATTACAACCTGAAGCAATATGAATGCAGCATTGATGTTTTTAAACGGATCCCGGAAATCAACCAGTCGGAAACCAGCTATTACATTGCCGCGCTGGCTTATAAGGAACTCAAAGATCAGCCAATGGCGATTGAAAACCTGGGCAAGGCTATTGACGCAGGTATATCGCCTAACATCAGCGACTACTACACCGAAATGGCCGATAGCTACAATGTAAGGAAAAAATACAAAGCGGCGATAGCTGCCTATGAAAAAGCCCTTCAATTTGATGAGAAGCCTATTATTTATTACCTGATGGCAACGATGTACGATGGATCGCTTAAAAACAAAAAGATGGCTGTTAAGTATTACAAAAAGTTTATGACCAGTAAACCAACCGGGAAACAGCAAAAGTATGCGGTGTATGCCATGGCAAGGGTGAGGGAATTATCACGGTAGGGGGAAACGAGAATATGTTAGTCCTGAATAAGTTCCATGCCATATTTAATTTTCCTGTCATTCTGAGGTACGAAGAATCTATTCTACGCCTCGCATCACCGATAGAAAAGTTCGCGAATAGATCCTTCGTACCTCAAGATGACAGTGGTATATTTTTGAATGTCATCCCACTTCAGAATTTCGCGAAATTTTACCACTCAGGATGACAGTCTTTTATTTTTGAATGTCATTCCCCTTCAGAATTTTGCGAAATTTTACAACGCAGGATGACATTTGGTTCAATGTTAGGTTATCGGAAGTTTCAACCCCTCGCTATCCCGGATATTTTGATGTGTATTTACCTATTCATCAACCTTGCCACGTACTTACCTATAATATCAAACTCCAGGTTCACTGTTGATCCTTCGCGCACGTTGTGCAGGTTGGTGTGCTCAAACGTGTATGGGATAATGGCTACCGAAAAGCTATTGGCCTGCGAATTGACCACTGTAAGGCTGATGCCATTTACGCAGATCGAGCCCTTCTCGACAGTTACATTGCCAATTGCGGCATCGTATTCAAAGGTATATTCCCAGCTGCCGTCATGCTCTTTAAACGCCGTACAAACGGCGGTTTGGTCAACATGGCCTTGTACAATGTGGCCATCCAGGCGGGCGTTCATTTGCATGCAGCGTTCCAGGTTTACCGGTTCGCCAATTTTTAAGTGCGATAGGCTGGTTTTGTTCAGTGTTTCTTCAATGGCGGTAACCACGTGCAGCCCATCGGCTACGGCCACAACCGTTAAGCAAACGCCGTTATGCGCTACCGACTGATCGATTTTTAACTCGTGCGCAATGGTTGATTCAACCGTGATATGTAAGTTACCCTGATCCTGTTTCAGATCGGCTATTTTTCCTAAAGTTTCTATAATGCCTGTAAACATAAGCGAAGCCCCCTAACCCCCTGAAGGGGGAATTTTTTGATTGACAAAGCTATAATTATACGGCGGTTTGTTTGTCAGTGTAAAATGAATTTATTTAAAATTGCTGGCTACATCCAGCCGCTTATTGCGGAGGTCGTTACCGCCTTCGATAACCGATTTCAGGTTGGCCAGGTAAAACGTCCAGCCTATCTGGCATTGTACAAAAAGATTTTTTGACGGGTCGCTTTCCTCCGGGATGTTTTCCTGTGTTAATTCAACAACAGTTAATCCGTATTTGCTTTGGATATCAACGGTAACAATGCTGCCGCCCGAGAAGGTGAATTTCAGCAAATCGGAGCCATTGTTTTCAAGCACCTGGCCGTTCTCTACAGCGGCGTCATCATAACCATGCCAGTACCAGGAATAGGTGTCTTCTTTTTTGATAAACTCGTCGGGTTCGCGCAGGCGGCCGGCAATGGTATAAAAATCGGCCTTACGTAAAAACCACTTTTCGAGCCCGGCCGATGTGGCCCAGGCCTCATAAATGCTGCGTACATCGGTGTCAAAATCCGCAGTAATTTTAAATTTACTCCATCTTTCGTCTGCCATGGTTTTAATTATTTTAGGTTGTAGTTGGATATAAAAATAACAATATTACTTTACGCTTGTATAATAAAAGCTGAAAGCTTAAGGCAAAAAGCCGAAAGCTTATAAACCTTAAAAAAATATGCCCAAACAAAGCGCCGGAATACTGCTTTACCGCAAATTTAATAATGTGCTGCAGGTTTTCCTGGTACATCCGGGCGGCCCGTTCTGGAAAAATAAGGATGATGGGGCATGGTCAATCCCGAAGGGAGAATATGAGAGCGACGAAGACCCGCTTGCAGCTGCAAAACGTGAGTTTTACGAGGAAACCGGGCAATCTATCGATGGCGAATTTATAGCCCTGAAACCCATCAAGCAAAAAAGCGGCAAAATAGTACAGGCATATTTGGTGGAAGGAGATATAGATGCCCACAATATTAAGAGCAATTTATTTGAAATAGAATGGCCGCCAAAATCGGGTAAAATGCAGTCGTTTCCCGAGGTGGACAGGGCAGGGTGGTTTACAGTTGATGAGGCGAAGGTAAAGATGAATGCGGGGCAGGTGGGGTTGGTGGAGGAGTTGGCGCAATTGGTGAATAAATAAATCGTCACGCCCGTTAAAGCCGGCGGATTCGGAAGGATTAAATGGCGTCTATCGTATGGCGGCGAAGACTCACCCGACGAGGCTTCGCCCGTCACCCTCTCTTCGGCTTCGCCGGAAAGAGGGGCTTGAAGATTTAAGTATAAATAAGTTAGACGGTTATTGCCTTTTATTGCAAATTGAAACAAGGGGATTGAACAGTTGAATATCTATCTGTAATACCTGAAAACCACTTTCAAGCCCCTCTTTACACCGCAGGTGAAGGGTGGCGGGCGCAGCCTCGCCGGGTGAGTCTTAGCCAGCGTTCGAAGTCAATGTTTGCACCCTCCCGTCAAACAATTTTCACCTTTTGCCCTTATCCTTTTACCTTTCGCCTCAAATATTTAACTTAGTACAATGAAGTTTTTCAAATACATTCCCGTCGCTTTCTTACTTTTTACCATAGCATCATGTAAACCCAAACCAAAGGCAGTAAATATCCCGGTTATTGGTTTTGTTGATGCTTTTGAAGATGCAACCATATCCCAGGCCCGTACCGGCTTTACTGATGCCTTAAAAAAAGAGGGCTTTAGCGAAGACAAGAAAACGGTACAGATAGAGTACCGCAATGCCCAGGGAAATATCCCCACCCTTACACAGATCACCAATTACTTTGTATCCGAAAAGGTTGACCTGCTGGCTACCTGCACCACTTTGGCTACGGTAACCGCCTTGCAGAATACCAAGACCATTCCCGATTTTGCGATGGTATCGCCTGTACCCAAAAGGATGAAACTATTGAATGATAAAGGCGAGGCCCCTGCAAACCTGTTTGGCGCCCTGGAAGACCTTAATTATATCGACACGTCTTTCTCTATCATTCCCAAACTGCTTAAGCCAAAGGGCGCTAAACTGGTTATCGGGATGATCTATAATCAATCAGAACCGCAATCGGCTGATGCACTTAACCGGATTAAATCATTGGCCGAAAAACAGGGGGTAACCATCATAGCCCTGCCGGTGAATACTTCGGCCGATGCGCAACTGGTTACACAATCGCTGTTAAGCAAAAATATCGATGCCTTTTTTGCCAACCCCGATAACACTGTTTTTGCATCTTTTGAAACCATCCTGAAAAGCTGTGACGAAAAAAATGTTCCCATTTTTACCAGCGAGGCCGGTTTGGTACAACGCGGCGCTGTAGCCGCTTTTGGCGCCGATATTTACCAATGGGGATACCAGGCAGGCACACAGGCAGCCCAATATTTAAAAACACATAAAACAGACGGCCTGAAATGGGAAATGGTAAAAGTGAGGAAACGGGTATATAATCCAGCTGCGGCAAAAAAATATAACATTACTGTGCCATCAAATTTCGAAGCTGTTAAATAATCACTTTACCGTAAATTAGCTTTCAGCTTTATGCATTAAGCTTTCAGCTCCAAAATATGGATTTTTACCTTACCGCTTTATTGCAGGGATTGTGCTTTTCGGCTATTGCGCTGGGAATCTATATCTCTATGAAGATTTTTAATATTCCTGATATCACCACCGATGGCAGTTACACTTTGGGCGGTGCGGTTACGGCTGTAATGCTAAGTCGCCATTTATCACCCTACCTTATTTTACCTACGGTGATCATAGCGGGCGGGCTTGCCGGAGCTTTAACGGGGCTTATTCATACCAAGCTAAAAATAAATGCTTTGCTGGCAGGGATCCTGGTCATGACTGCTCTGTATTCCGTCAATCTTACTATTATGGGCCGTTCCAATGTGCCGCTTATAGGTACGGCTTCGTTGTTCTCGCTTTTAAACATTGTGGCCGATCCTAACCAGAATACATTTATCCTGCTCTCGGTTTTTGTCGCTATCATCACTTTGCTTATTGGCTATTTGCTCAAAACAGATTTCGGTATAGCCATGCGGGCAACCGGCAACAGCGAATCGATGATCCGTGCGTTGGGTGTTAATACCGATAGGATGAAAATTACCGGCCTTGCGCTGGCCAACGCCCTCACAGCGCTCAGCGGGTACCTGATAGTGCAGTTTCAGGGTTTCGCGGATATCAGTATGGGTATCGGGATAGTTATAGTAGGATTAGGTTCGGTAATCATTGCCGAAACACTTATTAACTGGTTCCGGATCACCAGGATATGGATCAGTTTGGTCTTAGTTTTGGCAGGGGCAGTTATCTTCCAACTGGTATTGGCCTTTACTTTGGCTATAGGGGTTGATGCCAATTTGCTTAAACTGGTTACCGCCGCGTTTGTATTGCTCATCGTTAGTCTTCCCCGTTTATCATTCAATAAAGCCTTATGATAGCTATAAACGATGTACATAAGGTTTTTAATAAAGGGAAGGCCAACCAGGTGAACGCCGTTAACGGTATCACGCTGCAAATTAAAAGCCAGGAGTTTTTAGTTATAGTAGGCTCCAACGGATCGGGTAAAACCACGCTGCTCAATCTTGTTGCGGGGAGTGTTATGCCAGATAAAGGCAGTATCATTATTGACGATAACGATGTAACCAAACTGGCCGATTATAAACGCAGCCAGTGGATAGCCCGTGTTTTTCAAAACCCAATGAGTGGCACGGCATCGGATCTGAGCATTTTAGATAACTTCCGCCTGGCTGCCATTCGCACCTCGCCTAAAGGTTTATCTATCGGTATCAATGATAAATTTAAGCGCGAAGTAAAAGAGAAGATTGCCACACTGGGCATGGGGCTCGAAAATAAAATCGATCAACCCATGGGCACGCTCTCGGGCGGGCAAAGGCAGGCTCTTACGCTTTTGATGAGTGTGATGGATAGCTGCAAAGTATTACTGCTGGATGAACCTACAGCAGCGCTCGACCCCCGATCGGCCGATGTAGTGATGCGCACAGCAGATAAGCTGATTAGCGATTTTAAGCTAACCGCTATATTGATTACCCATAACTTAAAAGATGCCTACATCTATGGTACACGAATAATACAAATGGGAGAGGGGTTGGTAATCAATGATTTAAATCAAAAAGAAAAGGCTGCATTAAAGCAAAACGATCTTTTTGATTGGTTTGCCTAAAAACTGGCAAAATAATTGTAATGGTATCGGTACCATGAAAAATAACAATTTTGAAAATATATTCGACGCCTACCAGCTGGTAGCCGGCGCAAAAATAAAAGGAAAACAACAAGACGAAATTTTCGAGCTTGGAACCTACGACGCCCTTAAACGTGGCTATACCCTTTATCCGCTTGATCACGGCGTTAGATATGACGATTTCAGTGTATTAGTATCTGAAAGGGAATTGAAAAATAACTTTATGATTGAAAGCGGTAAGGTGAATGCGGCTATTGCAGCGTAGTAACTCTTTTGAGACACTGTTATGCTGAATGGTAATCTGAAAGAGGGAATGACAACGATTTAATCTCCAATGTCATGCCGAACTTGTTTCGGCACCCCACATGCTAAGTGTACTTCATGCGGGTTACCTGTCCTGTGAGATCCTGAAACAAGTTCCAGGATGACATTTTCTTCGCGTTATACTACAGTCATGCCGAACTTGTTTCGGCACCCCACATGCAGGGTGTACACCATGGCGGCTACCGTCCTGTGGGATCCTGAAACAAGTTCAGGACGACATTTTCTTCGCGTTATACTACAGTCATGCCGAACTTGTTTCGGCACCCCACATGCTAAGTGTACTTCATGCGGGTCACCTATCCTGTGAGATCCTGAAACAAGATGACTTCCGTTTTTCAACACGTCATAGGTAGTTCTCAAATTCAGGTAAACTCTGAAGGAGGAATGACATTCAAAAATAAAAGACTGTCATGCTGAGGAACGAAGCATCTAATCGCGAACTTTTCTATCGGTCATGCACAGCTGTTAGATCCTTCGTTCCTCAGGATGACAGGAAAATTAACTATGTCATGCTGAGGAACGAAGCATCTAATCGCGAACTTTTCTATCGATCATGCACAGCTGTTAGATCCTTCGTTCCTACCCATGACATGTTCGGTTTTATATAAAACATTGGCTTTGAACGCTGGCTACGACTCACCCCGACTACGCTACGCTGGCCGACCCTCTCTCCGGCTTACGCCGCAAAGAGGGTTAAGTTCATTTTTTATTTTTTAGCCCCTCTATGCGCGAAGCGGAGAGAGGGGCAGACGGGCGTAGCCTCGTCGGGGTGAGTCGACTCGCCAACATGCGATATATGTCAGTTCTCCTTCAGAATCCGCGGATTTTACCACTCAGGATGACAGGAAAATTAACTATGTCATGGGTAGGTACAAAGCATCTACTGTACGCCCAGCAAACCACACTTGAAAAGTTCATTAATAGATTCTTCGTACCTCAGAATGACAGGACGAGTTAGGTTTTAATCAAAGGCAGGATTTAATGCACAGCAGCCCTTGCTTGCAGTGGTTACGAACACACCGCGGGCATCTGTTTTAAAGCGATATAACCATAATTCCCCCATTTTGCAAATTGCCACATTAATTGTAAATTTGTAAAAAAATAAATGATGCTGTTTAAAAATTCATTCTGTAAAACTATAATGTGGCCCATGGTGCCGCAGCAGAAGGGTTATGCATCAATCATACGCTTCTCCACTCCGGTATAGTAACCATACTTTTAATACCGAAACATTTTTATTACGCATCATTATTAATTACAAAAAGTGCTGAGTTTTAGCACAATTTTATACAATACAAAATTTATGGACACTTATTATACTATCGAAGAAAAGTATTTGCAGGCCGTGGATAAACTCTCTTATGGTAAAACTACCAAAGGGCTTAAATTACTGAACGAAATTATCAGCAACGATCCTTTATACGCGCGTGCCCACCACCAACTGGGTATGTTATACTATTACGAAGTGAAAGATTACCAAACTGCGGGCTATCATTTTAAAACCTGTATGGAGCTGGAACCTTCATTTCCGGATAACTACACACATTACCTTGATTTGCTTGTGTTTTTGAATATGGAAAAACTGGTAAACAACGTATCTGTTAAAGCCCTGAATACACCAGGAGTTGACACAGCCGAAGTTTACAGCCTGCTTGGCTTGTTCCACGAAAAAAGCAAAGACTGGACAAAAGCCTTAATTAACTATCAAAAAGCCTTCATGGAAGTAACCGACCATAACGACAAGATTGATATTGAGCAAAGCATCAAACGCATCCGCTCAAAAATGAAGCACACGCTGGCTTATACTTACCAGATAACAGAGTGAGGTTAAAGGCGAAAGGTGAAAGGTCAAAGGCGAAAGGTCGAAGATGAAAGATCCGACATAAAAGGACAAAAGCAAAAGGTATACCGTATAGCAGTATACCTTTTTTTATAAAAAAACTTCTCAGTTTTAACCTTTCACCTTTCACCTTTCACCTTTCACCTTTCGCCTTTCACCTTTGACCTTTGACCTTTCGCCTTTCACCTATTTCGCTGCCCTTGCTGCCTTAACCTGCGCCGCGCTTACTGCCGATGCTTTGTTGCCAAAGCTGTTCCTTACGTAAGTGAGTACATCGGCAATTTCCTTATCCTGCAAAAAATCGTGGGAGGCCATGGTGTTGGAGTAGCGTTCGCCGTTAATATCCACATCGTCGTTAAAACCGTTTAGCACAATTTTAATAAGCCTTGTTTTATCGCCGGTAACATAGATTGTTTTGGCAAGCGGCGGGTTCATGTTGGGCACGCCCATCCCGTCAGCCTGGTGGCAGGTTACGCAGTATTCCATAAATACTTTACTCCCGGCATCCATAGATGCTTTTAACGCTACCGCTACCGCATTGGCTTTTTTGGCCGGTTTGTGTTTTTTTGTTTGTGCCTGCAATCCGGTAAATGCAACCAACCCAATAAAAGTTAGTATCAGGGCTTTTTTTAAGTCCATTGTTATTTTTTATACGTGATTTTGTAAATGGTTCCCTGGTTATCGTCGGTTACATAAAGCGAGCCGTCTGGTCCTTGAGCCAATCCACATGGGCGATGTTCGGCACTGCCTTTGGCTGCTTTTTCGGCACTTCCTGCAAAATTGTCTGCAAAAACCTCGTAAGCACCGCTTGGTTTGCCATCTTTAAACGGTTGAAAAACCACAAAATAACCGGCCTGCGGCTCTGGCGCACGGTTCCATGAACCATGGAAAGCTATGAAAGCGCCGTTTTTATATTTCTCGGGGAATTGGCTGCCGGTATAAAACAATAAGCCATTGGGCGCAAGGTGACCAGGATACGCGGCGGCAGGGTTAATAGCCGTTTCGCCGCCTTCTTTTTTACCATCGCCGCCATACTCGGGCATTAATATTTTTTTGTTTTGCTGCCAGTCGTAATACATATATGGCCAGCCGGCGTTATCGCCTTTTTTAATGGCATACATACATTCGGCAGGCAAATCGGCCGATTGTTTGGTTGTAAAATATTCGGGGAACAGGTCGTGAAGCTGGTCGCGGCCATGCTGCATTACAAAAAGCTGGTTGTTTTGCTGGTTCCAATCCAGGCCAACCACATTGCGTAAGCCCGTAGCATAACGGATACCATCGCCATAGTGCTGGTTTGGCTTATCGGCTTTAAACTGCCAGATACCGCCGGCCGAATCTAAAATGGGGCAGCCTTTTTGGCCAGGTGAACCTTTTTTGCGGTCGTCTACCTGGCAGGCGTTGGAGTAAGCGCCTATGTTAACATACAGGTTACCATCGTTATCAAGTGTAATGGCCTTGGCCTCATGCTCATTGCGGCTTAACAAGCCGGTTACAATTTTTTCGGGCTGATCGGGGTTTATCACTTCACTCTTATCATTCAGTTTGTAACGGAAAACCTCTTCGTCAGACGATGCGTACAGGTAGCCGTTTTTTACATATGCGCCGGTGCCCTTATAATCACCAAAGCTTGTTTTTAAAGTAGCTTTATCGCCGTCCTGGGTTAAATACAAAACGGTTTTGCCATCTTTTACCGTATTAAGCTTTACGTAAATGTTGTTTTGCGGTGTAATGGCTATTTCCCTTGCTCCGCCCAGTTTTTCGGCAATAGCGGCTGCACTGAAACCTGCCGGAAGCTTAAGGCCTGCGTTACCTGTAATTGCTGTTGTGCCGGTAGTATCGCTACCATTTTTATTATCGGTGTTGCCGCTTTTGCAACTGTTAAACAGTATAGCGCCGGCAATAGCTGCCACGGGCAGCATTGTCCATACGATGTTTCTTTTTTTCATGGCTTCTGATTGATGATCAAATTAAATAAATATACAGGGAATCCCGAAATATGATTTGTAGTAATTGTATGACAATTAGGATTTTTAATCAATATATCCGGCTGGATTTTAACCTATAGTTGTTAGTAATGCATCTCCAAATTAAATTTTACACAATCGATACCGATAGCAAATTAAGTACCGATTTATAGCTGTTGTAACATATATAGCAACAATGGATTAAACCATTGCCATTGCCCGCGGTCATAGCTATATAAAATTTAACAAAATGAAAAAGTTATTCATATTATCAGCAATAGCAGTGGGTGGTTTAATAGCTAATAAAGCAAACGCTCAATTATCAATACATGTAGGCTTCAATGTCCCTGTTCACCGTGTTTATGCGCCAAGCCCGCCACCTGTTGTGGTTGAAGAGCAGCCGGTTTACAATGACGATTATGGCCAGGTAAACTACAACGACGATAGTGACGATTATTACTATTTACCTGAAGTAGAGGCTTATTACAGTGTTTCAAGTCATTATTATTACTACAATAACGGTCGCAACTGGGTAACTTGTGCTTACCTGCCGGGCGCTTACCGCAACTATGATTGGCGTACCGCCACAAGATACGAGGTACGTGGCAACCGCCCATATATGCATCATGATGTATACAGGCAAAGATGGGGTGGCTATCGCGGAGATCGCGGTAACTGGGGCCGTCGTTTTGAAAGAAGGAATGATGGAGGATATGCTTATCAGAACCATGATAACAGGTTCAATAACCGTGGATGGGACAGGGGAAGAGATAACAACCGCGACCGTGGCAATTGGGGTGGCAGGCCGGATAACAGGGGCGATCATGGCAACTGGGGCGGCAGGCCAAATAACAACAATAACAACGGCGGCGGTAATCATGGCGGACAAGATCATGGCAACCAAAACAAGGGTGGCCATGACCGCGGAAACAATGGTAACGGCCAGGATCATGGTAACCGTGGCGGCGGACGCGATTTTGCCGCAAACCGTGGTGGTTTTGGTATAAGGCGATAAGCCGGAACACTGGTAATATATAACGCTAATTAATCCCTATATATAAATGAAAAGGCTGCCTTTTGTGGGCGGCTTTTTTTATGCTGTGTGCCCGCTAAATTCGGGTAAATCGTGCGATCAGTTTAGTGTCAACCATGTCAAAATGCAAGACGTTGATTATCATTTATTTATATAAAAATATATCTGAAATATGTTAAGTTATGTTAACCCGATCAGATGCGTTTGCCGTGATTGGTTGGGTTTTACTTTTCTTTTTATTAATGAAAAAACCCTACTTTGTATCCAAATTGTAAACCTCTCCCCGGGATGAAAAAGATTGTTGCTTTACTGCTATTTGTAGCGCTGGCTGCCAATGCCTTTGCGCAGGGTAATACTTTACAGGCGGGTACGCCGGCGGGTGAAAAATTTTCTGCCGAACGACTGCAACGCATTGATAACATAATTGAGCAAACCATCGATTCAGGCTATATCAATGGGGCGGTAGGGCTGATAGCCCGTAACGGCAAAATGGTTTATTATAAATCATTCGGTATGGCCGATGTTGAACAGAAAAGGTTGATGAATAACGATGCTATTTTTCGCATAGCATCTCAAACTAAAGCCATTACAAGTGTTGCGGTTATGATGTTGTTTGAAGAAGGTAAGTTCCTGCTGGATGATCCTATCTCCAAGTATCTGCCTGCATTTGCTCACCCAAAAGTGGTAGATACCTTCAATCCTAAAGATACAACTTATACAACTATTCCTGCCAGGCGGGAAATTACCATTCGCGATTTACTTACACATACTTCGGGGATAGCCTATGCCCAGATCGGATCGCCCGCGATGAATGCCATTTATGCCAAAGCCCGTATCCCGGCGGGTTTTGTAAGCGATAAAATATTGCTGGCCGATGCGATGAATAAACTGGGCGCTTTGCCGTTGGAGCACCAGCCGGGTGAGCGGTGGACTTATGGCCTCAATGTAGATGTGTTGGGCTACCTGGTAGAAAAGTTATCGGGCAAAAGCTTAGACCAGTTTATGAAAGAACGCATTTTTGACCCACTGGGGATGAAGGACACCTACTTTTACATTCCGGCCGTAAAGCAAAACAGACTGGTACCCGTATATACCCCTGATAAAAGAGATCATCTTATAAAATGGAACGCATCTACATTTGATGGACTTAGCGCCGATTACCCCAAGGCTAACGGTACCTATTATGCAGGTGGTGCCGGTTTATCGTCAACCATTAAAGATTATGCCACTTTTTTGCAGATGTTGCTCAATGGCGGCGTTTACAACGGCCAGCGCTTACTGGCCCGGCATACTGTCGAACTGATGACAACCAACCAGATTGGAGACCTCTTTATCAACCCCAATAAAGAAAAATTTGGGCTTGGCTTTGGCTTAACTACCGACGTAAGTTCAAAAAAGCTGGGCGTAAGCGAAGGTTCATTTGCGTGGGGCGGCTTTTTTGGCACCCTGTACTGGGTCGACCCTAAAGAGCACCTCGTATGCCTGCTGTTTGTTCAAAACTGGCCATTGCCACACAACGCTTTCCAGGATAAATTCAGGGCGATGGTGTACCAGGCGCTTACGGATTAATAAAATAGTAAAATACCGTAAAAATACGCTTGGTGTATCCATAAGGCATACCTATCTTAGCCTTGCAAGTAGTTGATTTTTAAGTTGCTGAAAAAAATACTACTGAAATAATATACACACTCAAAATCCAATTATCGTATTACCTAAACACAATTAAATCATGGACACCAATCAAATTTCTACCTGGGGAAAAGTAGCAGCGGGAATTTTACTCGCGCTTTTTACGTTAATAGCTATGAATACGATCATCAGCTATTGGCCAGATAAGTTACCTCCGGCGGGCGATGACGGAAGGTATTATCATAAATGTCATAATACTATGCTTCTTGAAAAGGCCGCTATTAAACAACCTGGCAGCAAAAAGGATACAGCGGCAGCCGCAGCATTCAAAAATAAGCAGGATAGTGTGATCAAAAAGATCAAAGCCGGCCAGGCTAAGATTGCTAAAACCGATTCAGGCACCATAGCAGCGTTGAAGGCTGATCAAACCAAACATGCCAAAGCGGTTGATGATTCTACATTAAAGGCAAAAAAAGCATTGGCTAAGATAGATTCTGTAAAATCGGTAAAATACAATGATACCGTACAGAAGGCGGCTTTGTACGATATTGACGATACTATTCAGTTTAACACTATTTTACTCATTCTGGTTGCGGCCGCAGGCTTTTTGGGCAATATGATCCATGTAGCTGGGTCTTTCACCGCCTTCGTAGGTCTCGAAAAATTTAAAAAGAGTTGGCTACTGTGGTATTTTGTAAAGCCGTTTACGGCTTCGGCACTTGCCGTTGTGGTTTATTTTACATTCAGGGCCGGTTTTTTAAGTACTAACGATGGTGGCAACAACTTAAACCTGTTTGGAATTATGGCTATATCGGCCATGGCCGGCCTATTTACCGAAGTTGTAACAAGGAAGCTAAGGGATGTACTTGATGTAGTATTTAAATCAAATGGTACTGTTGTTCCGGTAATTTCGGGTGCTACTCCCGCCACGCTAAAGCATTCTGTTGCGAACGCCATTACTATAACAGGTACAAATCTTGACAAAGTGCCGCTAAATATAACTATAGACGGGACAGCAATTGCACCCACAGGTAAGCCAACGGCTACGTCAATTGTTATTAATTTTACAGCAGGGGCTGCCGGCACCAGTCCGGTTTTATCTGTTACAGGTGCAGGTGTAAAAACTTACACGCAAACATTTACAGTAGCCTGATACCTGGTGCCAAACAAAAAAGCCAGGGACTTTAAATTTGCCTGGCTTTTTGCTTTAATACACCGTCTCAGGATTATCCAATTCGCCTTTCAACACATCCCAAACATTCTCGGCAACAATTTTAGCGCCTTTTTCTGTCGGATGGATGCCATCGCCCTGGTTGAGATCGGGGTGCCCGCCTACGCCTTGCAGAAGGAAGGGTACCAGCGCCATCTTATTTTGAGCAGCAACGGTAGGGAACACTGCTTTGAATTTATTTACATAATCGGCACCCATATTTGGCGGTACCTGCATGCCCAGCATCACCAGTTTTGCTTTAGGGTACTTTGCTTTTACCTTATCGATAATGGATTGCAGGTTCCTGGTAGTTTCGGTAGGCGAAATGCCGCGCAGGCCATCGTTTGCGCCAAGTTCCAGCACAAAAACATCAATTTTTTGCTTTAATGTCCAGGCTATCCGGCCATTGCCGCCCGCAGATGTTTCGCCGCTTACCCCGGCGTTAATTACTTTATAAGGTAGTTTTAATGAATCTATTTTTTTTGCGATAACACCGGGAAAGGCGTCTGCCGGGTCGTCTAATCCATAGCCTGCAGTTAAACTATCGCCAAAAAATAAAATTGTTTGCACCGGCGATGATGCAGTAGCCTGTGAAGCAGTATCTTTAGATGCCGGATTGCCGGTGGTTGATTTATCGCTTCCGCCGCAACCTGCTAAAGCAAATGTGGCTGCAAACATAAAAATGATCTTTACTTTGTTCATAAAGTTAATACAACGCGGTTAAGCGTTTGTTCTTAATATCTCCAAAGGCGGCTTGTTGAGCACGCCCCGGCTGTTTAACAAACCGATAATTACAGTGAGCAAAGCGATGATAAAAAATAAAATCAGCGCGGGTACAAAGCTAACCGAATAAGGGACCTCGAAACTATATTTTGCTAAAAACCATGTACCGGCCACTGCTATCAATATACCTGTTAAGGCCGATAGACTGCCTAAAAACAGGTATTCCAACGCGGTTATAGCCAGTATTTGTTTGCGGCTGGCCCCAAGCGTTCGCAACAAAACGCTCTCCTGTATCCGCTGGTATTTGCTGATGCGTACCGAAGCTATGAGTACTACAATACCCGTAATGATGCTAAACGCGCTCATAAAACGGATAACATAACTGATTTTGCTTAATAACTCATCCAGGATGCTTAATATCAGTCCAAGGTCGATAATAGAAATATTGGGAAACTGCCTTACAACCGTTTGTTGAAATGCCGCCGATACCTTGCTTGACGGTACGTGCGTCATGAGCACCTGGAACTGCGGCGCGTCTTCCAGTACCCCGGTAGGGAACACCACCTGGAAGTTGGTTTGCACTTTGCCCCAGTTTACTTTACGTACACTGGCCACATAAGCAGGCATCGGCACGCCCTGTACATTAAATACCAGCTTATCGCCAATTTTAAGGTGGGCACGTTTTTGCAGGTTCTCTTCTACCGAAACGGGAATATCTTTCCCTGCTTCGGCTTTACCTATCCATTTACCATCCAGCAGTTTTTCTGATGATGACAAGGTATCCCTAAACGTTACCCTATACTCCCAGGCAAATACGCCATGGGGGATTTTGATAGTGGTGTCTTTAATTACATCGGCAGCGGTTTTGCCATTTATTTGCTCTAACCTCACCGTAACTATCGGCACCTGCTGCAGTACCGGCAATCCATTCTTGCGGGTTACATCAGCCACGGCTTCTTTCTGGCTTTTTTGGATATCAAACAAAATCATGTTGGATTGATTGCCGCTGCTTGATAAATTTACCTGGCCAATAAGGATGCTCTGAATAAAGAACAGCGTACAAATAAAGGCGGTGCTTAGCCCTATAGAAACCATCAGTATCAAAGTCTGGTTATTCGGCCGGTACAAGTTGGCAAATCCCTGTCGCCATAAATAGCTCCAGCTGCTGTTTATTACCAGTTTCACGATGCGCATGAGTAACCATGCCACACCGGCCAATATCATAAAGGCAACTAAAATACCGATAGTGAAAAAGATGCTGCCCATCCAGCTATCCAATTGCAAATAAGTAAAGCCCAGCACAAACGCGATGATGAGCAAATAAACCAGCCAGCTTAAAGGATCGCGCTTTCGGCCCGTTTCATCAAACGACATGCGCAGGGTGTTCAACGGCGAGATATTCCTCACCGATATCAACGGCAATAAAGCAAATAATACGGATATGATGACACCTAATAAAATACCCTGGCCAATAGCCAGCCACGAGATCTCGACAGAAATGGTAAATGGTAAAAAATCTTTAAAAACCAACGGCAGCAAATGCTGGATGGCCGTACCCAAAGCTGCACCAGCTACGGAGCCAATAAGCCCGATACCTACAATCTGGATAAGGTAAATTAAAAAAGCTTCGGATGCTTTAACACCTAAACAGCGCATAATGGCTATGGATGCAATCTTTTCGCGCACATAAATATGGATGGCGCTGGCTACGCCCACGCAGCCCAGCAGCAAAGCTATAAAGCCTACCAATGATAAAAAACGGCCCAGGTCGCCAAAAGCCCTGCCGGTGTTTTCCTTGCGGGTTTCAATGGTATCGTAGTTCATGCCATTTTTGTCTAATATGGGATCGAGCTTTTTAATGAGCTTTTCCATATCAACTTTATGGTCGTATTTGTAGTAAAAGGTATAATTTACGCGGCTGCCGGTTTTCATGAGTCCGGTTTGCTCCAGGTACCGCATGGGTATGTACACCACAGGGGCAATACCTGCCATGGCGCCGCTTTGCCCGGGAGCCTTATCTAATGCGCCGGCTATCAGGAAATGTTCGGTGCCTATGCGTACCGAATCGCCAACTTTTGCGCCAAATTGCAGCATCAACGTTTTATCAACCAGGGCGGTTTGGCTTTGTTTAAAGGATGTACCGGCAATCTCCGGCGTGGTTTCTATAGCGCCGTAATAGGGATAATCGCCCTGCAAAGCCCTGATCTGTACCAGCCTGGTGCCTTTGCTTTTGGGGAAATAGGCCATCGAAGCAAAACTCCGCTCGGTTGATCTTTTATCGCCCAACGAGTCGAGCATTTTCTTCAGCTTCGGGTCGACAGGTTTATTACCCGATATCAGCAAATCGGCGCCAATGAGGGTTGCGGCCTGGCCGTTTACATCGTTTTGTACATTGTACCTGAACGAGTAGATAGCCACCAGCGCGGCAATGCCAAATACAATAGCCGATATGAACAGGAACAACCTCGACCGGTTTTTCCTGCTATCGCGCAAGGCCATGTTAAATAGCCAGGCAACGTTTGTTTTTCGTTTATAATTAACCGGATTGATGCCCATAACTTACCCGTTAATTGTTTTTTCGTCGGCTACCAGCTTGCCGCCTTTTATCCTGATGATGCGTTGTGTTTTGGCCGCCAGGTCAAGATCATGGGTTACTACAACCAGGGTAGTGCCCGCTTCCTTGTTCAGGTCGAAGATGAGCTTGATCACCTTTTCGCTGGTTTCGGCGTCAAGGTTTCCGGTGGGCTCATCGGCAAACAGGATTTTGGGCGCATTTGAAAACGCACGTGCCAGCGAAACCCGCTGCTGCTCGCCGCCGGATAGCTGGGAAGGGTAGTGGTGCCCGCGGTCGGCAAGGCCAACCTTATCCAACAAATCCAATGCCCTTGCCTTGATGTTTTTTTCGTTCCGGAGCTCCAGTGGCACCATCACATTCTCCAAAGCTGTAAGCGTTGGCAGCAATTGAAAATTCTGGAAAATAAATCCCACGTACTGGTTGCGTACCTGCGCGCGCTGGTCTTCGGTTAAATTGCCCAGGCTGATGCTGTTTAGTTCGACCGAGCCGGTGCTTGACCTGTCGAGCCCGGCACATAGCCCCAGCAGTGTAGTTTTACCGCTGCCCGATGGGCCGACAATGGCATTGGTAGAGCCTTCGGTTATCGCGAAGTTAATATCATCGAGCACCGTAAGCGTACGCCCGGCGCTTTGGTATGTTTTACTGAGATTTTGAATATGAAGAATAGTTTCCAACGGATATTTTTTATGCTTTGATGATTTACCAACCAATTTGTTACCACACCGGTTTGCATAAATATCCGTGAAATTGCCTGCCTATAGCTGTAGGGAGCTACGTTTTTTTATTAAATGACATAGCCATGTTTTTTGATAGCCATGCCGCAAGTACAAAATTAAACAGGTTGCCCGGCGATGGCAAATCCCAATTAACAAGGTAATGTTAAAACCTTCGATTAATGGAGTAAAGCCATTTTCAAATCCTCAAATTTTCAAATTCTCAAATACTCTTCCTCATCTGCACATCTATAATCTGAAATCTGCACATCTGAAGCTACCCCTCCATTTCCTTCGCCGATTCCTCAACCTTTTTCTTTAGGTCCTCTTTAAAATCGATAAGGTTTTTAACCAGGTATTCGTCTGCTGTTGACAGGATCTGGGCGGCAAGGATTCCTGCATTTTTGGCCGCATTCAGGGCTACTGTAGCAACCGGGATACCATTTGGCATTTGCAATATCGATAGTATTGAATCCCAGCCGTCGATAGAATTACTTGACTTTACAGGTACACCAATAACCGGCAAATGGGTTAACGAAGCTACCATGCCAGGCAAGTGGGCAGCGCCACCGGCACCGGCTATAATTACCTTAATACCACGGTCGGCCGCTGCACGGGCATAGCTGAACATCCTGTCGGGCGTACGGTGTGCCGATACTACAGTAATTTCGTATTCAACGCCTAATTCTTTTAATACATCGGCAGCATCCTGCATAATATGCAGATCAGATTTGCTGCCCATAATGATGGCTACTTTTGGTTGTTTTTGGTTCATGTTGTTGTTACATTTTTATGTCATTGCGAGCGTAGCGCGGCAATCTCGTCGTAAGCTAAGCCGCACAGTTAGAAAATTGCTCAATAACCCGTAATAAGGTATTCATTTTCTGTCATCCTGAGGAACGAAGGATCTACAAGCCGTGCATGACCGAAAGAAAAGTTCGTTAATAGATCCTTCGTTCCTCAGGATGACAGCATTTTTTTGGGGCCTCATTTTTTACCGACTTACTGTCAGCTTATTACTTTTAAAGTCTTCTGCACAAACCGCGCCTTCTCAATTGCCTTCTCCCTGTCTGCATCTACAATCGTCACATGCCCCATCTTACGAAAAGGCTTGGTCAAGGCTTTACCATAAAGGTGTACATAAACCCCCGGAACTTTCAGCACCTTTTCAATGCCTTGGTAAACTGCAGGGCCTTCGTAACCGGCCTCGCCTAATACATTTATCATGATGGCGTTGTTAAGGCAGGCGGTATCGCCTAAAGGCTGGTTAAATATAGCCCTTAAATGTTGTTCAAATTGCGAAACCACGTTGCCTTCGATAGTCTGGTGGCCGCTGTTGTGCGGGCGGGGGGCAAGCTCGTTAACCAGAATCTTCCCGGTTTTATCCAAAAACATTTCTACTGCCAATAAGCCCACAATATTGAGGCTTTCGGCTATTTTTTTTGCAATTTGCTCGGCTTGTTGTTGTATTTCAAATGGTAAGGTTGATGGCGAAATTAAAAATTCCACCAGGTTGGCCTCCGGATTAAACTCCATTTCAACCAACGGGAAGGTACTTATTTCGCCCTTTTCATTCCGGGCTACTATTACACCTATTTCTTTTTCAAAATCAACCCAACGCTCAATCAGGCTGGGTTCTTTAAAAGCCTTGGCAAGGTAGCTTTCATCAACTACCTTGTAAACGCCTTTACCATCATAGCCATCCCTGCGAAGTTTTTGGATATAAGGAAAAGGAATGGTGCTTTGCTGTAATTCCCGGGGCGATGATATAATCTGGAAATCGGCGGTAGGGATATCGTTTTCTCTAAAAAATTGCTTTTGTAAACCCTTATCCTGTATCAGCCTGATGATGCGCGATTGGGGATAAACCAGCACGCCTTCTTTCTCCAGCTGCTCCAGCGCATCTACATTTACCTTTTCAATCTCGATGGTGAGCAGGTCGACAGTTTTGCCAAAATTGTAAACGGTTTCATAATCGCCCAGCGAACCTACAGTAAACTCGTCGCAAAGTTTGCGGCAGGGGGCTTCCCTGTCGGGATCGAGGATTTTAACCGTAACATTATAATTTATAGCCTGTTGTATCAGCATGCGCCCTAACTGGCCGCCGCCCAGAATACCCAATTTCAAATCTCCGTAAAATGCTTTCATTTGATGTTGCAAGTTTACCTGAAATCTTTCAAAAAGCCATAAACTGCTTTCATATCTGCCTTGCTATCCTTTTTTTACCTTCAGGTAATAGAAAACCGTATGTACTGTTAAAAAAATGAACCCGGTTACCAGGTAAATCACCTTATACTGCGGGGGCAGGGGCATGGTAAATATAGTCACGATAAATGCTACCGGGCCGCCAAAATAAAGCGGCAAGCGTACCGGCAGGTTATTCCAATAAGCAGGGTTAACCAGGAATAATGAGGGCAACGACATCACGAATACAATAATATTCAGCAAAACTATGCCCTCCATGATTTTTGGCAGCGCGAGGGAATAGTCGGCCCCTTTCTGATTTATCGCATAGTAAATGCTGTTGGCAGCTATGGATAAGATAACAGAAAATATAAATGTTTTAAAAAGTTGTCTGGCGAGTACTTTCATAGTTGAATGTTTTTCGAGCACAGCCCGAGGGCTATGTTTTGTATGCGGGTGCAAAATAATGCAATAGCTTGCTTAAAGCTTTAATATCAATGTCAAAAATTAATATAAGCGCTATTTCATTCTTCTTCAATAATATTATCAGGTGTTAACCTCCTGAAAAACATAAAGCAAAGTACAACTATCTGCGAAATTACCAGGGTAGCGTAGAATTCCTTATCGCCATATTGCAGCTTCGCACCAAACAGCAGATAGCCCAAAATAGCGACGGGTGTTATAAAACACGCTATAAATGCCTTGCTTTTTTCGTTTTTAAAGTTTATGGACATAAAAAGGCCCGGGATCCAAAGCAGAGTTAAAGGGAGATTAAGAAATAAAGCTCCGACTAAGGTTGATGGCACCAGGTGACTATCCCACTGGCCCTTAACTGTGAATAGAATGAATGCGAAACTGAGCACGATGGATAATAGCACCGAAAACAGGTACAGCAACAAAAGTAATTTCCAGATTTTCATAACTTATATAATACGCCCCGGAAGGCTGAACCGCAAAGTTTTTAAAACTACATTTTTATTGCCGGAATAGAAATACAGAATAAAGACCGTCATTAAAACCGCTCCGGGATAAAATGCTTTCAGACGGTTTTCTTGTATGATGATGCCCCTTATTCAACAATCAGTTTCTGCCCTTGACCTGACTTTTTTCAAAAAATAATCGCAGCTCCCACAATCGTTTAACCCGCTCAGATTCAAGAAATTCGCCTTCTTTTCCAATTCGTGTAATTCGCCCTGATTCGTGAAATTCGTGTCAATTCAAAACCTTTTATGTAATTATTAGTTATAATACCTCCAAAGTAAGGTTAATTATATAACTTAAAAGAAAAAAATATAAGGTAAACTGCTACTCATTACATTTCAATTTATGAACAAAATCAAAAGAAAGATGAACATGAAAAAGTCAGTTTTAGTTGCCGTAGCCGCATTAGGTATCGGATTTTTGTCAAACAAAGCCGTAGCGCAAACTCAACAAACAGATACCACCAAAACCGCTCCGGCAACAACACCTGGTGCGCCATCGGCCGCATCCGGCGATGTAGTTGGTGTTTTAAGCAGTAGTACCGATTTTGCCCCATTGGCACTGGCCGTTAAAACTGCCGAACTGGAACCTGAATTAAAAGGCCCGGGCCCATTTACCGTATTTGCACCAAATGATGTTGCATTCAGCAAAGTACCAAAGCCCACCATGGACGATTTGACTAAAGACCATGGTAAACTGGCTAAAGTGCTAAACTACCATGTAGTTGCCGGTAAATATACCAAAGCTGATATTATCAAAGCTTTAACTGCCGGTAAAGGAAAAGCCGTATTAAAAACCGTCGACGGCGATAACCTTACCTTGTCGGTAAATGATAAAAGCAATTTACAAATAGTAGATGCCAAAGGGAATGCGGCATTAGTTGTTTCGTTTGATACCATGGCTTCAAACGGCGTTATTCACGGCTTAAACGGCGTGCTGATGCCGCAGTAACGTGCAAAGCCGCGCTTAAAACAAGATATCCCGGTATAAATCCGGGATTAATTATCAATTTTAAATCCAAAGGGTTTGGCGGTAAAGCGCCAGGCCCTTTTTTAACGCCTGCTATTGTTTGACCATGCTGCCTTGTTCAATTTATAAACCAGTTGCCTATCAACCGTTTCCGAATAAATAAACCCGCTATGCTCCAAAAGTTTTACAGAGCGTTCATTTTGGGGCGATGGCCAGGCGGTTATGGTTTCAAGCAGCATATCGTTAAACCCAAAGGAAATCACTGTTTCAATGGCCTCGCGCATAATGCCTTTGCCCTGGTGTAATGGCAGCAGTTCGTAGCCAATCTCGGCTGTTGCCGTGTCGTAATCAAAATTCCAACAGCAAATGGTGCCGATAAGGCCGGGAGTATTTTTTAATTGAATAGCCCAGTATACGCCTTTCTTGTTAAGCCTATCCTGGTTGCGGTCTTCGATGAATTGATTAATGGCGTCCATCGTTTGCTCGTTACTACGGCCTATAAAACGATTTATAGCTGCATTGCTGCGGATGGCTAAAAGCTGCACCCTATCTGCAGGTACAAGTTCCCTTAAAACCAATCTATCAGTTTTTAATTGGGGGAAACCAGCCGATGGAAAAACAATGCCCATTATTTTTTCGGTGAAAATTTAGCCTTCCAGTATTTATTATCGGCAATAAGCGCAACAGGTATACCAATACAAATGATGAGGATAACCAACCCGGTTAATGCCACATGCACTTTGATATGATGGTAACCAATTTTGCTTAGCGGCACTACAACCAGGTTCATGATCAGCCAAACAATAATGCCGTAAACAACTGCTATGATGTATTTATTACGAATGAGCTTATCAAAAAAAGGATAAAGCAGGTAAAAGGCGGTTGTAAACAAAAAGGCGATGAGGTAGTGAAAAAATACACCGGCCACCACCATTTGAGTGCCGCTGGTAAATGCCGCCTTGCCAAATACCGCGCTTGCAATAAATTCAAAAATAACATCGGCGCCAACCTTTGGGTTGGTGATGAAACTCCAGATGATGGCTGCTATACCATCGAGCGTGCCGGTTAAAAAACCAAGCCAAAAAATAGTAGGCAAGGCATCTTTTAGCGTTGATTGTTGGTTTTGTGCTGCCATAACGGAGTATTTATGGTATAAAGTTATACTTTTTATAAAAACATGACGTACCGGGCTTTTTATTTTTTATCTGTTAAAGAATATTAAAACTGATGCTTATTTTTATACGGATGAATGCTACCAACATAATTGAAATACCGGGCCTTATTACTCAAAAAATATCCCAAACAGTGGTATTTAATACAGATGGCCTTGTTGTTCAAAAAAAATCGCATTTTACACCGGCAACTTTTTTGCCTGCCGCCAATATTGCTGCTTTCAGGTATGGGGTTAGCTGGCTAAGAGGGTATAAGTTTGTATTTGGCCATCAGTATTTTATCGAGGTACAAAGCTACGACCGGAAGATTTCGCGTATTAAGCTGGGCAGCTATTATGGCATCCGTAAGGAAGTATATGGCAAGCTTTGGAATGATATTATCCAGCAGTTATGGCAAAACTACTTTGTAAATCTGTTTAACTATTACCACGACCTATACAAAATTCATCAGGCTTTTGAGCTTTGCGGCATCAGTTTCCATGTTGACGGTATAGGCTGGGGCCAGCAAAATATTTTGCCCTGGCACCAAATAGCCATCAGCAGTTACAGCACCTATTTTATGATTTACAACAGCCAAAACAAAAAGCAGTGCAAAAGCAAAAGCTTTGCCAATGACTGGAACGCCGTAATATTACAGGTGCTGTTAAAAGAGATTGTTAAAGAGCGTAATGTGATGCTATCGTAAGCAAAAATGTAGAGACGCATAATTGCGTCTCCCGCGTGCAAATCACACATGCTAATTCGACCTTGCAAATCGATGTTGCAAATCTTGAATGTCCTGTGGGAGACGCAATTATGCGTCTCTACAGAAGAAAAAATTATTTCAAATACTCATCCAGGTAAGCAAACGCTTTATCCCTTATATCCTCCGCATCAAACATTACCCCAAAGTGCGGTGCGTTGGGCACAATAATCAATTCGTTTTTTACGTCGGCAAGCTTGAGGTGCAAACTGAGCGAAATAGATTGACCGGGGTTTACAGATTCGTCTTTTTCGCCTTGTACAATAAGGAATGGCGGGTCGTTTTTATCTACGTAAGTAACCGGACTGGCTACTTTTGCCAGGTCGGGCCGGTCGAACACCCTGGCGCCAAGCAACAAGGTTAGCGGACTGTTAGGGTCTGTTGATTCATTCCCTTTTATCGACAGAAAATCTGACGGCCCATAAAAATCAAGCACCAGCTTAATTTTAAACGAAGGCTTTTTGCTATCAGCATAAAATCCCTTAATATTATCGTTATTGGATAAACCCATCAGCGAAGCCAGGTGTCCGCCTGCCGAAAACCCGATAAGGGCGATTTTATCCTTATCCAGTTTGTATTTAGCCGCGTGTTGGTATAAAAACTCCACCGCCTGGTTACAATCCTGAATCTGCGCCGGAAAGGGCGCAGTTGTGCTGTGGCGATAATCTATCGAAGCTATGGCATATCCCTTATCAATAAAACCTTTAATGGTTTCGGTCATGTAGCCCATATCGGCATATTTATCGTTCAGCATCCAGGCGCCGCCATGTACCCAAATAATAAGCGGGTAGCTGCTTTTTACCACCGGCGGCAGGTAAATATCCAGCAGGTGTTTTTTTAACGTATCACCGGCGTAATTAATATCGCCATAAAGCACTGTCCCCTTTGGGAAAAATGGCTGTTTGGGAATTGAGTTTTGGGCAATGGCGTAATTGCCAAGCGCTATGAATAACGCAATAAGTTTAATGAGATTTTTCATAATTGGTTGGATAGCTAAAGATAGGTGTTTTAGCGAATTTTAAAATCGACCGATAACACGGTGAGTACCTGCCCGGCGACTGCTCATCGTATTGGCAATTTAACCGGGATAAAAAACTTTTTACACCCCAACCGAAAAGTACAATACCCACCCAATAAATAATAACTGCAGCGGTACCCTGAACCACAGGTACCCGGGGCCGCTGCCATCATAAGTGGCTTTTTCAAAGTTGATATTTTTTACGGCAGCGTTAATATTTGCGGGCAGCATCAGCACAAACATTACCAATAAGGCTATACCGGTTACATGCCTGGTTTGCGAAAATAAAAGTGCGATACCCAATGCAGGTTCCAATATGCCGGTAACGTACACTAAGGGCTTTTTAAAAGGCACAAACGCAGGCATCATCATTACCATACCATCGGTATACATAAAATGACCTAACGCGGAGAAACACAACATCAGCATCATGGCCAGGTTACCGCTGAAAATGAGATTCCAATCGCCAACAAAAAAATGAGAGACGAGGGCGGAAAGGGTGAAAGCTGAAAGCAGGACGATGAGTACTTTCATAACAGTTATTAAGCCGGTAATATTTAAAAACGTTTGTATAAAGTTTCGGTAATCGTATCCGCTAAATTGCTATCAAGTTTGCGATTGCGGATAAAAGCTGCTAAGTTTTTAAAAAATAGGTTAGTGTAGCCGCGTGGATATAAGTAAAAACTTTTCTCAACTATTGCATTAGAACCCTTTAAGGCTATAAATTTGATTTGAAACGTTCCGTACTCGCTAATAGTAGAATCAGATTGATGGATAGCCTGATCATTATCTATAATAAAAAGCTTTACGGCTTCAAAAGTTTTATTATCTACAAAACAATTTTTCTCGAAAAGTTTATTGGATTTACCTGGTTTGTAATTATATATAAATAAGGCAGAAACCGGTTTATCTTCTATGCCTATATGTTTTATTTCAATAACTTCTTTTTTCTGTGCAGCGCAAATAGATGCTACCAGGCAAAAAAACAGCAACAGTATATTTTTCATAAGCTTAAGGTTTATGCTGCAATATAGCACAGTTTACTATTGGCATCAAATTGATCTATTGACATTCTAATCGCCAACAAAAAAATGGGAGACGAGGGCGGAAAGGGTGAAAGCTGAAAACAGGACGATGAGGACTTTCATATATTTTGCTACTTTAAGCTTTTAATAATCTTGCCTAACTCATCTTTGACCGCTTTAGGAATTTGATGTTCGTTACGCACCAACTCCTTCATAAAGGAATATTCTTCAACAGTTAACTTCATCTTCGCTGCAATATCGCTTATCAATAAATATAAGTCGTTATCTATCTCGATATTATACTCGTGCATTTGGGTTATCAGGATATTAAAGCAAAGTTCATATTCCCGATAAGCTATGTACTCCGCCGCCTTATTGATATCGCGCTGGTTAAGTCCCAATATTTTCGCAATACTAAGTAATGATAGTACCTGATCTTTTAAACTTTTTCTATTAAACAAGTTAAACATATTTACTTGTCAATTTTATTTCGCTATTAATGCGAATGCCAACCCGCAAGTTAAAACTACCAATAAAACCAGCCAAAAAATTCCACTTATGTTATCAACCAGGTAAAATATGGCGTTCCATTTTGGTTTCTTTATTTTGCCTTCCTGTCGTTTTAATTTGTTATAGATTGTTTGAAAATTATTAAAATCTAACTCACCAATGCTATTCAACTTTACCTGCTTCCCGTTTGTGAAATTGAATGTGGTAGTTACATTAACAAATATTGTTGCCATTTGCCACGAACTACCGACCAAAGCCTCGATTTTTTTTGAGTTTTGAGATACACTTTTAACTTCCGAAAACAAGAAACTATCTTTAAAAGGGAGTAAAAAATAGCTGATAATAAGACTATCCGCAGTAAGTTTTACCCTTTTGACAGTAATGAACAAATAAAAAAATGCCAAAGAAACCGCAAGAAACAAAAGGAAAAAAAACAAGGCCATGTTACCTTTTGCAATGATATATTGCGACCAGACCAGCCACGATAAAAGCGCGAAGAAAAAAGCACCCAGGAATGTTATTGCTATAATAAAAAGCTTTGGTGATGATTTATAAAGTACTTCGGCCATATGCTTACAGATATTTGTTGTGCCCTTATTAAACTAATTAAACAAATTTCAGTAATCTTTTTCCAGCTCCGAAATAGCCACCTCCGGATTGTCAGCTGAGCACCTAAGCCAAACAGAATCCCCCTTTATCTAAATCGTTGGGATTGCTGTCCCAACCACCATCATATTCATATGTGGTTCCGTTAACAACAAAATTGATCCGGACACTGTGCCCTTTGTACGAAGACAGTTTTGTTATCACTCCCTTCAAATATAAGGGATGCTTACGAATCTCAATTACCTTAGCTGCTTTATCTTTTTCGACCTTTTTTACTAAAATAAACAAAGCGCCAACTAAAATAATGGCGATCACTAAAACAGTGATATAGTTTTTAAATTGATGTTTTTTGTTTGTTGTCTTCACTGAAGCGATTTTCTTTACGCCTTTATCAAATGCTCCCCTTCAATCTTCTTCTGCAATTCCAAAATGGCGCCAATCAAAGCCTCGGGGCGGGGAGGGCAGCCTTGTACGTATACATCAACAGGGATAACTCTGTCCACACCTTTTACCACGTGGTAGCCGTGCTGCCAGTACGGGCCACCGCAGTTGGAGCATGAGCCCATGCTGATCACGTATTTAGGTTCGGGCATTTGCTCGTACAGGCGTTTAATGCGTTCGGCCATTTTAAAGGTAACCGTGCCGGCTATAATTATCACATCGGCCTGGCGTGCTGACGGGCGGGGGAAAACGCCAAAACGGTCGAGGTCATACGTAGATGCCATGGAACCCATCATTTCAATAGCGCAGCAGGCTATCCCAAAGCTTAGGGGCCACAGGGATGATAAACGCGCCCAGTTAAGCAGGTCGTTCATTTTGGTGATCACTACACCGCCGTCTTCGCTGGTTATATCGCTACTCATTTGTGGGCTTTTTAAAAGTGGGTTTAAAGCCAACCTTCGCTGAAGCTACGGCGGCCGGGGCATCCTTCGCTACAGTTTCGGCGGGCAAGGCAGGTTTGTTGGAGATTACGGGCTCGTTGGTGAGGCTGAATGGTTTTACAACAAACTTGCCCTGTTCGAGGTTTAGTTGTTCATAAAACGATAGGGGGATGTTTACATCGGTTGTGGGCACGGTTGGTTTGGCTTTTATCCATTCCAAATCGCCTTTGGCCCAAACGTACACCAGGCCTAATATCAGGATGCCTAAAAAGATAAACATTTCGGCCAGCGAGAACCATCCCCATCGGCCATCGGCGGCTATCAGCTCGTGGTTGCCAAAAACCGTGGCCCAGGGAAATACAAACACCATCTCGACATCGAACAATAAAAATATTAACGCAATAACGTAAAAGCGCGAATTAAAGGGCAGCCAGGCATTGCCGGTAGGCTCTTCGCCACATTCATAGGAAGTTAGCTTCTCGTAATTGGGGTTGCTGGGCGCCAATAACCTGTTAAAAAAAAATATCACGCACACCATTATTATCCCGGTGATAAGAAAGATGAGTATCTTTCCAAATTCTGATATTTGCGAAACCTCGGTCATGACTACAAAATTAACAAAACAAACAGATTTTGATGCAATAATTATTGGCGGCGGCGCCTGCGGCCTCATGTGCGCGGTACAAGCCGGCTTTTTGGGCAAGCGTACGCTCATATTAGAAAAGGCCGACCGGGTAGGCGCCAAGATCCTGATTAGTGGAGGCGGCCGCTGCAATTACACCAACCTGTACGCAACCGACCGGCAATTTATATCCCAAAACCCACACTTCTGTAAATCGGCTTTTTCGCAATGGACGGTAGATGATACTATCAGCTTTTTTGAAATTTATGGCATTGCAGGCAAGGAAAAAACTTTAGGCCAGTTGTTCCCCGAGAGCGATAAGGCCAAAGACATTGTAAACGTATTTACCGACCTGTGCACCGACCTTGACCAACTGATATGGTGCAATGCCGACGTAAAACTGGTTGAAAAAACTGACGATGGGTTTACCGTTCGGGTTGAAATTAATGGCAGGCAGGAATTTATAAGCGCGCCAAGCGTGGTTATCGCGGCCGGTGGTTTACCCATACCCAAAATGGGCGCTACCGATTTTGGATTGCGCACTGCCCGCCAGTTCGGTTTAAAAATAGCGGATACCGCGCCCGCACTGGTGCCACTTACCATTACAGGTAAAGATCAGCCCTGGTTTGAGCAGTTGAGCGGCAATAGTATTTTTTGCCGTGTGTGGAACGACAGGGCCAGCTTTGAAGAAAATATCTTGTTTACCCATTGGGGATTGAGCGGCCCGGCCATACTGCAGATATCCTCGTACTGGAAGCCCGGCGAAACCATCAATATCGATCTGCTCCCCAACCAAAATATAGCCGAACTGATTCAGCAGGAAAAAGAGACCAACGGCAAAAAAATGCTGCTGGCCTACCTGGCCGGCCTTTATACCCGTAAGTTTGCCGAGGCCCTGAGCGATAAGCTCCCGGTTGAGAAAAACCTGGCATCACTCACCAAAACCGAGATTGAAGACATTAGCCAATTGATTCATGAGTTTAAGGTAAAACCTGCCGGCGATAAGGGCTACGACAAAGCCGAAGTAATGCGCGGCGGCGTATCTACCGATGAACTATCGTCCAAAACCCTTGAAGCTAAAAAAGTACCCGGTTTGTTCTTCGGTGGCGAGTGCGTGGATGTTACCGGTTGGCTTGGCGGCTACAATTTTCAATGGGCCTGGGCAAGTGGATTTGTGATAGCACAGAATATATAGAATATATAGGGAATAACATGGAATAAATATAACGATCCCCCTGTCATGCTGAGGTACGAAGCATCTATTCGCGAATATGCATATCGTACAACAGATCCTTCACTACGTTCCATTAGACTTGCATATAAATTAATTAACAAATGATTGTTGATAATTTTGGCATGTTGACATGTGGAAAAGATAGCTGATAGTTATATATAACCAAGTTCTAGTCCAAGAGA
>Ga0307515_10004039_pt1 | contig 30627 bp, 2 predicted proteins | sample 17_EM_MG_FD_194513 | JGI IMG/M metagenome (GOLD analysis project Ga0307515, IMG submission 194513) | Populus trichocarpa ectomycorrhiza microbial communities from riparian zone in the Pacific Northwest, United States - 17_EM | ecosystem: Host-associated > Plants > Roots > Unclassified | place...
ATTAACTTAGGGCTTAATAAAGTTAGTTAGCTTTAGTTAGGTAGCGGTTAGCGTTACTAGTTAGCTTATTTTTAAGCTAGCTTAGAAATAATTAGAGCTCTTATTATTTACTAGTAAATACTAAAGGGTTTAGTAGTTATTTAGATTGTTATAGTATAGTAGTCGGCTTAGGGTAAGAGACTACTGTAGGTTTAGGGCTTACGTTCCGCGTATTTATCTCTAAAGAAGGCGTTTAGTTTTAAGGTCCTAAAGTAGGTATCTTAAGGGTACAGATTTCTTCTTAGAGGTCCTTAATTAATTACTAGTGCTATACTTCTTATTTGGCTTATTATTAATTTAAAATAGCTTAGTTTTATATAAGGGCGTCTATAAAAGACTTCTATATCCCTACTAATTATTTTTAGAGTACGGATATAAAGCTAGTAGCCGTTATAAAAGTTTTGGGTTTATTTTATATATTAACGGTAGTATAAGTAGTTAACGTAATATAGTATTACAGAGTAAGTATAAGCGGCGATAGTATATAGCAAGGTGGGTATTATTAAGCTATATATATAAGCTATATAAGGAGGTTAAGACGTTGCGTAAGAAGAGAAGGTAGAAAAATAGGGAGAAAGGGTATATATTATTAGCTTAGTTACTTAGTTAATATGTACACAGAGCAGAATAGGATTTAGGTAATAGTCCTGGCGGAACTTAGCAGGATTTATAGAACTTAGCGGAATCTAGTAGAATATGGCAGATTGCCGTTAGATTGCCGCAAATTGCCGTCTCGTAGTTAGTCTCTAGTTGCTAAGTTAGTAGAAATAGGTAGATGTGTATAAGGTGTTATAGGGGTGTCCTATAACACTATTATTCTCTAAAGGCTAAAAGGGATTTGGCGGCAACTAATATAGTTAGGTTAAATTAAAATAATAATATAGATAGAATATTAATAAATACCTCTCCTACTTTAGATTGCTGGTTCTCTAAAATCTATAGCTATATTAAATCCTTAATAAATCCTTAATAAATCCTCCTAAAACTTACCTTATCTATACTATTACTAAGCTCTTTTAAAATCGTAATAAATAGTAAAAAGTATTTAATTAAAGCTTATAAATGGCTTTATTAACTTTATAATTGAAATATAATTACGTTATTAACTCTAAACATAATGCGATAAGAGTTAAATTGTATACTAAGTGAAGTTAGTTAAAGTCAAAATACTAATACTAGCCGAGGTTTTAGTGCCTTGGTGGGCACTAACGGAGCTTTTAGTAATACTAGCCAAGCTATATACTCCCTTATAAGCGGGTTATAGTGTTATAGTCAATATTTAACAACTGCTGTAAATCCTAGCGGTAAAGGCATAAGCAGTAAGATATAAGGCATTATGCGGCATACCTACTATAAATACATTTTTAGCCATATAAAGTATTAGTGTGAGGGGATCTTGTAGATAGGGGGCTATAAGGACACGATTGTGGAATAGGATAGATTGGTGAGAGAGACGAATCCTTAAGGAGGTAAGGCCTCTGGGATTGTGGAGACTATATACTACGGGCATATACCTTTAGCACGTAACCGGCGACTATCTAAGGGGCGTCCGGGGGTTGTCCTGAGGGCAACCCGAGGTGTCCGCAATAATATCCCTTACAATTAGTGTATAAATCTTAAAGGAGCTAAACTTATAGCCTTAACACGGCTTTATCGGGCTTCCCGGCGGCGTTATTAGGCAAAAGGTTAGAGTAGGGGATTTATCTTCTAATATAGCTATCTTTTTTATTTTTTATTATTTTTTATTATATCTAATTGTATTATACTATGTACAATACTGCGCATGCAGCCTCTAGGCTATAGCGCTATAGTTATATATATATAAATCCTTCCTAGGCAGCTTAATATACACTAGTAGCTATATCCTAGTAGTTTATAAACCCCTAAGGGTTTATAGCTCCTTAATAAGATACTAAGGTACTGCAACTACTAGGGAATAAGAAAACGGTAGGAAAAACTATAGGAAATCCTAATACCTATTCCTATCCTTTTGCCATTTATTTCTATCCTTTTGCTCTCTAATATCTTTTTACTAAAAGCCTAGTAAGAGTTACCTCCTTCTAAAATCCTATTTGTTTTGTCTTATTCTTCCATAAAACCTTCTAAGCTAGTATTACCTACTAGCTTAGCTGCTTTTAGAACCTCGCAATCTTTACTATTTATAAAGTGGTTTTCTTTACAGTTAATATAAAGAGGGGTAGTGTGCTTATAGGGCTTGCCTGTTATTATATAGGTAAAATAGGAGTGGTCTTTAGATAAATATATAGCTGTATAAAATCTACAGGCTCTAGTAGAGCATCTATCTCCTATATAGCCAAATTTTTAGCAGCTAGTATACTGCGTAGTAGGAGAGACTTTAAGGTATTTTACTACCTTAGTAGCTGTACCTGCAATTAATATCTCTTTTTACTTAAGGATTTCTTGTCTTTTTTCTTCATTCTCTATAGTAAAAACTATAGAGCCAAATCTGGTCTATAGATTATATCTTTTTTTGCTAGATAAGATCTATCTAGGTAGTCCTTATATCCTTATAGGATTAAAGGTCTCAATTTCTTCTTTTAGAAGCTTAGAGCCTCCTTCTTCTAGGAAAAGTAGGGTAGGAACCCCGTAGGCTACAATTTAAACCCATAGTTCTAATTTTTATTCTCTTTAAAAGGTAAAGTAGTTATGCTAGATCTCCTTATATTTAACTAGGAAATCTATACTATACTCTTCTATAGTTATAAGGAGAATATTTTGTTTTCCTTTAGTTCTAGCTATAGACGCTAGTACTGGCTTTTTACTTATAGTTTTGATGTAAATAGTTAATTGACTTTGTTTCGTATAGAGAATATATCTAGGAATTAGTCCTTTTTGTCTATAATTAGGACTAGCTTCCTTTCTTACAGCTGCTTTTTCTTACTTTTAGTAGAAGTAGAGGGGGTAGGAGACGGTAGTAACGAGGGTAGAGAGGACAAAGTAAGGAGGTCCTTCTTTAGCCTCTCTGCGTAAGTTTCTTTAGTAGGGGCTACTTCCTTACAGAGAGCTCTTACTTCTTGAACTAGTCCTTTTAGGACATCTTTTTCTATTTCTTCTTTTGTAAAGGGATCTCCTCTTGCTAGGATACTCCGTATATAGTTCCCTATCTTTTTAACTTTTTCTTTTTCTTTTTCTTCTTCTTCTTTTAGCCTTTTATAGGCCTAGAGTAGGCTTTCTAAAGCCTTTTATAGGTGTTGTTCTGGAGAGAGGGGAGTAAAAGGTATACTAGGTATCCTATCCGTAGTAGTTATTAGTTTTATTATCTTTTTTATAGGTTTTTGGTTTCCCTCCCCAGGAGAAGACTAAGGATGCCCTCTTTTTTCTCCTGTCCTAAATAGGCTAGGAGAAGGAGAAGGGAGAGAAAAAGTAGATGTAGACTCTTTATCACTTATTTCTATAGGAGGGTTTTTTTTAAACCTATTAGGCCTTAGCATTTTATATCTTATAGGGGGGTTCCCTAGTTTTTACTATCCTTATACCCTTTCTCCTTACTAATCCTACTAGAAGATTTCTGGGGGGATTAGGCTAAAAGGTAGTAGAAAAACTAGCTCCTATTTTATAGCTTTAGTATTAGTGGTAGTAGTAGTAGTTTTAGTGTTCCTGTCCGTGCCTCGCTTATAAGCTAGGACCACCCCTAAGAAGAATTTTCTGTTGGGGAAAAGGGGGTAAAATAACAAATAAATCCACCTTTAGCTCGCTAGGCAGTAGGAATTAGGTTTTAAAAGTTGGAAAATCGATTGTTTTTAATGGTAAGATGGGTATGCGTAAGTTTTGGAGTGTGGCGCTACCTTTTAGTAAGGTTGCATGTGCGGTAAAGGTTATATAGCTATCTTATATCATCTAGGCAAGACCTTAGAGTAGCTTATCTCATTCCCAGACCTTCTTGCCAAGGCTTACCTTGCTAAGCCGCTAGCTGCTTTTAGTAAGACCTTTATTAAAAGGTCTAGTACACGGTTTAGATTTTTATTAGTCCCTTATAGGGTATTTAGGCCTATATATACCTACTTTAAGCTAAATTGTCTTAACTTTTATAACTCCCTAAGCTATTCCTAATGGCTAGAATTACCAAATTAAACCTAGCGAAGAAGACTATATTGCCCGATTTACCCGATTCTAATTTATTATCTTATAACTACTGCCGCCCTCTTTCTACCGCAGCTAGAGTACCCAAACTAATGAGCCAGCTTTAAATAATAATTAAGGACTATAAGTCTTTTATTTAGAATGCAAAAGAGTTAATTTAATATTAGAATAGCTGTATAAGCACCGCTAAGGCATTATAACTTTTATTAAGCATTATATAACCACTTTTAGCCCTTCTAATTATAATACGCCAGAGTAATGTATAAATAGGCTATAGAAGGCAATATTTAAAGAGCTAGAAGTTAAGGAACGGCTTATAGTATATGGTGATTGCTAGCTAGAAAGGCTCTATTAAGAACCTCTATATAAGCAGATAGAATAAGAGTTAGAGGATCTTATACGCCTAAGAGAAGAGAACGGAGTTATTATTCCTAGTAGGCTTAGACAATTTAATGCTAAAGAACTAGTTAAAAAGCTTAAGCTTAATATAATTACTACCGACGTATAGCGCCTTACTTTAACGCTATAGAGCTTCCTTATAGCTTTAGTTTAGCAAAGGCTATATACCAATTCCTATAATATTACGCCTTACTATAATAAGCTTTTTATGGTATACGTAATCCTAGTAAATATATAAGCCCCTTAAGCTAGCTACCGGTTCTATACTACTTTAGGGGTTTATTTATATAATATAGGTGTTAAATAAAGGTATATTACGCTTCTTTATAAATTAGGAGTTATAATATTATATACTAGTCTTGCCAAAATATAAAAGGAACTAGAGGAAGTTGGTAGGGTATATACTTCTACACTTAAGGGTTTAAATAAGACGCCTCCGTTACTATAAGCAGAGGGCATAGTTAAGGTATCTTAGCTGTAGATCGCGCACTTAAGGCGTCTTAGCTACTACTAGTGTAATAAATAGTAACTTTCTTATAGCGTATAATTAAGGTAATTGCTTTAAAGAACCGGAACCAGCTAACGGTTATATATAATAACTTTAACTAGAATAAAAGGGTTTAATATAAGACTATATTAAACACTAATAAGTACTTCTCTACTACTACTTCTAAGCTTATACTTAACCCCAAGTTTCTATATAACGGTCTTCGCACTTTTATACTTAAACCTACAGAACAGCTTACTTATAGCGTAATCTTTAATTATCCTAGTAACTAGGTAGATAGCTATATAAAATAGTGCCAGTTATATTAGATTGCTAAGGCTATTGCGTATATAATACTAAAAGTTAAAGAGCTTAATATTATCGTAGACTTCTGGCCTAGTATGCCTATTATAGATCGTTTCCTTCCATAAAAGCTACGCTACTTTATATTAGGTCTAATTCTAGAGAATAAGGGCACTTTAGAGGGCACGTATAGTGTTCTTAGGAATATATTTAGTGGCGATAACTGTGAATATAAGTTTTAAGAGGGCTAGCTAGGGTATAAGGATGGATCCTTTAATAATAGTAAATTGGTCTTAATTAATGGCGATTAGAAGACTATAGGCCTCCTCTAATCTATATAGCAAGAGCGCTATTTTAAAGAGCGTTACTATAAATAGCTAAAATGGTTTCTTCCTATAGCCGGATTGTTCTATTAGCGAACTAACTATATAAATATAATACACGACATTTACCGCGGACCATCTAACTGCTTTAAATTATTGGATTACAGCAAGATCTACTTTAGCGCGTATTAGGGTTATAGGACGCTGTTCTATTATAAAGAGGAGGTTGTAATTAAGTCCTTTAACGCCTAAATTACTGCCTACTTCCTTAGTCTTTTTTCTTAATATATTAAGAACCAGGGTAATAAGGGGGTTAATAATTGGATTATAGGATAAGATATTAAAAGAGGTAATAAAACGGTAGTAGTAAGAGTAAGATTCCTTACTACATTAAAGCGTATTTAAGAGGAGTTCTTCTTGTTTAGTTAATGGTCCTATAGTAATAAACTAGTTAATAAGGTGTTTTAAAACTATGTTCGATTTATACAAGATATAAAGGTCTACCTTATATTAAAGTTTACTATTAAGCACGCTAATATTAGGCTTATTAAACGGGTAATTATTTACTACTATCTTCTCTTTACTAGTAGTGTAAAGAGTTAATATATATAGTTGGCTTTATACCTTACTAAATTACTTATAACTAAAGCCGCGGATTAAGTCCTCTAAAGATTATTATTTATTAGTATGTTAGTTAATTATAGAGGCTAGTAATATAGTTGGTTTAAGATAGATTAACTTAACAAATATTATAATCTTATTCTTAAGCTTTTTCTTTAAGGCCGACGGCGAACTAGTTTAGATATAACTGAGTTATTTACTTAAGTATTACTTACCGCTAGTTACTGCCTAGAGCTGCGGTATGCTATAGAGGATGCGTTTAGCCAGTTTAATAGTATATATTATATAGTAGCTAACGCAGCTACTAATATATATTATCTTGCGCTTAAGCTATTAACTACTATTATAAAGCAGCCTAGCGGATGAAAGAGTTACCTTAGCTATAAGGATATTGTTAATATTAGAACTCGGAGGTTCTCTAGGGGTTTAAAAAAAGGACAGCCTATAAAGCTACCTTCTAAATTAACCTTATTATAATTAAAACCTTCTAGAGCTAGAAAGTAAAGAATTCTAAAGCAACTAGCCTATTACAACTCGCTTATTAATAGCTTTAATATAAAGCTATAAGGGCGTATTATTATAGTAGAAGGCCTTAACGATATTAATGCAGATAAGCCTAAGATAATATTAATTAATACCTTACTTAATAGAGCTATACTTAATACCTAATCTTATGGACTTTCTATCTAGTTCTAGTGTTCTATTTAATTAGTAAGTTAACTATTTGCTTATAAGGTATAATACTAATAAATATATAACTATTTAACTTTTCTATTATAGCGGAGCCTCTGTTTTAGTTGCTTAGGGAAAGCGTAGTGTTTTACTAGGGACTAGAGCAGTTATAAGTAATAGTAACTTTAAAGACAGCTATTACTATAGCGCCAGCGCTAATCCAAAATTAACTATTTGCCTAGGGTAGGAGAAATTATATTAATAGTAGACTTAAGCGGTGCTAGATAGGGAGTAACGTTAAACTAACTTAATAAAGAAGACAGACGCAACCTATATAGGTTTAAGAGCGGAATATAGTTAAAGGGAGAACAGAAGTACGACTTTAGAAAGCTTAAGTATAGAGCTCTACTTTATATACTTAAAAAGTTTCGAGTCTAGCTATATAAAGCGCAATTTATAGTTAAAATATATACTAATACCCTAGTGGCCTAGCTTAATAGGTTAGTAATAGATCTACTAGGATCGCTAATAACCTATTAGTTAGCGTAGATTTAGCTATAGGATTTTAATGTGCGATATATACCTAGAAAGAAAAATAGCGCAGTAGATAGTTTATCCTGGCGACCCGCGTAAGAAGGAGGACTAAAGGATAAGCCTAAAGAAGACCTAGAAGACTTTATAGATTAAGAGCTTGGGTATATTATATATATATATAATTAATTTAATAATACTATAAAACGAAGATCTAAACGTTAGCCTATTTAATAATACGTACTCTAAAGAATACTAGAAAATTACGCGATGGCTATTAATACTTTAAAGACCTTAAGAAATAACCGCGGAGTTTAAAAGCTTTAAACGCAAGGTAATTAAATTTAAGATTAAGAATTAGCTCCTATTTAGAAGAACGAGTAAGAATATACTATTGCGAAGAGTGGTAGATAGTAAGGAATACTAAAAGAAAGTAGTATAAGAGATATATAATAAGAACGGGCACTAAGGGAAGGAAGGAACGTTATAAAGGTATTAGCATAATATTAGTGGCCCAGACTCTATAAAACGGTTAAGAAATATATAAGTGTCTTAAGTACTAAAAGTACTTACCTAGGTAAGAGGAGGAGGCCTTATATCTAACCTAGATAGCCACTCTTTAGGAATAGGTCTGGTAACCGCTCTTATAGAAGTATATAAAATTTATTAAGTAGTTATATTAGCCTACTATCTATAAGGATAAGGCCTAATTAAGGGAGAATATTAACCTCTAATAGTAGCGTTAGTAAAGTACGGAGGTAACTAGGTGCAGAATCTAATAAAAGCGCTTTAGGCTAACTAAATAACGGTTAAGGGGATAACGGGAATAATGTTAGCGCGAATGCTTTACGGATAAGGATATATACTCCTAATTAACCTTTACCTCCCTATATAGTAGACGCTTCTATAAAATAAGGTAAGAATAATAGAGGAACTAATTATTTTAAAAATAAAATAGTTTAAATAATAAGAAATAAACAATAAAGAAGCTTAGGAGAGGGTATGCCGCTATTATCTAGCTAATAAAGAATACCTATAAAAGTAAGCTTAAGCCTAGAGAGCTTATGCTAGTAATAGGATGTAAAGAAGGCAAAGGATATATCGCAATAGTAAAAGCTATAGCTAAAATGGTGGGGCCCCTTCTAGATTAAAAGGTCGTTAGAAAAAGGGTTCTATAAAATTAAAGACCTTAATAGCACTAAAATAGGAGGCACCCTATATAGGAATCGGTTAAAACGGTTTTATATATACGATTCTAAGGGGATTAAACTAGAAGACTATATAAATAAAAGTAACTATAATATATAAGAAGTCTTTATAGAAAAAGAAGCACCTAAAGAGGAGGCTGTAGTATAAGTAGAGAAATTAATAACTAAACTACTATTATAATAGACGCGGGTATAGAAGCGAGTATAAGAACTAGACAAAGCCTTATAATGAAGGAGGTTAATATAAGAGGTAGTAATAACTATTTAATAGGAGTAAGTAAAAACGCTTTAATTAGGGGATAGTTAAATTCTTAAGTAGGGGAAAGGGACTTACTTTATATCCCACGAAAAGTGAAGTTAGGCTAGACTTTAGTATAGTATAAAGTAATATCAGCCGTTAGGAAAGGTGGTCTCTAAAAAGAATTAGCTGGGTTTTTATCTATAAAGCCCTCCTACCCTCTTATTTAAGTAACTTAATCGTTACTACTTATAATAGAGTTTCTTTATATCTGTCCTTTATATATATCCCTTCCTTCTAACTATACTACAATCTTACCCTATCTTAAGGATTATAACCCTACCAAAAAGGTAGTCTTTTATAAAGATTCTTCTATAAATAGGCTGTTATTTAGGACACTTATCACTATAAGTAGCAACTTATTTACTTTCTTTTTCTACATTTATAATAAATATGTAAATCAACTATAACTATAAGGATTAGAGTCTTCTACTATACTCCTACCTTATTCCACTACTATAAGAAATTAGGAAAAGAGTTTAGCTCTTTAAAACTGGTTTTAAATTCTCTATCTTAATAACTACACGTACAGTCTTCTTCTTCTACCTTCGTTACCAATAACTATCCCTTATAAGTATTTTACATTTTTACGTTTTATAATTTTTAAATTAATATTTTAATTTCCTTTTAAGTTAAGAGAAGAGCTACTTTACTTTAAGAAGTCTTAGTTAAGTATACTAAAGGTTAGAGTTAAGTATTATCTAAGTCTTATTTATTCTTTTAAAAAATTATTAATATTAATGTTATTATTATATAAAAGTCTTAGCAAGGAAAATCTAACTAATTAGATAACTTTAACCGGTGGTTAAAGTTCCTTAATATCTTAAGATTTTACGTAACAACCATTTTAATTTACCTTTTTGGTAAATACTATAAGATCTTTATTCTAACTTCCTGTTATCCTATTATCCTATCTTTTTTAATTATATACGCCCGTTTACCTTTTTTCGTGTTAAGAAGGCACTATTATTACTTTTTTCTTAAATTACCTATTACGCACGCGGAATTTTACTATAAAAATACCTAGAACTATAGAACTCCGCTTAAAAGGAAAGCCGCTACCTCTGCCTTCTACACCTCTGCCTTCTACACCTCTGCCTCCTACTATTTGGTTAATAGCCCTTAAATACTAAGGAAAGGCGTAAATAATAGAGGTTATCCTTAAAGCTGCCTAAAGCTACTTAGTTAATTAACGCGTAAATATCTATTATAGTTTAATGTAGGTTATTTTAAACTAGGAGCATAATATAGTTAAGGCTGCGAAAAATACTATAATTAAAATTAGAAAAGATAGAGAGCTTAAAGGAAACTTAAAAAGTAAAGAGTGGGAAAATACCTTTATAGATATTAGGAAGCTTTTTAAGATTACTTATAAGATTAATAAGATTAAGACGGTACGGGATATAATTAAAAAGGAGTAGGAGAGGAGCTTTTAAAAGGTCCCTGTAAGCTCTTCTATATATATTACGCACTAAAAAGCATTTATATCCTTATTAATTAAGCTAAAAAGAACGAGATCGCTAAAGAGGATATATTAAAGATAGTTAATAATATAATACTAAACCACCTAAAACTCTTAAAGGCTAGGATCTTAAGGACTCTATACTTAATACCCTTAAATTTCCTTAATACTTATAAATTTGGACTAGAAGTTAATAAGGAGCTAGTTAAGAAATAGAGGCTTGCCTATTATCTAAGCTAGGGCTATAAGCTTTTAGTACTAGCCTTAACCGTTAAAGCTAAAGGAGAGGAATTTATACTAGAGCTAGTTACTCTAGGACCTCTATTAGTACCTTTTAAAGAGGTTAAAGGCTTAAATGCAAAGATACTGTGTAGTTTATTTTTATTTAGAGGTAAGGTTCCTAAAGCTAATAGAGAGGACTCTAAATTTAATAAATCTACGTCTTTAGAGGATATTTTTTGTTACTAGCTCCTTATAAAAACGTAAGGCCTAAAAAGCTTCTAAGAAATCTCCTAAAAAGAAGCTAAAGATAGGACTTATAGAACCTTTAGCTTCTAATAAAGCTAATAGATAAAAGGGAAAGGTAGCTATAATTGCTAAAGCTAATAGAGAGGTAATTATTAGGAAACTATAGCTAAAATAAAAAATAAAAAGCTTGTGCTATTTTAAAACGCTAGCTAAATTAATAAAGGCTTTTAATTTAAAGAAAGAACTAGAAGGCGGTGTCTCTTCTATTTTATAATAGTTTATTATAGCCTAGTAAGGAAATAGAATAGAAGTCTATAACGGAACCTTATAGCAGGTACTACGGTGGGCTTATTATTAGGCTAGGTATATAGGTAATACAAATTAAAGTCAATAATGTAATAATAACTAGTGGAGTAGTTGCCTAATAGATTAACTCTAATTATATTCTAAGAATTACTATAAGGAAGAAACTATCTAGGTAGAGACTAAGGGTCCTTAAATACACAACCACACTCCTATAAAATCCTTCTTATACGTAATATATGTCTTATATATAAGGTACGTAAGTCCCTTCTATTCCTTTTATTTAATATATAGCACGTTATATAACCTTAGTTACTATTCCTTATTATATAGTTCTATCGGCTCTATCCTAAACCGTGCTTAAATTAACTAACTAGCTTCTTCTAACTCTTCTCTAAGTAGTTATAATATTATACTTAAAGCGTCCATAACACCATCTCCCTTCTCTTTATCTTTATCCTTAAAGATTCCTAATATCTCTAAGTTGTTTACTAGAGGTATAATATCCGTCTAATTAATTTAGTTAATATTATTACTTATTATACCTAAAGCAATTTCTTCTTTATACGCCCAACGTCGTGCTCGCACTATTGCTACGATATTGTCTCTTAGTAAGATTATACCATCTCTATATTCTCGCTATTTAAAAGAGGGGTTGGTTTATATTATATTAGTAAACCCATCTTTACAATAACTATCCTTTTATTTAAAGTGTACTAAAGCAAATATTCGCTCGTTCTATGATATTTACTTTACCTCTAATGCTAAATATGCGCGATTTATTACCCTTAATAGTTATCTAGTTCCCTAATTAATTTGTCTTAGGGTCTTATGTTTAATCTACTACTACGCGACTAAATAGTAAACTATTATAAGCCCTTACTAAGTTAAAATGTTCTTATAATGCAGAATAGAAGGCCCTAAATACTCGTATTACAATATCTACTTAATTACTCCGTCTTAAGAAGGTTTATAAAAAGGTTTATTTTAAAGAGTAGAAGCTTATAGAATAGGGTCTATAGAAACTTAGTAATAAAAAAACAGATTCTCTTCTGGCCGAGAAGGAAACAGATTTAAGTAGTTTGGCAACTACTCTTTTTAAATCCCCCTTAAGTAACTTATTCTTTAGTAATCCTTCTTTATTAATACTACCTAACCTAATTTCTTCTAATACTCCTATACCTTTCCTATAGCGTTCTTTAAATTCTCTAGTAGCTTCTAGATAGTCTTACTATAGCCTATTTACTTAACCTTATACTATATTTTATTGTTAATGTCCTTATAACTAACAATCTTTAAAACTTACTATTTATCTTCTTCCTATCCTCTATATATATCTGCTTTATAAACTAGTGGCTTAATATTCCTGTATACTGGCTCTAGTATTACAATATACTATATAGGGTAAATCTTTATTTTAGCTAGTAGGTTTAACTTAAATATAACTAATAAAATTCTTTACTTAATTTTAAAAGGTCCTAGTCTAATATAATCCAACTTCTTACTTAGTTATTAACTCTTAAAAATTTTATATAGTAGCTATACTTTATCTCCCTCCTTAAAATCTGGTCCCTTAGATCTCTTAACATTATAGTACTTCTTTATTTTCTCTTATACCTTTTTTATTAATTCCACAAAGTCTATATAAAGATTTATTAATATCTTTATCCTTTCTTTAGCTATACTACTTATTTTCTTTACTTACTATAGTGACAACGATATTCTTAGCTTATATCCATAATTTGCCTTAAATAGTAATATGCCTATTCCTTCTTATAGTGTTATATTATATATAAACTATATAACTAATAATAATAATACCTAATTATTCTATGCGTAATTAATATAATATCTTAGATACTATTCTAGTATCTAATTTAGTCTTTCTATTTAACTGTCTGTTTACGGATAATATATAGTAGAAGTTACTACTCTAACTTCTTATTCTACTAAGAATACCTCCTAGAATACTACTATAAATCTTAGGTCCCTATCTAATATAATTTTACTTAGTGCTCCGTGTCTTATAAATACTTCTTTAATATAGATTCTAGCGACATCCTCTACTAATATTTCTTCTATATATGCTATAAAGTATTCCTACTTTATAAGCTTATCCACTATTACTAAGATTACATTATAATCTTATCCGGTAATAGGATCTCTTAACTTTAATAACTTAACAATAAAGTCCTATAATATAACTTCCTACAGTCTCTCTAGTATTTTAATAGGTTATAGCCCTCCATATAGCTTATACCTCGTTAGTTTATTTCTCTAGTAATCTAGATATTCCTTTATAACTTTTCGCGCTAAGCCCTAGATTCTATTAATAATATACTCCTCCTAAAGTCTTAATACTAAGCCTATAGCTTCATTATGTCCTTAAGTTATTCCCTTATAAAAATCTTCCATAAAGTGTTCTACTATACTTCTTAGAATATACTTTACCTCTCTTTATTTATATAATATTTCTTCTTCTAAATATTCTAACTATTCCTCTAGTTATACTTTAAAGATCCTTTATACCTAAAAGCTCTCTAGTAACTTATAAACTCTATCTAGTTTATTAGTTTCTTAAGTTACTATAATTTTCGGATAATTATATCTAATCAATCTATCTATATCTTTTTATAGTAAAGCCCCTAATAGCTTTTTATTGTTTTATAATTCAGCTTTTCTACTTAGAGCGTCTACTTATATATTGTCTATGCCTTTAGTATACTAAATCTTAAAATAGTATTCTATAAGTATCTCTACCTATCTAACCTATCTTTAGTTAAGTTCCTTTATTATTAGAAATCTTATTAAGTTCTTATAATCCGTCTTAATTATAAATAGTTTTTCTATACCTTATAAGAATACATTATATTTTTTTAATGCTATAACTATACCTAATAACTCCTTGTTATAGATGTTATAGTTTAACTCTAGTAGTATTATCTTCCGACTATAGTATACTACTAGGTGCCATCTATCTTAATATTTCTATATAAGTACGCCCCTAGTATAAAGTCTAATATATTTATCTCTATAACCGTCTTTAGTCCTAGTTAATAGATCTTAAGAACTAGCTCCTAGGTAAATAACCTTTTAACTTCTTTAAATAATTTCCGCTATTCTTTTCCCTATGCCTATAGTTCTTCTTTCTTTATTAACCGCGTAAATAGTTTAATATCCTTTAACTATTGCGCTATAAACCTTCTATAGTAATTACAAAACTCTAAAACTAATCTTAACTATATAACGTTCTCTAATTCTTACTAATTTACTATAGCCTTAATCTTTTTTAGATCTATACTAAGTTGGCCTAGTTTAATAATAAATTTAATAAAATTAGTCTTCCTAGTAAAGAACTTATATTTCTTAATTGCTACTAGCATTTGTTCCTCCTATAGTCTCTTTAAAACCTATTTAATATATTCTCTATATTCTTCCTTAGTTATTAAGTAGATAATATTATTATTAAGGTATACTATAACAAATTTATCTAAGTGTTCTCCTAATATATTGTTAATACGCTTTTAGAATATTACTAGTGCGTTTATAAGCCTAAATTATATAACTAATAGTTTATATAGTCCTTCCTTCGATCTAAAGGCTGCCTTTTATTTATTGCCTTCCTTAATCCGGATTAAATAGTACGCCTATCTTAGATCTATCTTTATAAAGATTTATACGTTACCTATCCTATCTTAAATTTCGCTAATTAAGGGTAAAGGATACCTATCCTTTCTAGTAATGCTGTTTAACTATCTATAGTTAATATATAGCCTTAGTTTGCTATTTTTCTTAGGTATAAACAGTACTAGATAACCCGCTAATAACTGCGATAATCTAATATATTCCTTTTATAGGTTTTCCTAAACAAACTCCTTTAATGCTCTACCCTTCTTTTTGGTAAGCTTATAGGTTAGAAAAAAACCTTAAACTTATTTCTAGTTCTAATTCTATTTTATAGTCCTATACTATATACTTTAACAGCTTCTTACTTTCTAGTAACTATAGTTTCTTACTATATTTATAGTATCTCTTTAGTATATAACTTAATCCTTTTTCCGTTTTTTTGTAGGTTGCCCCTACTTAGTACTATACTAACTCAGCCTATTATTATATCTTGCGGCGTTAAGTATTTCTAATATTAACCTAACCTATAATCTAATCGATCTTTAGATTATATTTCTATAACTAAGGCATTCCTAGTACTGCCTTATTATTCCCTAATAGTAATATATTAAAAGACATCTTAATTTATCTCCCTTTAATAGTTAGCTAAATAGGTCCTATTTTAAGATTAATAATGCCTCCTTTATAGGCTATCGGATCTCCTAAAATTATTACTAATAGGTAAGGGTACTCCTTCTTCCTATATAGTAACCCCATTCTTTTAAATACTATTAGTAAAATATAGTTCCTTATTATTCCACTATCTATTAATACTTTAAACTGTTAATCTTGCTACTTAACTTATAGGTTTAGGTATTATTCTTAAATTCCTTTAAGGGTCTAAGGCTCTACTACTAGTTCCCTCTAGTCCTATAGGCCTCTACTTTTCCTAACTATTAGCTGCTTAATCCTATTTATACTTAGTCCACTTTTAGCCAATACTTAGTTTGCTTTTTATCTTTAATATACTATAGATATATATTCTCTAGGCATTCCTACTACTATTATCCATCTAGGTATTCTTCCGTAAGGAATCTTCCTAGTTAAAGTATTAAGTCCCCTTAGCTTTATACTTCTGCCGGGTGCTAACTATATATATACTTAGTGTTTTAATATTTTACCTTATCCGGTACCCAATATATCCTTACTAGGTACTTTTGGTTTTTATCCTTAGGTGCTCTATATATATTATATATATTATCCATATATATAATCTATGCTAATATATAATATGCTTAGTGTTATAGGTTAACTCTTAGCTTATCTTTATCCTTAAGTTTAAACCTCTCCTATGTTAATCTAAGCGTTACAACTTTATTTATAGGTACTAAGATTTGCCTCTTACTTCTCTAGTCCTCTAATCGCTCCTCTAAATCTTTTAACATTATAATTAAGGCTCCTTTAATATAACTTATAGCCTTTTCTATAATTAGGTAGTTTTAAATAACTTTCTTATCTAACTATATATAGAAATCTTCCTACTTATTATTATGCCTTTATCTATACTACTTTTAGTATAGCTGCTAGAGTATATACGGTTTGTCCGTAAGGAAGTATCTTCTTATTACTGCATTATAATAGCTTTTTATATATCGTTCTTCGAACCTAGTTAAAATCCCTAGATCCTCTTCTTATTCTAGTTTAGTAAGCCACTTAGCTCTTAACGTAGTCTGCGGGCAAGTGGACTATACGGGCAAGTAGGCCACTTTAAAAACTTACTAAAAAAGCAGGAAATTTATACCTTAATATCTTAACAACCACTTAATAATAAATTCTAACAATTTAGATTTAGACTTTTGTATATACTCTACAGCTTCTATTAAAGTTGCATAGTAAATGGTTAGGTAGTTTTTAAGATATTAATATTTAAGGGCCAAAATAAGGCCAAGCTACTATATCTTTAAAACTACTAAACTATTTACTATATAACCTTAATAGAAGCCGCAGAGTATATATAAAAGTCTAAATCTAAATTATTAGAATTTATTATTAAGTGGTTGTTGAGATATTAAGGTGTAAATTTCCTGATTTTTGGTGAGTTTTTGAAGTGGCCCACTTGCCCACATGGTCCACTTGCCCGCAGACTACGTTAGTATACCTGCTCTAGGCCTATTAGTAATCCTTTATATAGGTGCTCTGTCCCTTATACAACCTAGTATACTAAATCTCTTATCTAGTTTTTACTCTTACTATAAGGTAATTCTTACTCTAAATTCCTTTATGGTTTCTTTCTTTTCTCGCCTTATAAGTAGATCTTTAAAGTCGTCTTGCTTCTTAATCTTATTAATAGTCCTTATTTGTATCTTAAAGTCTTAGTTCTATAGGATTCTTAATCCTAAGCTGGCTTCTATCTTAAGCTTTACTCCTACCTTAGTCTAACTAGGCTTAGGTGTTCTTATCTTATCTTAAAAGTCTTAAATCTTACTTATTTCGTCTTAAGAGTCTTATACCTATAGGAAACTCTATCCTAAGCTTATTCGTATATCTTTAAACTAAGCTATTACCCTGCTCTATTGGTTTCTATCCATTATAGGCCCTTAAGCTTACCTTATCTCGTCTTAAGAATCTTAAGCTTTTAGCTTCTTGCCTTTATTAAGTACCGAAGTAACTTACCGTCCTACTTCTCTTACATCTCGCAAAGCGATAGACATCGTATTTAGTGGGGTCTTAATCCCTACTAATATTCCCTATTCTATAGTATAATTATCCTTTACCTCTTATATAACATCTCCGAGGTCTATATACTTCTAGTAAGCTGCCTTTATTACCTTATTATTATAGAATGTTTCGCCTACGTTAAATTCATCGTCCTTAATATCCGATCTGTGAACTAGTTCGTTAATTCCCCTATATTCTAAGGATTTTGGCTCCTATAGCCAATAGCTTACGCCATACTTAGCGTCTTTATAAATTCGGCATACGTTATTATAATAAAACGCAAAACTTTAGATTAAACATTCCTTTGTTCCCCGCAGTATACTATTATTCCTCTATACGTATATATCTTCTACTACTAGTCTAGTTCCCTTTATTGCATAGTAACTCTAACTATCTTTATAATCCCTCGCGAAATAACCTTATTTCCCACAATTTATATAAGCTCCGTCTTTAAACTACTAACTTTGCTATAAAGCTCGCCTAAATATCTTCTACTGCTAAGATCCCTAGTTTAGCCTCTACTTCTTAGTCCTATAATTACTAGATCCTTAACCTCTAGGTTTTTATAGCTTCTTACTCTATCTCTTATAGGCTTCTTTAGTACTACTTAGGTCTATTAGTTCTGCACTATACTATAATTTCTAACTTAGCTTTAGTTATTACGTACTCTACGCCTTATATAACTATAGAACTCTATCCTAGCCTCTTTTAGCCTATTCCCTTTAGTAGATCCAATTATTAATCTTAATTACTTAATCTATTAACTCCTATAGGGTATCCGCATCTTCTATTAGGATAATTACGTCCTAGACTTTAGCCTTAAGTCCTTATTTATACTGTGCTATAAGCGCCCTATTATTCTACTTAACTTACGTAGCTAACGTCTGGAACTATATTATGTACTTAATCGCTAAGGTTCGTTACGTAATGTCTTAGAGTTTTTTTTCCGCTATAGTTACTGCCTCTAGGTCTCTAAATATTTATATAAGTCACTCCGTAAACCCTTTTTAGCTTAAGAATATAAACCGCACCTCTTAATTAGTAGTTGTTATTCTATTTACCTATATTTCTATAAGGTAAGGCTTAAACTACTTAAGTGCCCTTCCTAATAGAAATAGTCCCGCATAGGTTATTCGATCTATAGGTGTTGGTAGCTTTACCCCTTCTTATATAACTTTAAAGTGCATTTATATAAGAAATCCTTTAAGCTTTAATCTCTCTCCTAAGTATCTCTTAATTAATAGTAACTTAATCTTCGCTGCTTTTATCCTATTAACCCTTTCTTCTAGCGCCGCATTATTGGTCATTAATTAGTTAACTATCTCTTATAGCTGTCTAACCATTATAGGTTATTGCGAGTTAGTATCTGCTATACTAGTATCGCCTCCTGACCTTAAAGTAGTTGCCGCTATTAATAGCGTCGTGGTGGCTACTTTTAGTAGTATATTATTTAACTTTCTATATTTAATACCATAACTAGGTAGTAATTATATAACGGAACCTTATAGTAGGTACTATGGTAGGCTTATTATTAGGCTAGGTATATAGGTAATACAAATTAAAGTTAATAACGTAATAATAACTGGTGGAGTGGTTGCTTAATAGATTAACTTTAATTATATTTTAAGAATTACTATAAGGAAGGAACTATCTAGGTAGGGACTAAGGGTCCTTAAATACACAACCGTACTCCTATAAAATCCTTCTTATACGTAAGGTACGTAAGTCCCTCCCGTTCCTCTTATTTAATACATAGCACGTTATATAACCTTAGTTACCATTCCTCATTACATAGTTCTATCGGCTCCATCCTAGACCGTGCTTAGATTAACCAACTAGCTTCTTCCGACTCTTCTCTAAGTAGTCGTAATATTGTACTTAAAGCGTCCGTAACAAAGTCCGCGCGTTATACTAGATGCATTTTTAAAAAATAGTAGGATTGCTAGAACTAGATGCTAGTGCTTTTTTTATAAATTTATATTTATAAATTTACTTAATCTCTAAGAATTATAATGCTATTAATATTTTCTAGACAGCTAAAAGCTCTTATTTTTAGTTTAAAAGGGATAGTCGTCCTAAGTATGCAAATAATGGTCTTAGGATTTACGCTTATTCTACTATACGACCTAGTAATTATTAAGTAAATTATATAGAGTTAAGGAAGCTTATATTAGGCCCAAAAGGGGAAATAAAATAGGACTTGCTTAAAATCTACTAGGCCAATTAATTTAAATAGTAGAAAGATACTAGAATTCTAGACATTTTTAAAGAGGAGTTTAATATATACGCGCATTATTTACGTAAAACCGCTAGAGAGGAAAATAGCGGTATCCTTCGGACTATATACTATTCTCTACTATAGTAAGTAGTTTAGATAGATCTGGAGCACTACTAGTATATAGTGGCTTTACGCGCTAATAGGGCTACTTATTTTATTATATATCTAAGCTATATACTTTAGTTCCTTAGTAGCTATCTCCCTAAAAAGCGGAACTTGGAAATTAACCTTCTCTAAGTATATAAAGGAGGGCTAAATTCTAGAGAAAGCTAGCTTCGTTCTTATATCTCCTTAATTAATAAGGGGAGTTAGTTTTATATAAAACTTCTACCTAGTATATATTAGTATATACCGAAATAGGTAGGCTTACTTTAAAAACGTGGGGAACTTAATAGTAGAGGGCGTATTAAGAATATGGAAACTGCCTAGACTAAAGCTAATGCTAAGAAGTTTAAGCTTAACTAGATACCTATTACGTTAAGGGCTAGTAAAATGCAGTTTATAAAAGCTATTATCACATAAGGAGCCTTTTAAGCAATATTAAGTCGCTTAATTATTATACTAGACTTAATTACAATTCTACTAAATACTAAGAGATTGGAGATTCCTAGGCTTAAGAGCCAGTAGGCCATTACATAGATAAATCTAGACGCTTTTCCCCCAGTTTTAACTCCTACTAGCGAACCTATTTCTAATACTCCTCTATATAAGTTTCTGGCCTATATATAGCTATAGGTAAAAAGCGCTCTTTTAAATGCTTTGGTTGGGAGACTTTTATAGAACAACCCTTAAGTAAGAAGAGAGCAATAGTTAATCCTAGATTTTTTATTAAATAATAAATATAAAGTATTTTAGGAAAGATATAGGACGTGTGTTACTAAGGCTGTTTATAAAAGCTTTAAAAAGCTAGAGAAATTTAAGCAGGAGGTATTTAGAGTAAAGTTTTACTTTTTAGCAAAAGAATAAGGGCGTAAGCGTTCTGTAAATAACCTAGAATATCCTAAAGACTTAGTTTCGGATCTAGAATATAAAAATAACCCGGCCGGTATAACTTTTAGCGCTCTCTTATTAACCAATTATGGTTCCAAAGGCTATTTTAAAGGTAAGGCTAGGGCTATTACGCCTTAGGGCGCTAGGACTGCTGCGCTAAATCTTAGTTTTAATATCTTTAATAATAAGGTAGCGCCTATAGAAATTAATTAAGAGCTAAAGGATATAAATAAGCTTAAAGAAGATAGCTTCCGAAATGCTACCTTTAAACATTTACTGGTATTTATTAATGCTTTAGAGAATACTAATAAGCTAGCAGTATTATACCGCCTAACACCTTTACTAATTTTAAAAAAGGGTACTGCTTTAGAAGAATAGATAATTAATTCTAGTGTTCTTTAACCTCCTATATAGAAGACAATATAAGCGGAAATAAATGCTATCCGTAAAAAGGTATCTTTAAAACTCTAGGTTAGTGCCGTTAATATATAAGATAATATAAATATAGAGCTTAAGGCCGAAGGCGTAGAAAATAAAAATAAAAATAAAGGTAATAATTAAGGAAGGTATAGGCAGCTTTAGAGGAGTTAAAGGAGTACTAGGTATTAGGTTTTTTTTTTAATTCCCAAGCGTTCCTTACCTACTAAATAGGGTCTATAAAGAAACGTTAAGGGATAACGTTTTAGGTGGGGGTAGTAATATAGTGGTGTAGAATGCTCCTTAGTTATTTTAGTTTATTTCTTATTATATATAGGGGCTTAGGGTTATATATTATATAAAAGGAACTTAGGCTTTAACCTTATCCTAAAAAAATCTAACTTACCCTCTAGTTATTCTTCTACCTCTCTAATGTGACTTATCTAGTCCCATTCCCCTTATAATGCTTAATTAAGTATTATCTTTTAGTATTAGGCTTTGCCCTTCTACACTAGCTCTCTATTATTTACCACTATAATTAGATTAGTGTTTATATATTACCTTCCCTTTTAAAAAGCAGCTAGATTTAATTAACCCACAGCTTTGCCTATAAGCTTATTAAAATATTAGATACTTAGTTTAACTTTAATAATATTCTTAATAAGATTCTTAAATCTACTCCTCTTTCTTAGCTTTTACTATAGCTTTTACCACTTCCTCTACTACCTCTACAGCGGCCTCTGTAATAGCCTCCGCAACTACTATCCTTAAGCTAGCGTTGTCCGGCCGCTTATCTTGCCCCTTATACTCTTACTAAGTAGCTAGCTCTAGAGACGTATGGGATATTCCTTCTTAGATAAGGAGAATCTTAAACGCGGCGAGCCTACCGGCGGGCTTAGGTATATTATATTATATTATATTAACACTAGCGTTTTACTATTAATTATGCTTCTAGAGCCACTACTACCACCACTACTACTACTACTACTACTACTACTACTACTACTACTACTACTACTACTACTACTACTACTACTACTACTACTACTACTACTACTACTACTACTACTACTACTACTACTACTACTATTACTACTACTACTACTACTATTACTACTACTACTACTACTATTACTACTACTACTACTACTATTACTATCACTCCTCTCTCTGGCCCTGCGCTAACTCCTACTGCTACTACTACTGCTACTACTACTAGCCTCCCGTCCCTTACGCAGTATTAACTTAACTTAATAAATGCTACTGCTATTAATGCCGCCGCTAAATAGTTTAGTTATTAGGGCTAGGCTTTATAGAATAGCCTAGAGTTTTACTATTATAAGGGGCTTACGCCCATATAATAAATGGTCTATATAATAAGCTAGCCCCGGTAGCTTATACCTAGCATACTATATAGGGGTTAGTATATAGTATATTATTTAGCCTTTTATACTAATACAAGTCTTAGGTATGCGTATAGTAAGTGCCGCTTAGCTAACTAAGTATATGCCTTACCCGTATAGGCTTTTAAGCCTTACCTAAGCTATACTAGCTGTGGAAAAGGTAGGGTAGGTAGTAATAACGGGAATAATACTAGCGCGAATACTCTATAGACAAGAATATATACCCCTAATTAAGCTCTGCCTTTCTATATAGTAGAAACTCTTATAGAATAAGGTAAAGATAACGGAAGAGTTAATTATTCTAAGAATAAAATAGCTTAAGTAATAAGAGATAAACAACAAAAAAGCTTAGGAGAGGATACGCCGCTATTATCTAGCTAATAAAGAATACTTTAATAAGACAAAGAATACCTATAAGGGCAAGCTTAAATCTAGGGGGCTTATACTAGTATAGGATGCAAAGAAGGCAAAAGATATATTATAACGGCAAAAGCTATAGCTAAAATAGTAGGGTCCTTCTGGATTAAAATGGCATTAGAAAAAGGTTTTTATAAACTTAATAGTACTAAAATAAGAGGCACTTTATATGGGAATAGGTTAAAACGGTTCCTTATATAAGATCCTAAGAAAGTTAAACTAGAAGGCCGTATAAATAAAAGCAACTATAATATAAAAGAGGTCCCTATAGAAAAAGAGGCACTTAAGGTAGAAGAAGAGGCACCTAAGGAGGAGGCCGTAGCGTAGGTAGAGAAAATGTAATCTTTAGAAAGAATTAGTTAAGTTCTTGTCTATAAAAGTCCTCCTGCCCTCTTATTTAAGTAGCTTAATTGCCACTACTTATTAAAAGAGTTCCTTTAAGCTTCCTAAAAGACAAACAGCTAGTTTTTTACTACACTAATACAGTACCGTACTACTCTATTAGTATAAGGATTATGCAAGCTAAGCCTAATTAAATCCTTCTAAGGAAAGAAAGTAGAAGAAAAGAAGTAAAAGAGGAAACCTTTATAAATAGTAATTAACCGAGATCACGTTATAGTTATAGTTAATTCTATCTATCCTTTATATACGTTCCTCCCTTCTAATTATATTATAATCTTATTATGTCTTAAGGATTATAGCTCTACTAAAAGATGGTCTTCTACGAAGATCCTTCTATAGGTAAGCCGTTACTTAGAATACCTATCACTATAAGCAGTAACTCTTTCTCTTTCTTCTCTTTATCTCTATAACGAACGTGTAAAGTAACTATAAGTAAGGCTTATTTAAGGAATACTCGGCACTATAATAGCTAGCACTCTTAAAGACTAAAGGTCTTCTACCGCACTCCTATCTTACCTCACTGCTATAAGCAATTAGGAAAAGAGTTTACTTCTTTAAAGCTAGTTCTAAATCCCTAGTCTTAATAACTGCTCTTATAGAGAATAACTTTATACGTAGTTTTCTTCCTTTTATCCTTATTACTAGTAACTATTTTTTATAAGTATTTTATATTTTTACGCTCTACAATTTTTAATTTAGCATTTTTATTTCCTTTTAAGTTAAGAGAAGAGCTACTTACTTTAAGAAACCTTAGTTAAGTATATTAGAGGTTAAAGTTAAATATTATTTAATTCTTAGTTACTCTTTTAAAAAATTTAATACTAACTAATATTATTATTATGGAAAAGTCTTAGTAAGGAAAATCTAACTAATTAGATAACTTTAACTGGTAGTTAAAGTTCCTTAATATGTTAACAATTCACGTAATAGTCTTTTTTAATTTACCTTTTTCTGGAAAATAATATAAGGCCTTTATTTTAATTTCTTGTTATTTTATCTCACTTAGTTATACGCGCCTATTTGCTTTTCTCCTATATTAAGAAAATACTATTATAACTCTAGTCTTAAAATACCGCCTATACACCCGTTACGCATATAAAATATTACTATAAAAATGTCTAGAACTATAGAACTCCGCCTAAAAGGAAAGCCGCCGCCTCTACCTTCTACTATCTAGTTAATAGCCCTCGCATATTAAGGAAAGGCGCAGATAATAGAGGTTATCCTTAGGGCCGCCTAAAGCCACCCAGTTAATTAGCGCGTAAATATCTATTATAGTTTAATATAGGCTATTATAAACCAGAAGCATAATATGGTTAAGGCTATAAAAAAATATAATAGTTAAGATTAAGAAGGATAATAAGCTTAAGGGAAATTTAGGAAATAAAGATTAGGAAAACGCCTTTACGGATATTAAAAAGCTCTTTAAAATTACCTATAAGATTAATAAGATTAAGGCGGTACGAAATACAATTAAAAAGGAGTAGGGAGAGGAACTTTTAGAAGGCCCCTATAAGCTCTTCTATACATATTACGCACTAAAAAGCATCTATATCTTTATTAATTAGATAAAAATAAGTTAGATCTCTAAAAGGGATGCGTTAGAAATAATTAATAATATAATACTAAGCCGCCTAAAACTCTTAAAGGTTAAAATTTTAAGGACCCTATACCTAATACCCTTAAACTTTTTTACCGCCTATAAATTCGGATCGGTAGTTAATAAGGAGTTAATTAAGAAAAAAAGCTTGTTTATTATCTAAGCTAGGGTTATAAGCTTTTAGTGCTAGCCTTAACTATTAAAATTAAAGAGGAATCTGCACTAGAGCTAGTTACTTTAGCACCTCTACTATTACCTTTTAAGGAGGTTAAAGGCTTAAATATAAGGATACTATATAGCTCGTTTCTGTTTAGAGGCAAGGTACCTAAAGCGTAAGGAGAAGACTCTAAATCTAATAAATCTACGTCTTTAGAGGATGACTTTATTACCAGCTCCCTATAGAAATGTAGGGCTAAGAAAGCTTCTAAAAAGTCCCTAAAAAAGAAGCTAAAGATTGAACCTACGGAACCTTTGGCTTCTAATAAAGCTAATAAGTAAAAGGGAAAAGCAACAATAATTACTAAAGGAGAGGTAATTGTTAGAAAAGCACGGCCAACGCGGAAAATAAAATGCTTATGTTATTCTAGAACGCTAGCTAAATTAATTAAGGCCCTTAATTCTAAGAAAGAGCTAAAAAAAACGGTATCTTTTCTATCTTATACTAATTTATTACGGCCTAGCAGGAAAATAGAATAGAAGTCCGCGCGTTATGCTAGATACATCTTTAGAAAATAGTAAGGTTGTTAGGATTAAATGCTAGCGTTTCTTCTACTAATTTATATTTATAAATTTACTTAGTCTCTAAGAACTATAATACTATTAACATTCTCCGGGCGGCTAAAAGCTCCTATTTTTAGTTTAAAAAGAATAGTCGCCTAAAGCATATAAATAATAACCTTGGAATTTACGCTTATTCTGCTATATAGCCTAGCGATTATCTAGTAGACTATATAGGATTAAGAAAGCTTATATTAGGCTTAAAAGGGGAACTTAAATAGGACCTACTCGGAATCCACTACGCCGATTTATTTAAATAGTAGGAAGACGTTAGAATTCTAGGCATTTTTAAGAAAGAGTTTAATATATACGCGCACCATTTACGAAAGACTACTAGGGAAGAGAAAAATAGTATCCTTTAGACTATATATTATTCCTTACTATAATAGGTGGTTTATATAGATCTAGAGCACTATAGATATACTATAGTGTATAATTACAGCACCTGTTGTTCTAACTGCGTGCTTACGCATTTAATACACCAAGTACGCGTTTACGCGTTCGGTGTACCCACTCGCTTACGTGTCTGGTGCACTCCTGAAACACTAGCTAGTTAGGGGGGGGGTACGTTAGTATATAGACCACATAGTCTACCTTAATAGAATTGACAGTTACCACCATCCCAAAGAGCATACGATATTATACGTATTTCGTGCCCCGGGATACGGCTTACTTGTGCTATTAAGTTAGTATGAACACTAATTAGTAAACGCGCACAGATTAGCAATTACTTAACACCTCCCCCCGAGCGATATATAACAGCGACCACCTGTTTAAACTCCTAGTACGACCTACTAGAAGGTTGGAAGTTGGGGATTACGGACTTATCACCAACTCTATATACTTATTTAAGTCTTAGTACGGTTTACTAAAAGTTATAAATGCGAATACAGACCTTTACGGAACCCCCTATCCTTAACCCCCTTAAATCCTAAACCTCTTCGGACCTTACGGAAACCCCCTACCCTTCTATAAACCGTTACGGACCCGTTAATCGCCTTTACGGACCACTATAAGACCCCTTAAACTATTATAGACCCGTTAATCGATTTTACAGACCGTTATAAGACCTCCTCCACCCGCTATAAGCTACTACGACCCGCCATAGCTTATATAGATATACAACGCTATATAATATAGCAGATATAAGTAAGCAAATCAGCGAAGGTTAAAAGAAGTGGAGCTAAGGAGTCGACCTCATATCTATAGACAACGTTAATAACTACATTAATTTTAAAATCCTTAAATACGGACACTATAAGCTTCTAAATAACGACCTATAGGAGCAATACAAGGAAGACTTTGCGGACTTTACGGAAGCTATTCTTAAGGCTTATAACCCTACTGCTATCCATAACCTATAAACCCTTTTACGTCACTAAGGTGTATGGGTTAAAAAGGATAAATAAGTTACTGTTGCACGGTCCTTATACAACATAATATAGGAGGAGAACCAAATAGAATGGACTAAAGAGAAAATCCTAGACTAGGTTAAAGCCACTAATAATCTCTTTGCTTCTCCTAAACTTAATGGCATCGCTAGCCTTATACCTAACCTACTTAACTAAATTCGTCCTATAAACCTAAGTAATTTTAGAATTAATCTTACGGGCCAAAGCATACCCAGTACCTAAGTTACGGACTATAATACCCCCGTAAACCAAAATATGGACTAAAACCCTTTTGTTAATAAAGCTATAGATCCGCAACCTGCCTAAGTTATAGATCTGTAAGCCATATATCTATAAGCTATAGATCTGCAAGTTATAGATCCATAACGCACCTAAGTGAAGACCTACGGTAAGGAACTAGCTAACCTGGCTAAACTCTATACTAATAAATCTAAGTACAGCGGTAAAAACGACAATTTTAACTTTAAATTGACTATCTTTACGGACCTTTGCCAAAAGGCTGATATTCCTAAATAAGAGTTCAGCCAAGCCTACTCTACTATGCTGCGCGGCCTAGCACTTAACTACTACTACACCAACCTCAAGAGCAATCCCCTTGGTGTTCCCTTTAATAAGCTATATAAAGCTACCTATAACTACTTTAAAGGACTAGAATATAGGCGTGATATCCTTACCTAATAGAATGTAACTAAGCTACGGACCGTAATTAATAAGAATACTAAAAAATTGACTATAGAGTGCCTGCAAATTCTTATTAAAGACCTCTGGCACCTATAGCACGGCCTTAACGCCAAGCTTTAAATAGACGACTTTTTGTATAATAAACTTATCACGGCCTGCTAGGAAGTAGAGCCCTATAAGTATACCTATTATAAGCCTATAGACACCTTAGCTGGCCTTATTAATAATCTACGCTCCTTTATTATAATGTATAAAGTCTTAAACCTACTAGGCAGCACTTAAGCCTTTATTATGGATATTTAATATCCGTAAACAGACTTAGACGTCTACTTTATAGACCGCCGCTATCGCTAGCAGTACCCGCATTGACTAGGCTCTACCTGTAACCCCTATAATAACTCCTGTATAAAAATATACCCCTATAAATAAACCAGCTAGAAGTGCTTCGTATGCGGTAAGGAAGGATATTAGTCTATAAGGTATACCTAGGAAGAACGTAATAAGTCCAGGAAGAGACTTAATAGCTGTATTAGCTAGTTTATTTTAGAATATGAAGGAAAGGAAGTAGAAGAGCCCCCTAATAAGTTAATAGAAGCCCTTATAATTGACTTTAACTTAGACGCTTAGGAATAAAAGACCTTAGAAATATTCCTAACTACTTTTGGACCTTTTATAGATAGCTAAGCCTTTAATATCACGACTATATTAGCCGACCGTTCCTTTATACACTTAGTTACGCCCAAAAACTATTCTGTAAGTACCCCTATTATAGACGTTATAGATTATAAATAGGACCTATTTGTATATATTACTATAGAACGCTATACCCCTAAGGAATTTTACGGTGTTATAATTGATATAGGTGCCTCTAAGAAGTCTACCGTAGGCTACGGATAATACCTTGCATATAGGACCACCACAAATAATAATATGGATATTAATATTACGTAAACTGGGGCCGTAACCGTTTAATTTAGTATTAGCTTAACTGCATTAATCGGATTAGTAGCAGTTAAGACTCTAATTGGCCTAGTTAACTTCTACGTAGTAAAAGCGGACACCCCTTTCCTACTCTGCCTTGTGGATATAGATAGGTTATAGGTGTACTATAATAATATTACGGACACCCTAATTAGCCCTGTAACTACCCTAGGAAGTAAGTATATTACCCTACTAATTATATAATAATTCGGATACCCGTTCCTTATATAGGGAGAGACCTTACGGACGTACATTTAGGAATCTTTTAACTATAACTTATGCTACCTCACCAGTACGGAAATCCACCGCCTATACCGCCGTTTTAGCTACTTATTAGCTGAAAAGCTATATAGAGTCCTTAAACGCTCTAGACATAATAACGTTAATAGGAAGGCAATTAACTACCTAACTAAATACTGCTCCTACTGCTAGAAATACGGACGTTCTCTAGGCTGATTTAAGTTTACCCTTTATAAGGATCTTAACTTTAACCACTTAGTATACGTAGACATTATGTATATTAACGGCAGCCTAGTACTATATATAATTAATAAGGCAACCCGTTATTAAGCCGCCCATTAGTTATAAAATATATCCGTAAAGTACACTTAGGATATTTTACGGACCTGCTAGATTGATATATACGTCGGACCCCTATAGTATATTACCCACGACGCCGGTAGGAACTTTATTAGTAAGGAATTCTAGCAGTATACTATGGCTATAACTATATTAATAAAAGCCGTTCTAGTTAAGGCGTATTAGTCTGTTAGGCTTATTAAGCGAGCTTACCTAGCCTTATGGAGAGCTTACTAGATTATTACGGATAAATATAAGGATATCTAAAAGGAACTGGCTCTATAGATAGCCGTAAAAGCTGTTAATGATACTACTGGCCTGGACGGACTAGTACCTACCCTTTTAGTCTACGGAGCCTACCTAAGGATAAGCAAACTGGATCCTCCTGCCCCGTCTATTATGGAATAAGCAGCCGCAATATAAAAGGCAATAGCCGAGATAGTTAAGCTATAGGCCAAACAAACTATTAATAACGCCCTATACTACCGCAACGGACCTAATATAACCCTAGTACACGACCTCCTGCTTAACTCTAAAGTCCTTATATAGCGTAAAAGCGGCAATTAGAATGGACCTTATTGCCTACTAGCCGTAGAAAACGAGACGTGCTGTATATAACTCCCTAGTGGGCTAACTAGCTTTAGAAGCACGTCTATAAAACCCTACTTTTAGCCCAAAGACAACTATAATATTAAGCTAGACAAACTAGAAACACCCGTTAAACTAAATAAACTAGAAGCACCCGCCAAACTAGATAAACTGGAAGCACCCCTGCCTTTAGATAAACTAAAAGCACCTATACCTGCTATAAAAGTCCCCCGTAAACCTATTAAACCTACTAAACCTGCCGTAAAACGTGGTTAAGGACGCCCCCGAAAGCACCCTATAACTAAAAACCCTATAATAGAGAATTACCTAACCTCTACAGGAATATCCGCAAGGTAATCTCCGCCTGCGGATATATTAGTTCTAGTATAGGAAGCCCCTTTTACGGACTTATGACGCAAAGAGATTAACGGACTACTTAAAAAGGGCGTCTTTATGGTTATAACGGAGAGAGACGTTCCATAAGGCGTCCGTATATTTAACTTACGCTTTATTAACAAAATTAAGCACCCTAGTACTAATAAAGCCTTTAAAAAGTTAAGACT
>Ga0307515_10004040_pt1 | contig 30626 bp, 24 predicted proteins | sample 17_EM_MG_FD_194513 | JGI IMG/M metagenome (GOLD analysis project Ga0307515, IMG submission 194513) | Populus trichocarpa ectomycorrhiza microbial communities from riparian zone in the Pacific Northwest, United States - 17_EM | ecosystem: Host-associated > Plants > Roots > Unclassified | place...
CTTCGCGATGCTTTGCATGGCCTGCAGCTCCGGGTCGCGGCCCGAGCCGCCGGCCGGGCGACCGAGCTCCGCGGTCGTCGTTGCGACGAAGATCACGCCCGATGCGGCCCGACCTCCCCCATTGTCTGCGAGCGCCGCTCCACCGGCGCCGACCACGAGCCTGGCCGCGTCTGCGACCCACTTCGTGCCGACCGCGCTGGCGCCCCGCGCGACGGCCCCCGGCGCGATCGTCGCCGCGCACGATGCCGAGATCGCGACGCTCGCGGCCACCGACGACGGTAGCGTCGCGGTCAGCGCCGATCGGCACGGCGGCATGCGGCTGTGGCCGAGCCTCGATGGAAGGCGTGAACCGGTGGTCGTGCCAGGCGACGTGACCGCCGAGCAGCTCGCGATCGTCCGCGACGGGGACGACCTCGTGATCGCGGCCGCCGGACCGCTCGGGCAGCTATCGCTGATCCGGACCACGGCCGGCGGCGAGCTGATCTCGCACGTGCGGGTCGATCTCGAGCGCACGATCGTGGCGCTGCACGCGATGTCGGGTGGGTTCGTCGGCCTGCGCGACGACCAGACGGTCGTGGGCGTCGATCGGCACGGGGAGCGGCTCGGGGCGCTCGCCGCGAACCCCGGCGAACGGATCGTCGCGATGGCGAGCCGGCGCGGCCGGCTGCTCGCGTTCGTGACGGCCCAGGGCCGGACCTCGGCGCGCTGGATCGAGGCGGACGGGCAGCTCGCGTGGGGAAGCGAGAGCCCTCCGCTGCCGATCGATGCGGCGCAGGCCGTGCTCGCGCCCGATCACGAGCGTGTGGCTGCGCTGGCCAGGAACCACCAGGCGCTCGTGATCGTGAGCTTGCGCGACGGGCGCACGCTCGAGCGTCCGCTGACCACCGAGCGCGTGATGTTTCCGGCCCGGCCGCTCGGATTCCTCGACGATCACACGGTGGCGGTGAGCAGTAGCACCGAGAGCGGGTGGTGGCGCCGCGGCGCATGGACGGACAGCACGCTGGGGCAACTCGCGAGCCCCACGGTCGCGACCGATCGCCACCTCATCACCGCGGAGTTCGCCAACCTGACACTCGACACGCCCGGCGGTACCCGGTACCTCGGGTTTCGCCTGCTCAACATCGCCTCGGCGGTGCGCCGCGGCAGCGGCTGGATGATCACCGACGGTCGCACCATGCTCGGCGTCGATGGCCAGCTGCGCGCCCGCAAGCGCTACCGCGTGGTCGACCCGGGCGCGGCGCGAGCCGAGGAGCTGGTCCTGCTCGACGATCGCCACTGCATCATGCGGTTCGTGACCCAGGTCTACCAGGTGGATCTCGATCATCCCGATCACCGCGCGCTGCTCACCTCGATCCCGGGTCCGCTCCACTACGAGCCGGCGACGCACCTGTTGCTGATCGGCGACGAGGGCACGCGATGGCTCGGACGGTATGACCCGAAGGCCGGCGTGTTTCGAGAGACGCGGGAGCTCCACGGTCAGCACGCGCAGGGCAGGCCGGGGTGGATCGAGCTGCGCGATCCCGCGGCGAACCAGGGCAACATCGCGTGGGAGCTGGTCGAGGACGGTTCCCTGGTGACGGTCATCGCGATCCGCGCGATCGACTTCGCAGCGGACGAGCCGCTCCGGGAGGGTCGCAGCTACACGCGCCAGGCGCCCGAGGCCCTCCTCATCGCGCGCGGCCGGTCGATTGGCTCGATGCCGCTGCCAGCTCGGCCACCCGAGGGGCCCGGCGTCGTCGCCGATGCCATCGCGGCGCTGTTCCCCGCCGCGGCGCGCCACCATGCCAGCCCGGATGGCGCGCTGGTCGCCATCGTGGGGGGCGGTCGCATCACGCTGCGCGACCGCAAAGGCGACGTGCGGTGGGCGGTCGCACTCCCCGGTGTCGTCGATGTCCTCTGGGGCGGCCCCGACCAGCTGGTCGCATTCGGCAGCGGGATGGCAACGCTCGACGTCGCGACCGGCGCGCTGCTCGATCGCCGGTGTGGCTGGGAGTTCGGTCTCTGGGATGCCGACGACGCGCGATTCGATCGGGGAGCCAGACTGTGCGAGGCGCCGTGAGCCGGATCGTGAGCCGGATCGTGCGCGGCGCGAACTGCCACCGACGACGCGCCCGGCTTGCCGCGCTGCGTGGACTGGTCTGTGCGTTGCCGATCGGCATTGCGATGTTCGGCCTGTCGGGAGTCGGGGCCGCAGACCCCCGCCAGTTCTCGCCGCCGCCGCCGTTCGCGCTCGAAGGTGCAGCCCCCGGCGGCGCCCGGCCGGCGGCGCCCTCGCCGGCGTACCTGACCGGCTCGCGCATCGCCGCGGTCGACGCTGGCGCGCTCGTGATCGACGCCGATAGCGGCGTGCTCGCACGGGTCGACGCCGCCGGAGCGAGCATCGCGCAGCTCGCGATCGCACAGGACGCCGGTCTGCTCGCCTACGACCGCGTCGCGCAGCTCGCGTACGTCGCGGATCGCCGTGGCGACCGGATCGTCGCGGTGCGGGTCGGACCCGCGCTCGAGGTTGCGGCGACCTGGCGCACGGCGGCCGAACCGTATGGCGTGGCGCTCGCGCCGGATCGCAAGACCGCGCTGGTGACCCACGTCGCCGACCGCCTGCTCGTGGCCTACGACGTCGCGAGCGGGCTCGAGCGCTGGCGAACCTCGCTCGCCGCCGAGCCGCGCGGCGTCGCGGTATCTCCCGACGGCACGCGCGCGCTGATCGCGTACCCCGGCGCGGGGGTGATCGACGAGGTCCGGCTCGACGATCCCAGGCCGCTCCACCTCGCGCTGGCGACAAGCTCCGGCGACGAGCGGGCGCGCGGGGCGTTCGCCGTGACGTTCCTCGGCGATGCGCTGGCGGTCGCGCCGTTTCAGCGAGCAACCCCGGCGGGCGAGAGCGGCGGCGACCGCGGCTTCGAGATCGCCGGCCACTACGGGGGGCGCTCGCTGCCGCCGATCACACATCACCTGGCGCTGTTCGGGCTCGCCGGGCGGCGCCGCGCCGCGGCGGCGGAGATCAGCGTGCACCTGCCGCGCGCGATCGCATGGGATGCCGCGCACGACGCGCTCTACGTCGCGGGCCTGGGCACCGACGACATCGTGCAAGTCGTGAACGCGTCGCAGGTCGACATGCGCGCCGGCGCCGTGGGCTGGGTCGGCGGCAAGGAGCGCTGTGGCGCGGACGGCCTGGCGATCGCGGACGACGGCAACCTGCTGGTCTGGTGCTCGTTCACACGGTCCGTGACCCGGGTGGCAGCGATCGACGGCAACGGCAAGCTCGCTTCCCGCTGGCGCACGACGTACGGCCCCGCGCTCGGGCCGTCGGCGCTCGATGCCACGCAGCACCTCGGCATGGTCCTGTTTCATACCGCGAGCAGCCACATCTCCGGCTTCGCCGGGCTGGCGTGCGCGAGCTGCCACCACGACGGTCGCGCCGATGGGCTGTCGTGGCGGATCCTCGACGGCACCTTGCAGACGCCGATGCTCGCCGGCCGGATCGCGAACACCGCGCCGTACCGCTGGGACGGCCGCGCCACGGATCTGCCGGCGAGCTTGCGGGCCACGATCGTCCGGCTCGGCGGCGACGGGCTCGGCGGGCGACACATCGCGGCGCTCGCCGCGTACCTCGAGGCGATGCCGGCGGTCCGGCCGCCGACGCGCGCTGCCGGCGCTGTCGCACGTGGCAAGGCGGTGTTCGAGGCGGTCGGCTGCACCAGCTGTCATGACGGCGCCGCCTACACCGATCGGGCGCTGCACCGGCTCGTTCCGTCGCAGGCCGCGATCGATACCCCGAGCCTGCTCGGCGTCGCAGCGAGCGCGCCGTACTTTCACGACGGGAGCGCCGCGACGCTCGACGCGGTGCTGCGCGACCGCGGCACGGTGCACGGCATGTCGGAACCGGCGCGGACCCTCGGCGACCGCGAGATTGCCGATCTCACGGCGTTCCTGGAGTCGCTATGATCGCACACACGAGCTTCGCCTCGCTCGCCGTCGCGCTGCTCGCGGCTGCGTGCTGCGCGCCGCGATCGGATCCACCGAGCACGCCTGCGCTGGCGTCGCTCGATCGGCCGACTCTGCACGACGCGCGCTGCCGTACCCGCGATGGTGGCCTGGGCGTGGACCTGGACGGCCGCTGTCTGCCGGTCGTGATCCACGCCAGCCCGGTGCCCGGCTGGGAGGTGCGGTTTCCGGAGACCCACGACCCACAGGGCCTCGCCGCGGTGGCCCGGGCATCCGCCGACGGATGCAGCGTCGCGTCGAACGTCGCGATCGGCGATGGGGCCGCGTTCCTCCACGTCTGGTGCGGCGACCCGCGATCCGGAACCCGCCAGCTTGTCCGGATCGATCCGGCCGGCACCATCACCCGGGTCGCCGTTCCCCACGCGAGCTTCGCGCAGATCGCGTTCGTCCCCGGCGCACGGCCGCTCGTCGTCGCCGTGCTCGCCGACGTCGGCACGATGGCGTTCGACGCCCGCACCCTCGCCGGGCTCGCCAGCTGGCAAGGCATGGGCGGCTGGTTCAACGCCGCCAGCGAGGGCGCCGCGGCGTCTCCCGACGGCGCCTGGTTCGCGGTCCCCCATCCCTACGGCGAGCGGATCGACATCGTCCGCACCGCCGATCTCACGGTCGCGGCGTCGCTGCGCATCGGCGACCTGGTGAAGGGCGATCACGGACCCGGTCGCGTCGTGTGGTCGAGCTCGGCGCTCGAGATCACGACGTTCCGGCTGCCCTACGAGTGATCGCGCGCCATCAGCGAGCGAGGACCGGAGGATGTCCCGGCGCGGCGCTCGGCCTCGGCCACGATCGCAGGCGGGTAGCCGGCGCGGACGAGCAGAGCCAGGGCGTTGCTGGTCGGCGCGACGCCGCGGCGCAGCGTGTGATCGAACCGGCCGCTCTGGTCGTCGGGCTCGCAGAAGTAGCCGCGGGCGAACCGGGCATCGACCTCGGCGGCGACATCGAGATCGTGGGTCGCCGCGATCACCAGGTCGCGCTCGCCGAGATAGTCGAGCACCGACACCACGATCGGGACGCGCAGCGCCGGGTTGGTGCCGCGGAACGGCTCGTCGAGCACGAACAGCGCGGGCAGCTCGTGGCCGCGCCGGGCCACGGCCTCGACGAGGTTGCCGATCGCGGCGACCTCGACGGCGTACGTGCTCGTGCCGCTGGCGGTCGCATCGGCGATCCGCATCACGGCGAACACGCGAAACAGGCTCGCGCGCCAGGTCCCGAACGTGGTGTGGATCGACTGCGCGCAGATCGCGTTGATCGCGAGGCTGCGGAGGAACGTCGACTTCCCCGACATGTTGCTGCCGGTCACGACCAGGCCGGCGTCGAGCGCGACGTCGTTGCCGACCGCGCCGGCGATCGCGGGATGGACGATCCCTCCGGCGGCGAGCCGCCCGGCACCGGCCGAGAGCCGCGGCAGCCGGGTATCGCTCCGCTCGGCGCGCAGGCTCGCGATCGCGACCAGGGCGTCGAGCTCGCCGAGCCACAGCACCACGCGGCGCAGCCGCTCGCGCTCGCGCTCGACCGCGCGCAGCCACCGGCCGAGCAGCAACAAGCGGACGAGCAGGCCGGCGCGCAACAGGTCGGCGAGCCCGAACGGATCGCTCGTGGTCAACCACGCGACCCGCTTGCGAAACCCCGCGAACACCGCCAGGTCGCTCGCGACCGCGGCGTCGCGCCACAGGCCACGCGCGATCACGCGCTCGGCCGAGCCGAGCACCTGGCCGAGCACCTGGAGCGCGTGGCCCTGCGCCGCCAGCCGCAGGCTCGCCCAGTCGTCGATCCACACGTTCGCGATCAGCAGCGCCGCGCTGGCGATCACCAGCGGCGGCCACCACACGGCGAGCGCCGCGAGCGCGACGACCGCGGCGGCCAGCAGCGCGAACCCGGCGATCCGCATCGGCCGCGGCAGCGGCTCCCACAGAAGCCGCGGCAGGTGCGGGGCGTCGCTCGCCGCGTGACCGCCGAGCGCGTCGCGAATCCGGCCTCGCAGCGCGGGTTGCGCGGCGAGCCGCGCGAGCGACCGTTCGCGGGCCGCGAGCACGCCGATCTCGAGCGCGGGTGCGGCGAGCCAGCGCCACAGCGCCTGGGCCCCGGTCGGCGTGGTCGTGCGATCGATCGCGCGAAACACCAGCGGCAGATCGACGTCCTCGACCGTGCGCTCGTCGAGCCACGCGCAGCCCTCGGGGGTCGCGCCGGCCGCGCGCTCGGCGTCCGCCAGCCGCCGGGCATCCGCGACCTCGGCCCGCCCGAGGCTCCAGCCGCGGCGCCCCAGCTGCCAGCCTCCGAACCACCGCCGCAGGCCCCCGAGCACGTGCGGCAACATCATGTCCTCGCACCGTAAGACCGCCCGGCGACCAGGACAAGGCCCGCCGGATCGCCGGCGTCAGGGCGCGTCGCCGGGATCCCAGCCGGTGGCGAGGCCCTCCTCGAGGCCGTCCAGCTTGGTCATCGCGTCGGCGTCGAGCGCAAAGTCGAACACGGCGGCGTTCTCCGCGATGCGCTCGCGGCGCACCGACTTGGGCAGGATGACGTGGCCGTGCTGGATCCCCCAGCGCAACAGGACCTGCGCCGGGCTGCGCTGGACGGCGCGCGCGATCGCGACGACGGTCGGGTGATCGAGGCGCTCGCCGTGGGTCAACGGGCTGTAGGACTCGACCACGATGCCGTGCTCGCGGCACAGCGCGCGCGTGTCGCGGCGCTGGAGGAACGGCGTCAGCTCGATCTGGTTGACGTGGGGCACGACCTTGGCCTCGCCGAGCAGCTCGCGCAGGTGCGGCACGAGGTAGTTGCTGACGCCGATCGCGCGGGCGCGGCCGTCGGCGAACGCGCGCTCGAGCGCGCGCCACGACTCGCGGCGCGCGCCGGGCACCGGCCAGTGGATCAGGTAGAGATCGACGTAGTCGAGGCCGAGCCGCTGGAGGCTGGCGTCGAGCGCGCGCAGCGCCTCGTCGTGGCCCTGATCGTCGTTCCACAGCTTCGTGGTCACGAACACCTGATCGCGAGGCACCGAGCTCGCCTTGATCGCGGCGCCGACGTCGGCCTCGTTGCGATAGATCCGCGCGGTGTCGATGTGGCGATAGCCGAGCTCGAGCGCGGTGATGACGGCGCCGCGCGTGCCGGCGCCCTGCGGGGACTGCCAGACGCCGAGGCCGACCTGTGGGATCTGCGCGCCCGTGGCGAGCGCGATGCGGGCAGTGGTGACAGACATGCGCCGAGTATCGCGCGGATCGGGGCCCGCGCACAGGCTGGGGGTCAGAGCCAGCTCGCCCCGAGGCGGAACATGAGCGTCGTGCTGTTGGCCTCGCCGAGCGGCGGCGTGCCGGCCCAGCGGCGCGCGTTGAGCCCGAGCGCCGCCCAGCCTTGCACCGTCCTCGTCAGCTGGAACGTTCGCGAGATCGACAGTTCGAGATCGCGGTACGTGCCGCGCTCGAACCGGCTCTCGACGTGGCCCTCCGCGGCGCTCGCGCTGATCCGGAACGCGCCCAGATCGTAGGACAGCTCGGCCCCGACGTTCCAGCCGCGCGCCTGCGGATCGATGTTGTAGCTCGTGCCCGACTTCCACCACCTTCCACCGGTGGCCAGACGGGCATGCGGGATGAGCTCCACGACGTGGTCCTCGCGACCCTCGTCGACGCCGAGGCCCTCGGCGAGGGCAGGGCGGCCGGGATCGAAGCGCAAGACCGGACCGCCCGGCTGCCACCTCGACGGCGCGCGCACCAGGGTGTTGCCAGCGTCGGCACCGGCGTCGTTGCTGGCTTCGTTGCTGGCATCGTCGTCAGCGCTCGCCGGGCTCCACGCGAGCAAGAGGATCCAGCCGAGCGTGCGCATGCCGGTTGGAGCGCCGGCGCGAATCGCGGGTTGCCCGGCCGGCGCGTGAGATCAGACCCAGACTTGCAGCACGTAGTCGTAGGGCGCCTGGGCATTGAACATGTCGACGCGCTGCAGCTTGATCCGCAGCCGCCCGCGATCGCGGACCAGCGTGTGCCGGTAGGTGCCGCCGAAGTGCCGGACGGTGTCCCGGCGCAGCTCCATCATGTGGAACCGCGAGCGCACGACCCACTGGTCGCTCGACGTGGACTCGATCACCACGTTGCCCAGGACGTGGCTGGTGGCCCACATCGGCGCCTGCGACCACGCGGTCGGGTGGGTGACGCGGCCCATCCGGACCTCCATCATGTACTTGTCCTCGGCGAAGATCGACGGCGAGCCCTCCCACTCGGTCTGCTCGGGAGTCACCGGCATCCAGTAGATGCCGTCATCGGCGAACAGGTCGATGTAGTCCTGCCACAGCTTGCCGTCCAGGAGCTCGGATTGCCGGTACAGGAACTGTTCGATCTCGCGCAGCACATCGGTCGCGGTCGCCGGGGTGGGCGACGGGGCAGTCGCAACGACCTGCCGACCCGACGGCGCGGCGCGCGGCGAGTGATCGGGCGCGATCGCCTGCGCCCCGACCGGGGCGTCGGCCGAGGCGCCTTCGATCACGATCTCCTGGGACAGGCGAGGCCCGGGCCGGGCCCCGGCGGCTGCGTCGTCGTTCGTGCTCATGGGCTGTCCGCCATGTACTGGGACCAGGCGCGAAACTGATTGCGCATCACGGCCTCCGACGTGCCATTGTTGGAGTACACCACGCCGGCCTCCTCGGTGTCGCCGCCGTAGTTGCGATGGAAGCTCACCCAGTCGCCGCCGCTGGACTCGAGGCCCCACTGGCCCTTGGTCCAGTTCTCCAGATCATCGGCATTGACCATCGTCGCGGGTGAATTGACGAGGTTGTAGTACCACAGCGATCGGCGGTAGATCGCCTCCGGCGCGCCCTTGAGCCGGAAGTGCCAGATCTCCGATAACGTCTTGCCGGGGCTCAGCGGCCGCAGACAGCGCAGCTGCTGCAGCGGCGACTGGACCGACAGATAAGGATAGACCAGCACGTGGTGAATGCCGCGCGACAGGTACTCTTCGGTCTTCTCGGCGCCGTAGGCCTTGACCAGCAGCTCCTCGTGGGCGCGGGTGTCCGGATCCTGCGGCCGCAGGCCCATGTAGGCTTTCAGGATGCCGTGGCCGCGTGGGAAGTTGATGGTCTGCACGGCGTCCCACTGCTCGAACTTGGACGCGAACGCCGACAGGTAGTGGTAGTAGAGCGGCGCGGCGCCGGTCTGCTCCTTGATCTTCCGCTCGACGCGGCCGGCGGCGATCCCGGTCGACTGGTGGGTGACCGACGGGTGCAGCGCGTCGAGCTGGTTCTCCATGAAGAACTTCCAGTTCGAGTGCTGGATCACGCGGTGGCAGATCGGCACGACCTCGACCTCGCCGACCGGCGAGCGATCGCACATGTCGTCGAACGCCACCCGGGCCTCGCCGAGGAACTCCACGAGCGATGGCCCGGTCGCGGCCAGGCTGGCGAACACGAAGCCGCGATACGAATCGACCCGCGCGGCGGGCTTGACGCTGCAGTCCGGATTGTCGGCGCTGACCCGGGTGCCGTCGTAGCCGTGTTGCAGCGGCATGCTGCGCAGCCGGCCGTCGAGGTGGAAGCTCCACGCGTGGTACGAGCACACCAGCGCGCTGCCGGCGTTGCCCCGCTGGTTGCCGCACAGCTGCACGCCGCGATGCGGGCAGCGGTTGTGCAGCACGCGGATCTGCCGGTCCTTGCCGCGCACCATGAACATCGGCTGGCGGCCGATGGTGAGCGCGTGGTAGTCGCCGACCTGCGGGACCTGGGTCTCGTGGCCGCAGTAGACCCACACGCGCTCGAAGATCTGCGCGATCTCGCGGTCGAAGATCTGCTGATCGGTGTAGACCGTCCGGTGGACCCGATCCGGTTCGACGAGCTGGCTGAGGTTCATCGCCGGGACCTCCGGTAGGCGCCGCGGGCGCGCCGAGAATGCGCCGAGAGAGTACGAACAACGCCGGGCAAGCTCAAGAGGCCCCGTGCCGCGCGGTCGCGCCCGGGTCACGCCCGGGTCAGCTCGACGATGCGCGCGAACAGGGCGCTGTCGGGTCGGGTGAGCTCGTCCACGATCGTGAAGTGGTTGGTGCTCGTGATCGACAGGTACTCGGTGCGGAGGCCGGCGCGGGCCCAGCGCTCGGTCATGGCGCGGCTCTGGCGGTGGAACTCGCCGGTCTCCTCGGCGCCGACCGCGGCCACGAGCGTGCGGCCCGCGGGCGGCGGCGGCCACAGCAGCGGGCTGGCGTCGGCCGCGGCCCGGGCGTCGAGCCGCATCGCGAGGTTCATCGTCGTGGGGATCAGCGGGGCGAGCTCGAACACGCCGCTGATCGCGCAGCCGGCGCGGACCAGGTCGGCCGGGACGTCGGGCATCGCGCCCCAGTCGGTCGCGAGCATCGCGGCGGTGAGGTGGCCGCCCGCGGAGTGGCCGGCGACGACCGGATGCTTGTGGGTCCGAGCCCACAGCGCCGCCAGGCAGCGCCGCAGCTCGTCGATGATCTGCATCACCGAGACCGCCGGACACAGCGAGTACGACGGCACGGCGACGGCGATGCCGGCCGCGTTGAACGCGCGCGCCACGAACGCGGTGTCCTCGCGCCGACCCATCTGCCAGTAGCCGCCGTGGATGTAGACCAGGAGCGGCGCGGTGGGCTCGCCGGCGTGGAACAGGTCATAGCGCTGCCGGTCCGCGGGGCCGTACGGCTGATCCAGCGCGGCGCGCGCCGCCGGGCGATCGACCGCCGAGGTCGCCGCCCAGCGCGCGACGATGTCGCGGTACTCGGGGATCCGCAGCCGGTTGTTGTACTCGGACTCGGGGTCGATCGCGGTCATGCTGCGCCGCGGACAGCTTGCCGCACCCCGGATCCCGGGCACAAGGCCCCGAGCTCGCGCGCCTGCGATGATCGCGGATCGGACGGCGCCACGATGACCTGGCCTTGCGGCTGCACCACCGTGATCACACAACGAACCAAGAGGAGCAGTCATGTGGATCATGAGATGGAGTGCGATCAGCGCCTTGATGATCGGGACGATAGCAGCGAGCGCATGCGCCACGGCGCCGAAGACCGAGTCCGGGCGTCGCAGTCTCGAGGCGCGCGCCGACGCCACGCTCGAGAGCATGCGGGGGCGCGACCCGGGGCTGCCGGGCCTGCTCGACTCGGCCTACGGCTATGCCGTGTTCCCCGACGTCGGCAAGGGCGGCGCCGTCGTGGGCGCGGCGTACGGGCACGGCGTGCTGTTCGAGCGCGGTCAGCTATCGGGCTACGTCGAGCTGAACCAGGGCTCGATCGGCGCCCAGCTCGGCGGCGAGACCTTCGCCGAGCTGGTCGTGTTCCACGATCGCGACGCGGTCGACCGGCTCAAGGCGGGCACGTTCGAGTTCGGCGCCAACGCCTCGGCCATCGCGCTGACCACCGGCGCGGCGGCCCGCGCGACCTTCACCGAAGGCGTCGCGGTGTTCACCGAGCCCAAGGGCGGGCTGATGGCGGAGCTCACGGTCAGCGGCCAGAAGCTGAACTACCAGCCTCGCAGCTGACCTACTTCTGCGAGTAGATGAACCGGAACGCGGTGCACACCGGAGTCGCCTTGCCGTTGACCAGGAACGGCCGGTAGCGCCAGTCCCTGCGGATCGTCGCCTGGATCTTCTCGTCGTAGGCGGCGAACCCGGAGCTGCGCAGCTGCATGACCGAGTTGATCGAACCCTCGGCGGTCACGCAGACCTTGTAGCTGCTGACCAGCGTGTCCTGCCCCGAGCGGCCGATCGCGTCCATCGTGACCTCGTCGGGGACGATCCGCTTCTCCCCGGAGATCCGGTTGGCGTCGAGCGCGGCGGGGGTCACGACCTGCGAGGCCGCCGGCCCGGTGGCGGCCGCCGGCGGGGGCGGGACGGCGCTCGCGACTGCGGTCGGCGCGGTCGCCGGCACCGGCGGCGGCGCAGGCGGCGGTGCGACTGGGCGATGGAGCTCGACGTCCGCGCTCGCGGTCTCGCGCGGCGAGGTCGCGGTGGACACGGCCACCGTCGGCGGTGCCGGACGGTCCGGCTTGGTGCTGGGCGGCGGCGCGGGCTCGGCGCTGGCGCGGCTCGTGGCCCGGCTCGGAGGCGGGGAGGGCACCGCGCGCGGCTTGCGCGACGGGCCCGGGTCCGAATTCCTCGCACTGAGCTCGGCCCTGGCCGCGGCAGCCCGGGACGGCGACTCGCTGACCGGCGGCTGCGCGATCGCGGTTGCGGTGCTGGGCAGCGGCGGCGTGGGCATCGCGGCGGCGTCGCCGGCCAACGGCGAAGCCGCGGCGGGAGCGGGCGCCACCGGAGCCGGCGCCGTGGCCGCGAGCGGTGCGGACGGCATCGGGGCCAGCGGGCCCGGCGTGCTCACGATCCGGGCGACGAGCCAGATCGCGACCCCCGCGCACAGCGCGCCACCGCCGATCGCCACCTTCTGGATCGGGAAGTTGCGCGGCGAGGCCGGGCGCGGCTGGCTCTCCCACCCCATCCGCGAGTGGGTCGGCGGCGGTGTGCTGGACATCGAGCTGACGAGCTGGCGCTGCGGCGGCTCGGCCCGCGTGGCGGCCTCGGGGCTGGCGTTGCCCGCGATCACGCCCAGCGGCTGGCTCTGGCGCGGGATCGAGTCGGTGCGGTTGCTGCGCGGCAGCTCGGTCCAGCTGTTGCCCGGCAGCGACTCGTCGATCGACGCCGGGGCGACATCGAGCGGCAGCGGTGACGTGCCGAGCTCGAGCCACGGCTCGGGCCGCTGGCCGAACTGCTGGCGCATGAACCCCGTGATCGCCGAGGTCGACGCCGGGAGCCCGGCGCTGGTGGCGAATTGATCGAGCGCGATCCGGAGATCGTCGGCGGTGGCGTAGCGGCGATCGCGATCGGTGGCGAGCGCGCGCATGATGATCTCCGACAGCTCGCTGGGCAGGCCCGCGCGCCGGAACTGGGGCGACGGGATCCGGCCGGTGACGATCTGCTCCATCACCAGGTAGTCGTTCTCGCCCTTGATCATCCGGGTCGTGGTCGCGAGCTCGTACAGCACCACGCCGAGCGCGTAGACGTCGCTGCGCCGATCGACCGCGGCGCCCTTGCACTGCTCCGGCGACATGTACGAGAGCTTGCCCTTGAGGCTGCCCGACCGGGTCTCCTGCCGGGTCGACGCGCTCGCGATGCCGAAGTCGACCACCTTGATCGAGCCGTCGTAGCCGACGAGGATGTTCGACGGCGACACGTCGCGGTGCACGATGTTGAGCGGCTGCTTGTCGCTGTTGCGGCGCTCGTGGGCGTAGTGCAGGCCGGCCGCCGCGGCCGACACGATCGCGACCGCGTGGCCGAGCGGGACGTGGGTGCGCTGCCGGGCCACGCTCGACAGGATCTTGCGGACGTCCTCGCCGTGGACGTACTCCATCGCGATGAAGTACTCGCCGTTCGACTCGCCGATGTCGTAGCACTGCACGATGTGCTGATGGTGCAGCGTGGCGACGACCCGGGCCTCGTCGAGGAACATCCTGATGAACCGCTGGTCCCGCGCGAGCTCGGGGCGGATCCGCTTGAGCACCACGTGGCGCTCGAAGCCCTCGATCCCGTCGCTGCGACCGAGGTAGACGTCGGCCATCCCCCCCGACGCGAGGTGCTTCAACATTACATATCGGCCTAGACGAGCGCCCATTGCATCCACGGTAGAGATTTGAAACGACTTCGCCAATCCCCTTCGACGCGCGTTACCCCACTGCTACCTCAGTCTTACTATCTAGATGATCCCAGATTTCCTGTGATCGGTTCACGCTGATCGGAGGGTCCAGCATACGTCCGCTCACATCCTCGTGTCCAGCGGCATTGCTGCACGGTGATTGCGCAGCGCGCAGCGGTGGCGCGATCGCGGCGCTGGCTGACAGCAACTGATCGCGGCTGACAGGGGCTTGAGTTCGCGTCAGGCCGGCCGATGTCCTCGACGATGGTGACACCAAGCGCCGGCGCGGCCACGCGCAACCCGGGGTGTCGCACCCGACCCGATCTGCGTCGTTCTCGCGCTTCCGCGGCGCGGCGCCAGCCCGGCCGTACCGCATCCGAGACACCACGACTCACACTATCTATCTGGCCCGGATAACGCTCTGAGAAATTCGCTGACTCAAAATATGGAGTACGGCACTCTGCACCCCGCAGCTACATGAAGAGCCGAACAAAAACCATGCTCGACAATTCGCGTGTACGTCTGCTAACAAGGAATGAGAGCCACTCGGGGGAGAGTGTGCCGGGAAGTTCATCGCGAATTTGGGAAGAGGTAAGAATGATCCGCTCGTACGCTTTGGCTTGTAGTTTGTGTCTTGTCCTCGTCGGTGTTGGCCCCGCTGCGGCCGATTCCGGCGCAAACCCTCCCAGGTCGTTGCACATGCGATCTCGGGCCGCGCACAAGCTACCCCAGCACGGGGGAAAGCACGTGGCGCAGGCGGCGCCGGATCAGCCTGCGGCGGACGGCGACCAGCCGGGTGACAAGCCGGCGCCGGCACCGGGCACCCCGGACGCCGCCGCGGCGAGCCCCGAGCCGGCGCCATCGCCCGCGGCGGCCGACCTGAGCGCGGACATGAGCGAGGCCGACTTCCAGAAGCTCGCCGAGCAGGACTCGAAGGAGGAGATCATCATCGTCACCGGCTCGACGATCGGGCGCAAGTCGCTCACGACGGCCGCGCCGCTGACCATCCTCAACCGCGAGACCCTCAACGCCGCCGGCCGCGCGACCGTCGGCGACATCATCCAGCAGCTGCCGGCGCAGTCGAACGGCATCAACGCCCAGACCAACAACGGCGGTGACGGCTCGACCCGCATCGACATCCGCGGCCTCGGCGCCGCGCGCACCCTGACGCTGATCAACGGCCGCCGCGTGGTGCCGAGCGGCAACGGCGCCAACTCGTCGGTCGACGTCAACACGATCCCGCTCGCCGTGATCGACCGGGTCGAGGTCCTCAAGGACGGCGCGTCGGCGGTCTACGGCTCCGACGCGATCGGCGGCGTTGTCAACATCATCACGCGCACCGACTTCGAGGGCACCGAGGCGTCGCTGTACTCGGGCAGCTCGTCGAGCAGCGACGGCTTCACCTACGACGGCAACTTCGTGACCGGGTACAACTCGGACAACAAGAAGGGCAACGTCGTGTTCTCCGCCGGCGTTCAGAACCAGAAGGCGGTGTACGCGGGAGATCGCTCGTTCTCGTCGTACGACATGACCTACGACTACGCCACCAAGACCGCTGTCCGGGGTGGCTCGACCGCGGTCCCCAACGGCCGGATCAACGCCAAGGCGATCGACACCAACGCCGACGGCAAGCCGGACACGGTCAACCTGTGCGGCGTGGGCGTGCAGTACTGCACGAGCAACGGCGCGGGCGGCTACCGGCCATTCGTGTCGCCCGACGATCTCTACAACTTCCAGCCGATCAACTATCTGTACACGCCGTCGGCTCGCTACAACCTGTACAGCGCCGGCTCGTACAAGCTCCGGCCCGAGGTCTCGACGTTCTTCGAGGGCAGCTACCTGCACCGGACGAGCGATCAGCAGCTCGCGTCGGAGCCGTTCAGCAACGCGGTCCCGATCTCGAAGGACAGCATGTACAACCCGCTGGGCGGCGACGTCTTGGGGTACGCGCGCCGCCTCGAAGAGTTCGGCCCGCGGCGCTCGCTGGAGAGCCTCGACACCTTCCGGCTGGTCACCGGGTTCAAGGGCGCGGTCCCGAGCGACGCCGACCTGTTCAAGGACTTCAAGTGGGAGGCGTCGTACAACTACGGCCGCAACGACGGCGTGGTGCGCAACGAGGGCAACCTGATCAAGAGCCGGCTGGCGAACGCGCTCGGCCCGAGCTTCATGAACGCCAGCGGCGTCCCGACCTGCGGCACCCTGGCCAAGCCGATCGCCGGCTGCGTGCCGATGAACGTGCTCGGGCCATCGGGCTCGATCGATCCCGCCGCGGCCGCCTACGTGACCTACACCGGCGTTCGCAGCGGTTTCAGCGAGCAGCAGACCGTGGCCGCGCAGTCGCACGGCCGGCTCACCACGCTGCCCAACAACGGCGACATCTCGCTCGCGTTCGGCGGCGACTTCCGCAAGGAGGCCGGCGGCAACACTCCCGATCCGCTGACCGCGACCGGTGACACCACCGGCAACGCCGCGGCGCCGACCGCGGGCTCGTACAACGTCGTCGAGGGCTTCGGCGAGCTGTCGCTGGTGCCGGTCAGCGGCAAGCCGTTCGCCGAGTGGGTCGAGCTCAGCCTCGCGGCCCGCGCGTTCCGCTACAACACGTTCGGCAGCGGCGTGACCTGGAAGGCCGGCGGTCTGTACCGCATCATCAATGGCTTCGCGGTCCGCGGCACGTACTCCACCGCGTTCCGCGCCCCCGCGGTCCTCGAGCTGTACCAGGGCAAGACCGACGGGTTCCCGGCGACCGCCGATCCGTGCGACACCAAGCCGCGCGGCACCACGATCACGCTCGATCCGAACGTCGCCGCCGAGTGCATGCGCGAAGGCGTCTCGAGCACGGCCGTGTTCGGCACGGCCCAGCAGCGGACCCAGAGCGGTGGCAACTCGAACCTCAAGGCCGAGACCGCCAAGGTCCTCACCGCCGGCGTCGTGTTCGAGCCGCCGCAGGCCAAGGGCCTGTCGTTCACCGCGGACTACTGGAAGATCGATATCGACAACGCGATCCAGGCGCTGGGCGCGACCGTCATCCTGGCGAACTGTTACAACCACAACATCGCGTCGTACTGCGACCAGATCCACCGCAATCCATTGATCAGCAATGCGATCGACTACATCGACAACCCGATCGCCAACGTCGGTGGCACGTCGACCTCGGGCGTGGACTTCGCGCTGGCCTACGATCACAAGTTCGGCGCCGCCGGCCGGTTCCGCGAGCAGGTCGAGTCGCAGTACCTGTTCAAGTACAACCTCGACAACACGGTCCAGATCCTCCACGGCGCCGGCAAGTACGATCTCGGCGCCCGGCCGCGGACCAAGGCGAACTTCTGGTCCCTGTGGGAGCATCCGAGCGGGCTCGGCGCGGGCTTCAACATGCGCTACGTCGGTCCGTTCAAGGAGTGCGACCAGAACAACTGCAACGGCGGCGCGCCGTCGCGCGACGTCGAGCGCTGGTACAAGTTCGACGCCTACGGCAGCTACTCGCTCAAGAGCGCGGCCGGCCTGACGACGTTCACGTTCGGCGTCAACAACCTGATGAACCGCAACCCGCCGCTGATCTACATCGGCTTCCAGGCCGACTCCGACGCGGCGACCTATGACTACATGGGTCGGTTCTTCTACGCGCGCATGTCGCAGCTGTTCTGAGGCGCGCGGTTCACGGCTTGAGCTGGAGCGACTTGTACTCCAGGAACTCCTCGAGCCCGTACTTGCCGGCCTCGCGGCCGTGACCGGACTGCTTGAAGCCGCCGAACGGCGCGTTCAGGTTGAACGGCCCGCCGTTGATGTCGATCTGGCCGGCGCGGATCCGGCGCGCCACGCGCTGGGCCCGGACCTCGTCCCTGGACCACACGCCGCCGGCCAGGCCGTAGATCGTGTCGTTGGCGATCCGGATCGCGTCGTCCTCGTCCTGGTAGGTGATGATCGACAGCACCGGGCCGAAGATCTCCTCCTGGCCGATCGTCGACTTCGGATCGACCTTGCCGAACACGGTGGGCTTGACGAAGTAGCCGCCGGGCGCGACCCCGTCGGGGGCGTCGGCGCCGCCGGTCACCAGCTCGGCCCCGTCCGCGACGCCTTGCCGGATGTAGCCGCGCACGCGATCGAGCTGCATCGCCGAGGACAGCGGCCCCAGCCGTGAGGTCTCGGACAGCGGATCGCCGGGGGTGAACGCGCTGGCTGCCTTGGCGGCGATCGCCTTGGCCTCGGCGTACTGCGACTCGTGGACCAGCATGCGGGTGAACGCGGTGCAGGTCTGGCCGGAGTTGAGGTAGCAGTTGCTGACCGTGCCCTTGACCGCGGCGGCGAGGTCGGCGTCGTCGAGGATGATCGACGCCGACTTGCCGCCGAGCTCGAGCGTCACGCGCTTGACGGTCTGCGCGGCGAGCTCGGAGATCCGCTTGCCGGCGCGGGTCGAGCCGGTGAACGAGATCATGTCGACCTCGGGGTGCTTGACCAGCGCCTCGCCGACCACCGGGCCAAACCCGGTGACGACATTGAACACGCCGGGGGGCAGCCCGACCTCGTGCACGACGTCGGCGAGGATGAACGCGTTGAACGGCGCGATCTCCGAGGGCTTGAGCACCACGGTGCAGCCGGCCGCGAGCGCCGGCGCGACCTTGAGGGCGATCTGGTGCAGCGGGTAGTTCCACGGCGTGATCGCGCCGACCACGCCCACCGGATCGCGCACCACCAGCGAGTTCCCGACCCGGTCCTCGAACGCGAACTCGCTGGCGATCTTGGCGTAGTTGGCGAAGTTCATGATCGGCAGCCCGGCCTGGATCATGCCGGACAGCTTGATCGGCATGCCGACCTCCTGCGCGATGGTCCGGGCCAGCTCCTCGGCGCGCTGCTTGAGCCCGGCCGAGATCTTGACCAGGAACTCGGCGCGCTCGGCCACCGGGCGGCGGCTCCAGCCGTCGAACGCCGCGCGCGCGGCCCGGACCGCGGCCGCGATGTCGTCCTCGCCGCCGGCGGGCACCTTGCCCATGACCTCGCCGGTCCCGGCGCTGTGCACGTCGATGGTGTCCTTCGTGCTGGGGGTGGCCCACTGGCCGTTGATGTAGAACCTGTCGCGGAGCAGCATGGTGGATCCCGGGGGTTGGGGGGAGCGCGGCGACGCGCGGACGAAAACCGCGCGGAGTATACGGGATTTCCAGGCGTTGGCTGGTTCGTTGCGGATCTGGGCCGGATCCGCCGCGCCGGATCCGCCGCGAACGTATTGCCCGGCGATCTGCGTTGAAGGAGTCTTCGCGCATGCCACGCAAGGGATTTGCCGTCGTCGCCCGCGAGCTCAACAAGCCGGTGGTGGTCGAGGAGGTCACGTTCGCGGCGCCCGGGCGCGGCGAGGTGATGGTCAAGATCGAGGCCGTCGGCGTGTGCCACTCGGACCTGTCGGGCACCAACGGCACGATCGCGCTGCCGCTGCCGCTGATCCTCGGCCACGAGGCCGCGGGCAGCGTGATCGAGGTCGGCGACGGCGTCGTCGAGCTCGCGGTCGGCGATCGCGTGCTCGCGAACTGGATCTACATGTGCGGCCGCTGCCGCTACTGCAACATCGGCCGGCCGGTGCTGTGCGACCAGCAGGGCAAGGCGCTGTTCTCCATGCTCGACGGCACGCACCGCACCCACGACGCCGCGGGCAACCCGCTCAACGTGTTCTCCGGCGTCGGCGTGATGGCCGAGTACGCCGTGGTCCACGAGCGCAGCCTGGTCAAGTACGACCCCCGGGTGCCCGCCGATCGCGCGGCGCTGGTCGGCTGCGCTGTCACCACCGGCGTGGGCGCGGCGATCAACACCGCGAAGGTCTACCCCGGCGCGATCTGCGGCGTGTGGGGCACCGGCGGGGTCGGGCTCAACGTCATCCAGGGCTGCGCGATCTCCGGCGCCGAGCGGATCATCGCGATCGACACCAGCGACGCCAAGCTCGAGTTCGCGAAGCAGTTCGGCGCGACCGAGCTGATCAAGACCGCGCCCGGCGAGGACCTGACCAAGCAGCTCAAGAAGCTCACCGGCGGCGGCCTCGACTTCGCGTTCGAGTGCGTCGGCTCGGGCGAGGTCGCCGCGGCGGCCTACAAGGCGATCCGCCGCGGCGGGCTCGCGGTGGTGGTCGGCGTGGCGCCGGCGAGCGCGTCGACCACGGTGGTCACCCGGTCGCTGCCGTTCGAGGAGAAGACCCTGACCGGCAGCTACTTCGGCTCGGCGCGGCCGCGCGAGGACTTCCCCCGGATGCTGTCCTTGTACTCGGCCGGCAAGCTCAAGCTCGACGAGCTGATCACCCGGCGCTACAAGATCGACGAGGCGCCGCAGGCGTTCGCCGACCTCGAGTCGGGCAAGAACGCGCGCGGCGTGATCGTGTTCTGACGTGGCCGGGCAGCGCATGGCGAGCAGGGCGGGCCGCCGGGGCGCTGCGCCCGACGCGGTCGACGCGGTCGACGCGATCGGGCCGTGGCGGCTCGACACCGTGCACAACGTCGACTGCGCGCGCGGCCTGCGCGAGCTGCCGGCCGACTGCCTCGACGTGATCGTGACGTCGCCGCCGTACTGGGGCCAGCGCGGCGCCGGCGGGCTGGGCTCGGAGCCCGATCCGCGCGACTACGTGGCCGCGCTCACCGCGGTGCTCGCCGAGGCGATGCGCTGCCTCAAGCCGGCCGGCACGCTGTGGCTCAACGTCGGCGACGCCTACAACACGCCGATCAACTGGCGCGAGACCGACCACGTGTACAGCTCGCTCGGCGCCGACGGCACCGGGCTGCCGGCGACCAACTCGGCGTACACCAAGAACCGTGGGCGGCGACGGGCGTTCGTCCGCGACGACGTCGGCTGGCTGCGCTACGGCAACCTGCTCGCGATCCCGTACCGGGTGGTCACCGCGCTGTGCGATCACGGGTTCCTGTTCCGCGGCGAGGTGATCTGGGCGAAGACCCGGCCGATGCCGGAGGGGCTGTGTCGGCGGCCGCACCGGCGGCACGAGGGGATCTACGTGTTCGCCAAGGACGAGCGCCACGGGTTTCGCACCCGGCCGCCGGTCGGCTCGGTGTGGAAGCTGCGGCAGACGCCGAACCTCACGCCGCACTGCTCGACGTTCCCGCTCGATCTGCCGGTGCAGTGCATCCGCGCCTCGGGCGTGGCGCGCGGCGCGATCGTGTGCGATCCGTTCATGGGCAGCGGCACGACCGGACGCGCCGCGCGCATGCTCGGGCATCGCTTCGTCGGCTTCGAGCTCGATCCCGAGATGTGCCGGCTCGCGAACCAGCCGTGATCTCCGGCCCAGGTCAGCCCAGCTTGGGCGCCGTGGTCTTCACGCTCTTGCGCCCGTTCATCGCCTGCCACCACGCCTCGAGGCCGCGGTACGGAGTCATGAGCTCGCCCTCCGGCGTCAGCTTCAAGTAGAAGATGATCGGCACCAGGTAGAGGTCCGCGAGACTGACCTGGTCTCCGGCGAGGAACGTGTGGTGGCCCTTGAGCCGCTCGAACTCCCCGAGGCAGAGCTGGGCGCGCGGGATCCCGGCCTTGACGACCGCCTCGTCGGTGCCGTTCGCGAGCAGCGCGGTGAACAGCCGCTGCACGACGATCTGGCCGATGATCGACGCGTAGCCGTGATAGTCGATGATACTGATGATCTGGTTCATCCGGGCGCGCTGCCCGGGATCCACGGGAGTCAGCGCCGGGCCGGGATACACCTGATCGATGTAGCGCAGGATCGGCGAGGTCTCGTAGAGCTCGAGCCCGTCGTGCTCGAACGCGGGCACCGTGCCGAACGGGTTGCGCGCGAGGTGGCTCGCCTGCTTCTGCTCGCCCCGGAGGACGCTCACGTCATGTAGCTTGTACTCGGCGGCCTTCTCCTCGAAGGCCATCCGCACGCTGCGGACGTACGTGCTGAATTCGGTCCCGTACACGTTTGGCGTCATGTGGTCCTCCCTGGTGATGAGTCGGCGTGGACGGCCACCCGCCACGCCTGCACCAGGATACGCTCGAACCCGTGGCCGCACTGCATTCGCGCTCGACCGGCCGCGGATCCGGTCGTACGCTGCCTGTCATGTCAGAGGCGGTGATCAACCACATCCGCGAGGCGCGCGCGATCGCGATCCTTCGCACCAACGACCACGCGAACGGCCGCGAGGCGCTCGCCGCCGCGGTGCGCGGCGGGTTTCGCGTCCTCGAGGTCACGCTGCCGACTCCCGGCGCGATCGAGATCATCGCCGACCTGGCGCGCGACACCCACCTGATGATCGGCGCGGGCACGGTGCTCACCATCGAGCAGGCGCGCGCGGCGGCCCGCGCCGGCGCCCGGTTCCTGGTGTCGCCGGTGATCGACCCCGAGGTCGTCGCCGAGGCCACGCGCCTGGGCTGCGCCATGATCCCCGGCTGCGCCACTCCGACCGAGCTGTGGAGCGCGCACCGCGCCGGGGCGCCGCTGCAGAAGCTGTTCCCGTCGCCGGCGGGCGGGCCGAGCTGGCTGCGCTCGGTGCTCGGGCCGATGCCGTTCCTCCGCGTCATCCCGACCAACGGGATCGAGGTCGAGAACGCGGCCGAGTGGCTGGCCGCCGGGGCGTTCGCCGTGGGCTGCGTGCGCTCGCTGTTCCCGCCCGACGAGCTCGCCGCGCGGAACTGGGACTCGATCGAGCGCCGCGCCCGCGCGCTGCTCGCCGCCGTGCGCGACTGATCGCGCGGATCAGGGCGCCGGCGACAGATCGGCCAGCAGGAGCTGATCCCACGCCGGCTCGATCGGCGAGATCGCGGCGTGCAGGGCCAGCGCGATGCCGCTCGCGCCGGTCAGCAGATCGGCCGAGGGCTCCCAGACCATCGCGCCGTCCTGGTAGCTGCCGCGCGGGAACCCGCCGACGTCGGCGCCGCTCTGCCGCATCGCGAGCGCGTGGCCGAACCAGGTGTCGGCGGTGCGCGCGAGCTCGGCGTCGCCGGTCGCCTGGGCGAGCCGGTTGAACAGGTGCGCGACGCCGGCGGCGCCGTGGCACAGCCCGGCGTCGACCACCTGCGACTGGTCCCGCGGACGCGCGGCCATGCCGCGGGCCAGCTCGAGCGCATCGCCGCGCCAGTCGTCGCGGCCGGTCGCGGTCGCGGCGGCCATCAGCGCCACGGAGACCCCGAGGTCGCCGTAGCACCAGGCGACGCGGTTGGTCCAGCCGGGCTGGACCGGCAGCCACGCCGAATAGCGCCCGCCGGGCCGCGGCGGTTCGGCGACCGAGCGCAGGAACGCGACCGCGCGATCGAGCAGCGCGCGCGACCGCGCGACCTCGACGCCGGCGGACAGGTAGCGGGCGAGGATCGCGATCACGCCGGGGACGCCGTGCGCCAGGCCGAGGTTGGTGTAGCCGTCCGGAGCGATCGTGCGCTGCCACTCGGGGAGCAGGCTGGGCGGCGTGAACCACGCCACGCCGGTGTCCATCGGCCGGGCCAGCCGCTCGAGCTGATCGAGGATGCCGCGGGCGAGCGGCTCGCTCGACGGCGACGGCTTGCCGTCCGCGATCCGCTGGAGCACCGGCACCGCGATCCCGACCAGCCCGCTGATCAGATCGTAGGTCTCGGTGGGCTACTCGAGGTAGCGCAGCAGCGAGCGCTCGATCATCTCGCACGCGACGTCGGCGTCATCGCCCCCGCTGAGGTGGCCGACCGCGAACGCGACGCGGGCGGCGCCGCCGTACAGCCCGGGCTCCTGGCGCTCGGCGAGCTTGGTGATCGCGGCGGCGAGCGCGGTGCCGGCCTCGTCCTCGATGTCGGGCACCGTGTCGTCGGTCGCGGTGTAGATCCGCAGCGTCGCGTAATCGGCGTCGAGGTCGCTGGTCGCCGGATGATCGCGACGCCACGCCTCGACCGCGCCGACGAGCTCGACGATCACGGTGGCGATCGCGGCGCGGCGATCAGGATCGACGATCAGGGGCTGCCATCCGGGCTCGGTCGTACCGTCCACCACCCGGCTAGCCTACCAGGCATCGCGGGCCGGAATGCGGCCGATGCGATCTGCTCCCGCGCCCCGGGCCGCGCCGAGCTCCGGTCCAAGATCGCGTATCCTGCGCGACCATGACCGTACCCACGCACGCCCGCGTCGTCGTGATCGGCGGCGGCGTGATCGGATGCTCCGTGGCCTACCACCTGGCTCACATGGGCTGGACCGACGTCGTGCTGCTCGAGCGCGACCGGCTGACCTCCGGCACGACCTGGCACGCCGCGGGATTGGTCGTCACCTTCGGATCGACCTCGGAGACCTCGACCGAGATGCGCAAGTACACCCGCGCGCTGTACGGGCGGCTCGAGGCCGAGACCGGGCAGAACACCGGCCTGCGGCAGTGCGGGTTCATCGAGGTCACCGCGGATCCGGACCGGCTCGAGGAGTACCGTCGGGTCGCGGCGTTCAACCGCCACTGCGGGATCGACGTCGACGAGATCTCGCCGCGCCAGGTCAAGGAGCTGTTCCCGCTCGCCCACGTCGACGACCTGCTCGCCGGGTTCCACGTCGCCGATGACGGTCGCGCCGATCCGGTCGGGGTGACCATGGCGCTCGCCAAGGGCGCCCGCCAGCTCGGGGTCACGATCGTCGAGGGCGTGCCGTGCACGGGCGTGACCCGCCGGGGCGGCGCGGTGACCGGGGTGACCACGCCGGCCGGCGACATCGCCGCGGAGTACGTGGTCAACTGCGCCGGGATCTGGGCCCGCCAGCTCGGCGCGCAGGCCGGCGTCACGATCCCGCTGCAGGCGGCCGAGCACTACTACCTGATCACCGAGCGGATCCCCGAGCTCGCCGAGCGCGGGGCGAGCTGGCCGGTGCTCGAGGACCCGGCGTCGTACGGCTACTTCCGCGAGGAGGTCGGCGGGCTGATGATCGGCCTGTTCGAGCCGGTGTGCGCGCCGTGGAACGTGCGCGGCGTGCCCGAGGACTTCTCGTTCGGCGAGATCCAGCCCGACTGGGACCGCATGGCGGGCTACATCGAGACCGCGATGCGCCGGGTGCCGATCGCGATGACCACCGGTGTGCGCAAGCTGTTCTGCGGCCCGGAGAGCTTCACGCCCGATCTCCAGCCCTGCGTCGGCGAGGCGCCCGAGCTCAGGAACTACTTCGTCGCCGCCGGGCTCAACTCGATCGGGATCCTGACCGGCGGCGGCCTGGGCCGCGTGATCGCGCACTGGATCGTCACCGGCCGGCCCGACGTCGACGTCACCGGGTTCCACATCGACCGGCTGCAGCCCTACCAGGCCACCCCGGAGTACCGCCGGATCCGCACCGTCGAGTCGCTCGGCATGGTCTACCAGTGCCACTACCCGAGCTACGTGATGCAGACCGCGCGCGGCGCGAAGCGCTCGCCGATCCATGACCGGCTCGCCGCGAGGAACGCGTTCTTCCGCGACGTCAGCGGCTGGGAGGGCGCCGACTGGTACGCGCCGCCGGGGGTCGAGCCGCGGGTCTCGCTGTCGTGGGGCCGGCCGAGCTGGTTCGGCTACTGGGCCGCCGAGCACCGCGCGGCGCGCGACGGCGTGATCGCGATGGACATGTCGTTCATGTCGAAGTTCCTGGTCGAGGGCAGGGACGCCGGGCGGCTGCTCGACTGGATCAGCGCCAACCGGGTCGACGGGCCGAGCGGCGTCCTCACGTACACCCAGTGGCTCGACGAGGCCGGCAAGCTGCAGGCCGACCTGACCGTGGCCAAGCTCGACGACGAGCGGTTCTGGGTGGTGGCCTCGGACACCGCGCACCGCCACGCGCTGACCTGGCTGCGCCGCCACATCACCGATCACCACGCGTTCGTCGCCGACCTGACCTCGGGGTACGGCCAGCTCAACGTCCAGGGCCCCCGGTCGCGCGAGCTCTTGCAGTCGCTGACCTCGGCGGATCTGTCGGACGCGGCGCTGCCGTTCCGCGGCGTCCGCGACATCGACATCGGCTTCGCCCAGGTCCGCTGCATCCGGATCACCTACCTCGGCGAGCTCGGCTACGAGCTCTACATCCCCACCGAGCAGATGGTGCACGTCTACGACCGGATCGTCGCCGCCGGCGAGCGCTTCGGGCTGGTCCACGCCGGGCTCAAGGCGCTGGCCAGCCTGCGGATGGAGAAGGCGTACCGCGACTACGGCCACGACATCGACAACACCGACACCGTGCTCGAGGCAGGCCTGGGCTTCGCGGTCGATCTGATCAAGCCGGGCGGGTTCCTCGGCAAGGACGCCGTGGTGGCGCAGAAGGCGAGCGGTCCGCTCGGCAAGCGGCTGGTCCAGGTCCTCGTGACCGATCCCGAGCCCCTGATGTTCCACGCCGAGATCGTGCGGTGCAACGACCGGCCGTGCGGCTACCTCCGCGCCGCGTCGTACGGCCACACGCTCGGCGGCGCCGTCGGGCTGGCGATGATCGAGGCCGGCGGCGTCCCGGGTGGGGTGATCGACCAGAAGGCGCTCGATGCCGGGCGCTGGGATGTCGAGATCGCCGGTCGGCGCTACCCCGCGCGGGTGTCGCTGCGGCCGCTGTTCGATCCGGACAACCGGAAGATCAAGGGATAGCCTGCGACGGCTCAGAACACCTGGCCGGTGAAGCTGAACAGCCGCAGGTGCGCCGCGGCCGACAGCGGGCGGGTGACGATCAGGCCGTCGTGGCCGCTGCCGTTGCGGTGGACCAGGTGGACGCCGTCGGGGCCGTAGCCGGTGGCGTAGATCGCGATGTGGTTGACCGTGGCCAGGTCGGCCATCAGCGCGTTGACCAGCGCGGCCTGCGTGCTCAGCGGCGTCGCCGCGGCCGTCACACCGAGCGAGGTCGGGTAGTCCACCGAGGCGGTGGTGTGCCAGCCCTCCTGCCAGGGCTCGACCAGGGCGACGTCGCGCGTCGTGGTGTGGACGTCGGAGCCGACGTTGACCGCGACGTCGTAGATCTCGCCGGCGACCCTGACCTGGAGGTGGACGTGGCCGCCGTCGGCGTTGCACGCCGAGGTCGACGCCGGAGGCACGACCGAGACCAGGATGCCGTCGAGCCGGCCGTAGGTCGCCGACAGCGCGGTGCCGAACGCGCTGGTGCAGGGCTGGCGGACCGGCGGGCCGTCGCCGTCGTTGTCGGGGCCGGCGTCGATCAGCGCGGCGTCGGGCGTCGCGTCCAGCGCCGCGTCCGCTGGACCCTCGGGGCGCGCGGCCGGGAGCTCGCGGCAGCCGATCAGGAGCACGAGGATCGCGACGCGGGGCAACATCGCCGGCATCCTAGACCGCGTCCACTCCCGGCGTCTCGGGGATCTCATGAGGCCGATCCGGGCCCTCGACCAGGTCACCGACAGGCGATGTCAGGGGCCGCGACCGCCCCCGGCGAGGGGGCGGATTGGCCCGGGGTGGGGCGGACCAGCCCCAGGCCGAGCGCACGCGCGCATCGGAGCGCATTCCACGTCTGCACAAGATTTCGGCCATGGTGGACTCGAGATGGCAGTCGGCGCAGCAGATTGCCGCATGGCGCGACACCGCCGCATCGCGCCGCATCCTTGAAAAACTGGCAGTGATGTCATGGACTGACAACCGCTTTCTCGACGGTGCAGCGGTTTGCATCATGTACGACAGTCCGGAGAGGAGTAAGCAATCATAATATGAGTTGTCACTGTGTCGTATAACGCAACGAAACCACCCTCACGTAGCGTACGAGCCATGGATGTCATTGTGACCGGAGCGAATCGAGGGATCGGGCTCGAGCTCGTGCGCCAGCTGATGGCGCGCGGCGACCGGGTCGAGGCGGCTTGCAGGCGGCCGGACGAGGCGCACGAGCTGCAGGCGACGGGAGCGCGGGTCCACGCGGTCGATGTCGCCGACGGTGCGAGCGTGGCGGCGTTTGCCCACGCGCTCGGCGACACGTCGATCGATCTGGTGATCAACAACGCCGGCGTCTACGGGGCACAGCGTCAGCGCGTGCAGGACTTCGACTACGAGGCGGCGACCCGGACGTTCGAGATCAACGCGCTCGGCGCGCTGCGGGTCAGCCAGGCGTTCGTGCCCCACCTGCGCCGCGGCACCGGCAAGAAGCTGGCGCACATCTCGTCGGTGCTGGGCTCGATCGGCGGCATCACCGCGCCGGACAACCTGGCGTACCGGGTGTCCAAGGCCGCGCTCAACATGATCTCGCGCTCGATCGCGCTCGAGCTCCTCGACGATCGCATCATCTCGCTGGTCGTCCACCCCGGCTGGGTGCGCACCGCCATGGGTGGGCCCGACGCGCCGACGACGGCCGGCGAGGCCGCGAGCGCGATCCTCGCCCAGATCGACGCCGCGAAGCTCGGCGACTCGGGCGAGTTCGTCGACGGGAACGGCGCGCGCTGCTCGTGGTGAGCCGCGGGCGAGCGGGCTAGAAGTTCGGCCGCTCCTTCTTGTACTTCTCGGTCAGATCCTGGAGGTAGACCGCGAGCGCGTCGAGGTCCTTGTCCTTGGCGGCGCGCGAGATGTAGACGTGGTGGACTTCGCCACCGTCGTCGCCGCCGGGCTCCTTGAGTTGCAGGCTGACGTAGCCCTCGTCCTCGTCCTTCTTGCCCTTCTTGCGGTTGGGGATGTCGAGCGCGTCGACCAGCTTCCACAGCTTGCGGGTCTCCTTCTCGTTCAGGTTGATCGAGCCCAGCTTGTCGGTGGTGTCGTCGCGGCCGTAGCTGACCCACATCGAGCTGCCGGTGATCCGGATCTGCCAGTCGTCGAGCTCGGGCTTGTTCGACACGAAGTCGAGCCGCCGGCCGTTGGTCTCGCCGCGGTCGACGTCGCCGCCCTTGCGATCTCCCTGGACGTAGCTGCCGCCGGCCGAGCACGCGGCGACGAGGCATACGAACGCGAGGACCGTGCGACGCACCATTGGCGGCGATCATAGCAGTATGTTCGCGGACCGTGCCGCTGCGCCTGTTCGACCACGTGCTCGACGCCCCGATCCGGCTGGCCGAGGGCACGCTGCGCGCGGCGAGCCTCGCGGCGACATGGCGGCGGTTCGCTCCGGCGGCGCGCCGCGCCGGGATCACGCGGATCGCCGAGCTGACCGGCCTGGACACGATCGGGATCCCGGTGTTCGCGGCGATCCGGCCGATGGGCCGGTCGCTGTCGACCCAGCAGGGCAAGGGCGCCACGCCGCTCGCCGCGCGGGTCAGCGCGCTGATGGAGAGCCTCGAGACCTGGAGCGCGGAGCACCTGGCGCTGCCCGTGATCCGCGCCACGGCGCGCGCGCTCGGCCGCCGCGCGATCGACGTCCGCGCGCTGCCCCGGCCGCGCGGCCGGCTCGATCGCGACGCGCGCTGGCGCTGGGTCACCGGCTGGGACCTCGCGGCGGACCGCCCGGTGCTCGTCCCCGAGCAGGCCGTGACGCTCGACACGACGTTCCGCGCCGCGCCGGTGTTCGACATCTCGTCGAACGGCCTGGCGTCGGGCAACGTGCAGGTCGAGGCGGTCGCGCACGGCCTGTGCGAGGTGATCGAGCGCGACGCCGAGGCGGCGTGGCGGCGCGCCGGCAGCGATCGCCGGCTGGTGCTCGACTCGATCGCCGATCCGGGATGCCGCGCCCTGATCGAGCGCATCACCGCCGCCGGCGCGCGGGTGTTCGTGTGGGACGTCACCGGCGCGGCCGCGATCCCGGTGATCGGCGCGGCGATCATGGAGGACCCGCGCGAGCCGGCGTGGCGGACGCTCGGGTTCTACCAGGGGTTCGGCGCGCACTGGTTGCCCGAGGTCGCGATCGCCCGCGCGCTCACCGAGGCCGCGCAGACCCGGCTGACCTACATCGCCGGGGCCCGCGACGACTTCTTCCCCGCCGACTACGCGCGCGCCACCGATCCCGCGCTGCTCGCCCGGCTGTGGCAGCGGTTCTCGGCGCCGTGCGACGAGCCGGTCGCGTTCGACGATCTGCCGCGGCTGGCCGCGCAGAGCCTCGGCGAGGCGGTCGAGCGCCTGGTCGCGACCCAGCGTCAGGTCGTCGCGGTCGACCTGACCCACCCGGCGCTGGGCGTCCCGGTGGTCAAGGTGATCGTGCCGGGCCGCGCGACCGATCTGGAGGCGATGGGATGACCCCGCCGATCATCTTCGTCGGCCCGACGCTCACCGCGGCCGAGGTCTGTGCGCGGCTGCCCGGCGCCCGCGTGCTGCCGCCGGTCGCGGTCGGCGACATCCTCGCGCTGCTCGGCCGCCGCGGCGCCGGGCCGATCGCGATCATCGACGGCGCGTTCGAGCGCATGGCCGCGGTGTGGCACAAGGAGATCCTGCTCGCGCTCGAGCGCGGCATCGCGGTGTGGGGCGCGGCGAGCATGGGCGCGTTGCGCGCCGCCGAGCTCGCGGCGTTCGGCATGCGCGGCGTGGGCGCGATCTACCGCGAGTTCGCCGCCGGGCGGCTCGTCGCCGACGACGAGGTCGCGGTCGCTCACCTGCCGGCGGACTACGGCTTCCGCGCGACCTCCGAGGCGCTGGTCAACCTGCGGCACGGCATCGCGCGCGCCCCGATGCTCGGCGACCGGACCCGCGCGGCGCTGGTCGAGCTCGCCCGGGCGCGGTTCTATCGCGAGCGCAGCTGGGACGCGCTGATCGGCGACGCGCGCGCCGCCGGGCTGCCGCGCCGCCAGCTCGATGGCCTCGCGGCGTGGCCCAAGCCGGATCGCAAGGCCGCCGATGCCCGGCTGCTGCTGCGCCGGCTCCGCGGCGCGCCCCCGCCGCCGCTGCCGAGGTTCCGGGTGCCGCGAACCTGGGCGCTGCGCCAGCTCGTGGCCCAGCTCCGCGGGCCTCGCGGGTGACGCGCGGTTTTCGACGGAGAATCGAGGCGTTGCCGGACGGAGGGCCCAGGGGAGACGGGGGCGAGCACCGCCGTACCATGATACGTTCAACACATGTCTGCGAAGTCCGCGAAGACGGAGGCCGAGGAGGAGCTCGAGCTGGATGAGGCGACCGAGGAGTCGTCCGACCGGCGCGAGATCTATCTGCGCGAGGGCCGCACGCTCAGCGTCGAGCAGACCGGCGGTGACGAGCTGGTGGAGATCCGCAGCTCGTCCGGCCAGGTCGAGCTCCGCATCAAGCTGACCGAGGAGGGGCCGGTCCTGCAGATG
>Ga0307515_10004041_pt1 | contig 30625 bp, 18 predicted proteins | sample 17_EM_MG_FD_194513 | JGI IMG/M metagenome (GOLD analysis project Ga0307515, IMG submission 194513) | Populus trichocarpa ectomycorrhiza microbial communities from riparian zone in the Pacific Northwest, United States - 17_EM | ecosystem: Host-associated > Plants > Roots > Unclassified | place...
ACTAAAAAAAAAAGGAAAAGGAATATAAATGAATAGTTTTGTTTTTTCTTTCTCAATTTATTTTTCTTCAACTGTACCCTACTTTTATCAAATGAGCCATTGATTTATGATAAATTGTTACAGGAAAAAAACAATTAAAAAATACAAGACCAACGTGTAAAGTGCTGCAAAATGTGCTGATCAATCTAAAATTAACATGAAAAAGTTTTGTTTGATCCCTCTACTTTCATTTTTCACCGTCTTTGATTTTTAAAAGTTTCATTTTGCTTCTAAACTTTATTTTTTTATTTTTCAATTTTTTATATAAGAGAGAAAAGATAAGTCATTGGATTATAATAATAAATAGAGATGACTATTGAGTTTCCACTACAAGGTGATGAAGATGGCTGGTTTTTATATCAACGAGTCTCGTTCAATTATAAACTTTTTTTTAAGTGTATAATCACATAGAAACCTTAGTAAATTTTATCAAATTTATGCTTTAAATTTTGAATTCACCATCATGATTTTTCTTATTATTAAAAATCACATTAACAATGGTTGCTTTTTTTTTATTCTACTCGTGATAAAGTACAAGCTAGGACAATCTAAACATATATTAATCCAAATATTACTAAAAACTTCAAAATATTTGGGGTTTAGGATACTATTCACATGAATAGTGAAACAAATTAGTTTTCTTTTATCATTTGATTTACTTTGGTAGTTTGACTTTTTTTTCAATTTAAATTAACAAATTTGTTATAATTTATTGATATATATATATATATATATAATTTTTAATTTAATTTATTATATGAATATATTAACTTTTTAATTTAAAATATAATTTTTTATTTTTTTAATTATACGAATATATCAATTTTTTAATATGAATTTAAAATTTTCCAACTCCCTTTATTTTATTTTTCTTGAAAAAAAAAAAATCTTTGTCCCGTAGCATAGCGGGGGAATTATTTTGAAAAAAAACTTGAAACATAACTGGCATAAGGTGACTCGCTGCGTTCTCTGCCTGACGAGGTGACTGATAAATAAACATTCAGAACGCTGCCCGTTATCGTCACATATCTCAATTTCAGGGCCGGTATCGAAGCCCAATTGTAGGTTCAGGACTCAAGTCTGCTCACGTCCAACCTCATTAAGCACCCCGCGTTTTTCGACTACCACTCCCACGGCCCAGCGTGAGGTTGCTTAAGCACAACGTCCCGAAGAATTAAATGCTCAGATTTTGAAACCGAACGAAGAACATGAAACACGCCGGACTGAAGCGAAATTCACTAGAATGTCAAAAGGTTCGCTATAATAAAATTTTCAGTCTCCTCTCTCCCTCCGATTCAATTTCTCCGGTTCTCAATGGAAGACGCGTACGCCAGATCCATCGCCGAGGTAATCGCCTTCTCTCGCTTCTTTTACACTACAAGATTCGCAGGGATCAATTTTTAACAAGTTATGACTGCCTTTTGCTTAGGTTTTGGATTTTTTTGGGGTAGACCCTATGAAAGGGCTCAGCGATTCTCAGGTATGCGTGCGTTTCAGTTTTGCTTATCAGGAAACAGAACTAAATATTTTTGGCGTACAAGTGAAACCAACTTCCTTGGGATTTTTTTTTCCTTTCTAATTGGTTATTTAAGATTTATTGTCGGTGATGTTACAGGTGACGCTACATTCAAAAATTCACGGTAAAAACGGTATGTTCAAATTCTGACATTTTCATTTACTTAATCTCCACTTCCAGATTGTTTTCCTTCAAACTCGCTTTAACTCTCTCCCTTGTCTGTCTTCCAGTTCTTTCTTCTACTTAGTTTTTTTTTTAGTTCTCAGTCGCTACGGAATTAGGTTCGGTCCTTCTGGAATGTGATATCTTAGGATAGTAGTCTGGAGACCTTTTTTATGGATAATTTGTGGAGCAGTGAGTGGTGTTGTTTATCCAAGGGCACCAGGAAACAGAGATAGCTGATGTCCTAATTTGCCATCTTGTTATCGTGATTTCTTTGCTCGTTTCCCTGTAGGCGTTTCTTTTTCATTTATGTTTAAAATGTTTGCTGGTTATTTGCTCTATCGCTTGCAATCTGCTTGTATTTTGAGTGCTACGAAGAATCTAAACTGATTTTGATGTTCCATTTCACCAATTATCTCCATCTTTGAGCCATTGGTTTCTGTTCCACTATATATAGATATTATCGTTTTTAACCTTTTTTTCTTTTGCATCTAACGATTTGTGTCATTTGGCTGTATGCTTCACTCGTGGTCTGCAGTGCTGCCTGAAGAGACAAGTAAGTACATGGCACATGTCTTTGGTCTCCCAAGATTTTGTATGCGTACAAATTTTGTAGGCGTACAATGCCTTTATGTTAATCACATGAAATTTCTTGGGTCATCCATATGTCTATTGTCTAATATGCTAGTCACGTGCATTTGGTACAGTTGCTCACTCCTCTCTTTCTGTCTGATTTTTATGTTTTATCATTGACCTTAGTTGGGTTTAAGGCTTAGTTGAGTTGAGTTTGTTAATATAGTTTAGGTACCATGTGTTCAGGATGCTTAGGTTAATATGGAATCTGAACCAATCAAACTAAAATATGTAAATTGATTTCGATGGGAGGAACGAGGGGAAGAAAAGTATGCAAATTGATCTGCATACTTGGCCTCACATGACTTTTTCTAATGGTGGTTGAAGGTTTGACTGCATTTGGTAAATATTGATGTTCTGTCAAGGGAACTCGAAGTTGTTCCGTGAGGACTGCCGAAGGCATGGAGAGGAGGTAGAGAAAAAAAAAAAGGAGAGGGATTGCTAGATTCTTGGACTGCATCTTGTAAAAATGTTTCTTTGAGGTGTTTCTAAGTAGATTATTTTCCAGCGATTCATGGTTCTTAATTTTGTGAATGATTGTCTTGGACTCATCTAAATGCTTAAATACCTACTTTTTGAATGGAAATTTAAAAAATTGTAGTTCATTATTAGCTTCCTAATTTAAAAGTTTGAAAATTTATATGGTTGCATGTTGAACCTGGAGGTTGGTTGGGTTGACCTGCAACAGCCTTGCTTCTAAACCTGCCCATATCTCATTGCCACCTTCAGTGTAATTACAGTTGCTACATTGTCTTTTAACTTAATCAGATGTAGTCGAAGTATGTTAGGTTGGGTCTTATGTTTCTTAATGGTTTGATGTAGAATTAGTTTGAAGTTAATTGCAAGAGACTTTTACAAATGGGTCAAGGATAAGCTCTGAATGGTGATATTGGTGCTCATTAAGGCTTTGGGTGCTGTTTAGGCAATTTTCTTGCTTTTTGAAGGTGCGAGTTCTAGGGAGGGAAAAAATGGAATTTTGAGATGTTGGGAGTATCTATTCAAAGACAGTGAGATGGGTTTCTTGAAATTCTATATGCGTGGCTCTCCTTAATGCCTTTTTTATGGATGCAATCCTGTTGTAGATTCTTGATTGAGAATGTTGTTTGGATAATTAAACCTTTTTCTTTTTGATAAATCGACATAAATTGAGGGTCTATAATTGTGCTTCTTATTTTGTTTAAGCTATCTATGATGATGGATGTTGTTATTTAGAACTCGAGTCTTATGTGTTCCACATTTCTCTATATGCAGGGACTCCCTTTTGGAAATTAGTTCTAAAACAGTTCGATGATTTGCTTGTTAAAATATTGATTGCTGCTGCTGCTGTTTCTCTTGTTTTGGCTTTGATTAATGGGGAAACTGGCTTGACAGCTTTTTTGGAGCCTTTTGTAAGATATGCTTTCTTCCTTGTTTCATAAGAATTGGTTGTTTTTACATGCCAACAAAATGAGCTACTGTACTGATACTTAAATTTCATGAATAATTCATCTGTCTTTCCTTTAATTAATAAATAAACTTCCATCCTTTCCAGCTACAACTTTATTAGCTTTTTCACTAACAAAATTAATGGATATTTATGTATTTTTAATGCTGAAATGCATCGAGCATTCTCCACTAAAGTTATTCCAGCTTTTATGTATTGACTATCAAAGTCGCTTATTATCAAAGTTAAACAACTACTTTCTCTCAACTCCTTCTATATAATGATATGAATTGTTTTTACACCTTATATAAATTCAATATCTCAATGCTTTTGTTCCTTTTGTATTATTGTGTTGCTTATTTAATATATATCTAATTATTCTAATTTACAAAATTTGTTTTAATCTTTTCAATGTTCTCCTCCTTTTATAGTCACAATTCACAAATAAGGCATCACTCTCAGAGAGCTGATAAGGTTCTTTCGATGTCGTTTCCCCTCTTTGAATGATTGTGAAGCTGAAGATATATTTCCTAACCATGATAATGCAATGTAATTTAGGGGTTAGTGTAAAAAGTATTATTCTCAACTTTTTTCACAGGGACCTATTTGTTGCAGCCATGGTCATTGTGTTCCATATTGTTTCATAAAAGGCGATTTGAGAGTTCCTATTATTAGTTTTATCTTATATACTTTATGAAAAAGAATAGGTGTATGGTGACCGGCTTCATGAGATTGTTATGTCTCATACACTTAAAACTATCTTATTGCTACAGCCCTGCCTTTGGTGCTTGCTACAATGACTTCAAGTTTTGTCAAAATTCATCTGTCTATGTGCGCGCACGCGCGCGCGCTACGTTAGCGGATTTTATTCACTAAATCTTTGTGTTTGCTTCTTCATTCTGCCTATGAAGCTGAATATAATGAGGGTGTGGTGATAGTTTCAGTAAAAAAAATCAGACATTTTTAAGGAATACTTCAATTATTTGGTGGGGCAATTTAGGAATCTGTGCGCACTCATTATTCTGTACTTCTTCACAGAAAGATTTTTATTGTAGCTACAGCCTTTTGTGCTCCTTCCCTTTTGTTGGTTTGTAGATACATGGACTTATATTGATTTGATGCTCTGAATCTTTGCTCCTCCTCCTCCTCCTCAATGTCGTCTTTTGCTAATATTTAAGAATGGGGTTTTGCTCTTAGAGAGCTGGTAGGGTTCTCTAATGTTGGTTGCCTGCTTTATGAATGACTGCGAAGCTTATGACATCACTACCATATGAATCAACAGCCCTTCATGTGGTGCCTGCAACAATGACTTAAAGTTTTTGTAGAAGTCACTGTGTGTGTTCATGAATCATAGTTGATCTTCAAATTCTTGTTTTGCTTGAGGAACACATTGGTTATTTGGCAGCACAATTTATGAATTTTGTGCAAGGAACTATCCTGTACTTTTTCATGGAAAACCTTTTGTTACAACCATGGTTTCTTTCTTATTGTCTAGCCCTTTTATTTTTTGTCCTTAGAAAGCAGATCTTCTATTCAAAAAACAAAGTCTTTTGTTTTTCTACTTTTATTGTTTTTTTCTTATTTTTCAACTAACCCTTTTCTTTTAATTTTCTTAATTCCATGACTTGTATTTTAGATTCTAAACTTATGTAAGATTTAAACTGGATGCTACATGGGCAATGACACACCAAAAGTTTCATCCATGTCAGGATCAAATTAAAGTTAGGTTGCATACGTGACATATCTTTTCAGTATTGAAACGCATTGAACAATGTTCATTAATGATAAAATCAGACATTTTAATCAAACACTTCAACTTTGTTCCTTGCTGTTTGATAAAAGGTGAATATGAGGATCCCTGCTTTTCATACCTACCTTAAAAAGTCTTTTGTTGTTTTACTTTGAATGCATGATTTAAACAACCTTTCATCTCTTCATTTTTTTAGTTTCATTTATAAAGTGACTTTATATTTGAAATCTTAGAAGCTTTAGCTACCTGCTGCAGGGCATGACAAAACCCAAAATTTTATTTGTGTGGATCAAACAAAAGTTGGTTTTTTCTCTTATAAAATATGAAAGTTAGATATCTGCTTTCAAAGTTGGTATAAATAGATGCTATTATGGACAAATCATCATGAGTTTTCTATCAATGATGAAAATGGCAACATCTTTATTGGTAATGGGATTGTGCAGTTTTTTAGGTTTAGGATGGTATGGTCAGTTGGGTTAGCCTATTGTTGACTTGGTATGAAAGTTTGCCAAAGTATACAATAAATGATTTGTGCTAATGTTGCTGGGCTGGCATTGCTAGGCCCATCATTGATTATGAGAGGTTTATCCAATTTAAGTGAGGCATTGTGGGCCAAACTGATTTTTATTGGTTAAAAGGATATGGAAATATTTAAAGTGCTTCATGCAAAGAAACTGGTTGACGTGATCTGGGATTTATTTTGGTGTTCCATCTATATCTTTCTTCTTTATTTCTTTCTATGCATGGTATGTAGTAGTTGGTACAACATGCAATTCTCATATATGGTTCTCCAAATCTATTTGCTTGTTTTTTGTTCGATGGTTTTTCTATCACAAGCACACATGGTTGTAACATTTTTCTATGTTGATTTTGTTATATGCTTAGGTCATCTTGTTGATTTTGGCTGCCAATGCAGCTGTAGGTGTAATTACAGAAACAAATGCTGAGAGGTCTCTTGAGGTAAGTTCTGGAGTTCTTATGGTTCACATAAACAGTAGCTGACATCTGGTTATGGAAAATATAGATGATGATCTTTAATTGTTCTCGTAAATAACGATCCATTAACAATTCAATCTACATAATTCTCTACACTTTCTTATCCTTATATACAGTTTTGTAGCAGCTGCCTGTTTAAGATTTGAAGGAAGTTGTATGGATGCAATGTACCTGTGTGCGTCTCTTGTTTTTCACCTAACGAATTTGGTTGCCTTTTGGTTACTTTGATAAATCTAAATGCACCCCTCAAAAGTGAAAGTACTATGGTTTTGACATCTGATATAGAAAATGACATTATTCTGCAACGATTACGGTTTTGGTCTACAGAGGTTCATCTTGTGTTGATGATGGTTCTCTCCTCTCTTGCATGCAGGAATTACGTGCCTATCAAGCTGATATTGCTACCGTGCTGCGAAATGGTAATTTTTTTTAAAAGAAACAACCAGATGGTTGTGATGATGACCTTGTAATTGTGATATCAATTTCTTGGTTCATTGCATGTTCTCTTTTGTTGCCGTTGAGGAGCTTTTCCTGTCAATTTTTATTTTGGGATTATTAGCTTTGTATAAAGTTTTATTTTGCAGTTTGCCCTTTATCTATGGGGATGCTACAGTGAGTCCCTCTAAGATATTATATTCCTGTAATATTACTAGCTGCTTTAGCTTTTGACCTTTGCTTAACTATTTAATGGGCAGGGAAGGATTTGGTTAGTTGCTAGGTGTATGTTTTGCTGATGAGGGATTAATAAAAACTATTGAAGCTATGCCAAATTCTTGTTGCCCTTTCATTGAGTAAGGGTTTCCTGTAGTCAAGTATCCCAATAAAGAACGTTTATCCTTGTTTTTGTTTGCTTTAGGGGATTGTTCTTCCTGGTTGAACTTGTGCAAGTCTTTGGGTCCTTCTATTTCCCCAGAGTGCTGAGTATTTGTGGTTCTTTCACTTTTGAGGCATTTTGACTATGCATATGTTGTTCAAGGCACGCCAATTTCTGTATATCCTTAACATCTTTTTTATTTTCTTTTTATTGGCCTGAACTATGCAAGTCCCACTGAAATCTGAACCTAGACTTCTTGATTTAACAATTGTTTACTTATATGGGTTGGTAGTTATATTGCTTGCAAATGTTCCTTTAAACTTATACTATATGTTTTTTCCATCCATTCAGGTGTAAGCTCGCAAATTATATATTGATTCTTTAGACATGTTGGATTTTTATCACTTCCTGTCCATTTATTGTCACAGGTTGTTTTTCCATCCTTCCTGCTACCGAGCTTGTTCCAGGTGATATTGTGGAAGTCAGTGGTATGTTAATCATGTGGTTTGAGTGATCAAGGTTATTTATTTATTATCATGAATGAAAATGCCAAGGATATGACATTAGGGTGTTTTGTGTTGTGATATAGTGGGATGCAAGGTTCCAGCTGACATGAGAATGATTGAAATGTTAAGTAATCAGCTACGTGCTGATCAAGCAATCCTTACTGGTACACCAGCCTTTTCCTTGGATAATGCTAACTATTTGTTAGATTACAGTCATCTAGCTCAGATGAGAATGATTTTTTTTTTTCCAACCAAGAAAGCCATTATAGGCTTCTTCATAAATGAATGAATGTGATTTTTTGCTGCCCTTGCCATTCTAGTGTGGATTTACATCTCATGCCACTAGGCTATAGATCTCCCATTCTAACAGCCGCTCTTTTGACTGCCTCACATACTTAGCATTCACATGGTGACTCTTATATGGAGTAGGCCATGCATTGACACACAACAATCCTTTTCAATTTAGACCAGGTCATGTGCCACACTCCATTGCCACTCTTGTGGACTAGTTGATATATTACTTTCCCTAACATTTTGTTGTGGAAAAGGTCATACACCTCACTCTCCCATGATCGTTCTTCCATAGGCTAAGCATCCAAGGCATGTCTCTTTGTACCCCAATGTTTCACAGGTGCTGCATTCAGTGTTTCCATTTTATTTACTGCAGATACACATGGTCTGTACAATTTGGAGTTTACTTTTTGTTTGCATTTACATGGATGAATTTGGTGAATTACATTACCAATTGACTGGGGAATGTTTATCTTCTACGTGGTGTTTTGGATTCTCTTTAATTATTTATTTTTGAAGCATGTTAAGGTTCCATCCAACTGATGATTTTGTTTGACTCCTTAAGGTGAGAGCTGTTCTGTTGAAAAAGAGCTTGAGGTCACCATAGCAACAAATGCTGTATACCAGGACAAAACGAATATTCTCTTCTCGGTATTTATTCTGAACTTTGTTGCAATCTTTCATCAAATTTACATAGAGGATGTAACTGTTGTTCCCTTGTGATAACTATTTCCTGTAAATTGGGTATATTGATTATGACTTCTACTACTGCCTTTGGTTTGATTAGATGGACTGAACTTGGCTCCCCTTATACTAATTGTGTATACCTGGTGGAAATACTTTATATCCAGAGTATTTGGTTGTCTCCTTATCTTTTAGGAACCATAGTTTGCTCTTCTTTTTTTTTTTCACCAGAAAATTTCAACCAGTATTTGCTTTTCCTATAGAGCCATTGAATAAATGTATATTGACTGCCAGGGTACAGTAGTGGTTGCGGGTAGGGCAAGAGCTGTTGTTGTTGGAGTTGGAGCTAATACTGCCATGGGGAGCATCCGTGATTCCATGTTGCATACAGATGATGTAAGCATTATCAATTTTCCAAGTCTTTGTATAAATTCTAATCTGCAAGTAAATTGTTAACTCTGTTTTGATCTTTCCCTGTTTTTCCCATTTTATCTTACCTTTTCTCTCTACAACTTTCTCTAGAGTCCTTAAGTTTGTGCTTCATGTAATTGGATTGAATCCTATTTATGCTGCTTGCTGATGAGTTATAAATAGACAGGATGAGGTTTCATAGTAAGAGGGGTGAGCTTTTGGCAATACTTATTGTAAGCTAGGTTTTCTCTTGATGCATGTGAGTTATCTTGTTTCATGGCATGCATTTTATGGAGACATCATAATTCGGGTTATAACTGGTCTGTGTCTAATGGTTTAATGCTCCCATCTAGAAGAAAACTCCTTGGTTGAATTATACTGCACACATGCAGTGTTTGTGTATAACTATGTGTTTCTGCAATGCTATTCAGGAGGTGACTCCATTAAAGAAGAAGCTGGATGAATTTGGCACTTTTTTGGCTAAGGTATTGCTCATCGGCCTCTCTCCCATTTTGTGCGTGGCAATGTTATACATGCAATTTGCTTTTACTTCAGCGGGATTAAAACAGCATGGAGATTTTTTGGCTAAGTAACTCCATGCTTGTAAAAAGGAATGGCAAATGAAAGTTCCATCCCATACTTGTCAAGAAAAGGAAAAAAACAGAAAATTTTCCCTCTTCCATATGTCTTAAAGTTGATATGTTGAGTTGAACTGAACAATTCTCTGAAAGCTTGGTCTAGTTTTGGCTTATTTATTAATTGACACACGTGGAACTCTTTTTTCTTTGCAAACATAAGCTGATACCTTTTAAGTATTATGCTATGAAGTGAATTACTGATTATTTGGTGCAAATTTAGGTTATTACGGGGATTTGTATACTTGTGTGGATTGTAAACATTGGTCACTTCCACGACCCTTCTCATGGTGGGTTTTTGCGCGGTGCAATCCACTATTTCAAGGTATTGTTCTGTGGATGAGTCCAATCTGTTTCTTACTGTCAGAATACAAACCATTTCTGATTTTGTGCCTCTTCTGCTCCACTTCAATAAAATCTGTAATCAACTGCTTTATGGTATTCGTCGATAATTAAATAGTAATGGTCCCTGAAACCTCTAGATACTTAGTTGCTTGAAGGTATCATGCCCTGTTATGAATCAGATGAATACGATGTCTTCTTAGACATGCATGCGCACAGGGGTTCTGGTTGAAATTTCACTTCTATTGTGTGAAAAATAAGTGAATTATACCCGGCATATTATTTTTTATAATTCCACAATCCATACTCGAGTTTGTATCTGGCTGGCTGAATTACTCTTTTAGTGGCCTTCTTTGGACTACTTTGCTGTTTTATGGTTCATTACTACCACTGCTGTTTACTCTGAACTACTTGCTGTGCCTGCCTAGATTGCAGTTGCTCTTGCGGTTGCAGCAATTCCTGAAGGGCTTCCAGCAGTTGTTACAACGTGAGTGCTTTGTATTTTACATGATGGAAATTATGTGGCTGTTATGATTTTAACCAATATAATTTAGGAATTTGCTCGCTGAGTGGTTCTGATGATGTGTGTTGCACATGTATGTAATAAAAAAAAAGAATGTAAATCTAAATAGAGGAAAGAATGAAGAAATAAACAAATAATTAAATGAAAGAGCTTTCTGCATATTCACTAAGAAGGCACCTTGAAAACGCCTGAAACATAGCACCATGGTGAAGCCAGAAAAAGTAATTTATCCATAGTAAGAAGGAAAGGTAATTGCTTTATCTGAAAGTAAGAAGGAAAGGTAATTGCTTAATCTGAAAGTTCTATGGCTATCCAAGTACACGTTGAAACCATTTCTGGATAATTGAAATTCTGAATGCTTTTCCAAAGCCATTTCTTTTTTATGTTTTCAGTATAATATGAATGTATCATTTTGGAATCTTAGTTCCCATATTTTGCTTCATCATCTCTCTTTATTCATTTAGGTGTTTGGCTCTTGGAACAAAACGTATGGCTCGGTTGAATGCCATTGTGCGGTCGTTGCCATCCGTTGAAACTTTAGGCTGCACTACAGTAATCTGCAGTGACAAGACCGGAACATTGACAACTAATATGATGTCTGTTTCAAAGGTGATCACCTCAAAACTTGTAAATACTGAATGCAAAGTTATGAGTCTGAGGGACAATAGTGATCTTTGAACTAGTCAGAGGCTAACGGGAAACCTAAGCCATCCTTTTTTGTCATTATTTATAATTTTTCAACAGCCATGATCTCTGGGACCTGTCGAGATTAAAGGTTTCTTTATTATCTAAAGCTCAGTGAGAGAAACCAATGACATTCATTTCTTGGTCAGAGCATTTGATTCAAGACACCTTTTGACAGCACCTTCTTTTGGGGTCATAGTTAGATACCTTGATTAATAAAAAATAAATTTCCTGTTATTTTGTTTTCGCAGATATGTGTTGTTCATTCCGTTCATCATGGTCCAACAATTGCTGAATACAGTGTGAGTGGGACAAGTTATGCTCCAGAAGGCATTATTTTTGGCAGTTCTGGCATGCAGGTACTTATTTTGTTTCAGATTGTTGGGATTATACCAAAAGTTCAGTATAAAAGTCTGTAATCAATTCATGAAGACTTATTGTAGTTGTGGTTTCTGTTTTCTGTTCATTTGGAAAAAAAAGGGAAGAAAAGCAAAAGTTGGTGGTTTTTCTTAATCTCAATCCATTAATTCCTTCCATCTTTGTCTTGTTTTACTTTAGCCTTTTCACTTATTCCCTTTGCTTTGATAATCATGTCTGCCTTGGTCTTGTAACCTCTTGGCTACAGGATTGAGGCCTCTGAACACCCGTTGTTTTTTTTTCTTTTTAAATGCCATGGAGTAGAGCCATCTTCAGAGTGTTTTTTCAAGTTTTTTTAACCAATGTGGCAAGAGAAATAGTTGTCATTAAGTAGGTATTTGAGAGAATAGTGGGACAAGTCAAATGTTGCAAGTACTTGGAATGTATTCCATGTAGAGGCGTGAATGATTCTGGTATTCTAGCTTGCCTTCTGGTTTAGATCTGAATTGCATGATTTTGGCATACATAGATTTTAGGCCCGTATACGGAAGAATTATATCAGGAGACAGAATCTAGGTTGATTGAATTTTGATCTCAGCTTTTATAATTATATCAGATTGTATGAGCAGATGTTTCAGGCTAGGGAAAGAACTTGTAGTGGGATTTTCTTAGCTCATCCATTTGATCTTGATTTTCCTCTGGTTTTTTCTAGTAACGATCACCAGATTCCCTACCACCATTACTAGCGGTAATTACCTGTAATTTAAGCTACAAACTTGAGCACAATGCTGCCCGGATCCCTTATACTACAGCTGCTTTTGAATTATGGTTGGAATGAGGGTATGACTCTTCAGAATGTTAGGTCTTTTCAATGAGTTTTGAAGATTATATATGGAAGCTTAAGTATTTTATCACATTTTTCTGACTCACCATGACAAGATATTGAGTATGCTTTGTGCAGCAAGCTAAAAGTGGCTGCGGGGAAGGTTCACTCTTCCCTGTTCTTTTTGTCAGATAATTCAATTGAAAATTAAGTCTCTGGTGCAGAATTGATTCTTCGTTTCTTCCACATCTTTAGATTATGGCTTCTCGATGCTTGTTTAGTCAATTTCCCTTACATAGGAAAAATGTTCTTTTGATTGTTTATTTCTTATGGAAACATGCTATTAGTTGGTTCACATGGTCCCTTAGGATTCCTTGTTAGTGCCACATCCTTTTAACCTTGATTTTTCTTTTTGCAGATTCAGTTTCCAGCTCAGTTGCCTTCTCTTCTTCATGTGGCTATGTGTTCAGCCATTTGCAATGAGTCTATCTTACAGTACAATCCAGACAAGGGAAGCTATGAAAAAATTGGGGAGTCCACTGAAGTAGCGCTACGTGTTCTGGCGGAGAAGGTTGGCTTATGTAGCTTGGCCTTATATAGAGCAGCTCAATATTACCATAGCTGTTCAGTTTTTCCCTTCCTTCTCTTCTCCATTTATGACCCCTCCTCAATTTAATGTGTGAACTTGTTTATTTTCACCACATCTTTCCAGGTTGGCCTTCCTGGTTTTGATTCCATGCCTTCTGCACTGCATATGTTGAGCAAGCATGAGCGTGCTTCATACTGTAATCACTATTGGGAAAGCCAATTCAAAAAGGTTTGTTTTTTGTATACTGGATGCTGTGTAATTCTTCCTTATGTAGAGTTAGCAAGTTAATTCAGGTTCTGTTATATAGTATAAGAATGTTGGACATGAATGGCAATGAAGGTCATGAAAGATAGATATATTTTATATAGCATTATATGGCTCTAGATTGTTTTGTTTTGTTTTCTTTCCTTTTTTTTTTGTGTGTGATCAGATCTATCTTCTCTTACTTTGTAAGAATACCTATGAGCTACTAGTCTATCTGTTGTTTTAGATTGTTCTTCATTTTGAGATTGTCATCATCTTTTCTGCTGGTTCATTGGTGGTTGATTTTTGACGCAATTGACTTCATACACCATATGTCCAGTACTTTTTGCACTTTATTAATTTTTTTTTCCTTATAATTTTTTACTTGCTATGGTAGATGTCTTCTCATCCACATATATTTAGTTTTCAAGATATATTGTGTACCATTTCTCATGTATTAACATATGCTTTCTTTAATATTCTGTTTCAAATATTACAAGTTATTTAAGGCCAATTGGTTTTATAAAATTTTCGTTCGCATGTTAAATTGGGCTGTAAGGAAGTGATTTCATAAATCCTTGAGAAATAGATTCTTCTGTATTTCAGCATTTACTCTTCAGCTGTTCATTAAAAAAAAAAAAATTGACTGCTGACGCAAGCTTTACCATTTTGATGCTTTATAGGTTTCTGTTTTGGAATTCTCTCGTGATCGAAAGATGATGTCTGTCTTATGTAGTCAGAAGCAGAAGGAGATTATGTTTTCAAAAGGTGCTCCAGAAAGTATTGTTTCTAGATGCTCCAATATTCTTTGCAACGATGATGGTTCCACTGTTCCGTTTTCTGCCGCAGTCCGAGATGAGTTAGAGTCAAGGTTCCGCAGGTTAGAAATGATGCTAAAATTTTAGTGGATGTTACTTGAGCCTCAATGTTTTGGCACAATATGGTGAATTTCATTGTGCAAGAATTGAAGTAGACACATGTTTCATTCTGGGAGATATGTGGTTAGCATTCATTTTGGATAACTTTGAATTTAGTCCATGTAACTTATTAATTAAATCATGCATGTACTTAGTTGATTCATGGAAGCTCGAGTTGTCTAACATGTTAGAGAATAATATAAGTCATATCCTAGGACTTCACCTAACAGATTAAGCTATTGGGTTGAGATGGTTCTTGACATGGTATCAGAGCCTTGATGACCAAGTGGTCATGAGTTCGAATCTCACCATCTCCATTTATTTGATAAAAATTAAGCACAAGGTAAAATGGACCTGTGCAAGTTTCAAGCCCAAAGAGCTTTCACTTGAGGGGGTGTGTTAGATAATAATATAAATCATATCCTAAGACCTCACGTAACAGCTTAAGCTATTAGGTTGAGATGGTTCTTGACATAACAGAAGATGAACATATATATACATGGCTTTACTTAGAAAGGTTGATCTAACTGGCTGTATATGGAATCACCTTTCACCCAGGTGGGGTTATGTTCCCCTAATATTCATTTTCCTTAGGTTCTCTTCTCTTCACTGCCCTTCTATATTTATATATTTATCTTCCCTGAGTTTCCATAGAGCTAAATCATCCACGTTGTCTCTTCTGCCAAGGCGGTGCTTTTATGCAAAGTTTGACTTTCACTCCTTTTACTTTGTATGCTTACTGATTTTCTTCACAACCATTTCTGCTCTTGTAAATCCTTCTAAGATGAACCATTGTCTTGACTATCATATTTAAGATTCGTGTAGGCATGTTATATTAGTATTGTCTCTAAAACTCTACATTTTTGTTTGCAGTATTAATGCCATGTTTATTGGTCAGTTTTGCAGGAAAAGAAACATTGAGATGCCTGGCTCTAGCTTTCAAACAGATGCCCATTGGTCAACAGACTCTCTCATTTGAGGATGAGAAGGACCTTACATTTATTGGGTTGGTATGCTTTCTTTTCGAAATGGAACACTAGATTAAGTGCTCTGTATACTTAATGCCCTTCCATTTAATCATTTATGTTTATCTATATGCAATTATCTTAGATACCTTCATTTATACTATGAGGCGATGAAGCAACTTGTATAACAATAAATTTCATGGTGAACAAAGGTTTTTTTGGAAGGAAAATAAATCGGAGTGAATAAATAAGGAAGAGCTGAATCTGTTCTTCTTGTTCTTATATATTTTTTTTAACTACAAAAAATGAGTTCGGAAACCAGACCTATAGTTCTGAAACTTTGTGACCACACTCTGAAATCTATGTAGTTTCCAATCATCCGTTTTTGCTTTTATGTTCTATGAACCTTCTCTTATTTCCAGTTTTTTTTTTTTTTTTTGCACTGCATGTTATGTGTTTGTGGGTACATGACCGTTTGCATGTACCCTTTTATATGCACGTGTCAGTGTGCACTTGTGCACCTTCCTCCTCAGCTTGTTTGTATTTGTGGCTCAGAATTCCTGCACCTTCTAAGTATGAGGTTGATTCTTCCACTTCTCACATTTTCTTTGCATCTGCTCCTTTACTTCAATAAAAGGTTGGAATGCTTGATCCTCCTAGAGAGGAAGTGAGAAATGCTATGCTCTCATGTATGACTGCTGGAATACGTGTTATAGTTGTCACTGGGGATAACAAGGTAACTTAAATTGAGTGATGTATATTTTTCTGTTATATGGTATAAGCTACGGTTTCCCATCTCTCTGGTTGCCTTTCTAATACAATTACTTATTCAGTCAACAGCAGAATCACTTTGTAATAAGATTGGTGCTTTTGATCATTTGGAAGATTTTGCTGGACACTCATACACTGCTTCTGAGTTTGAAGAGCTTCCTGCTTTGCAGCGAACACTGGCTTTGCAACGCATGACACTTTTTACCAGGTATGGTTAATTCTGCATTTTATAGCCTTAATAAATTCTGATAGTCTGTCAAGCATCATGCCATCTTCCTATTGTTTTAACCTTTCCGTTCTTTCCTATACACATAAATGTTTGTTATTTGTTGGAATTTTAGTAACTTGTTTGGTGACATCCTCTTTTCTGTCTTGTTAGAGTTGAACCTAGTCATAAAAGGATGCTGGTGGAGGCCTTACAACATCAAAATGAAGTGGTAGCTCTAGTATTTCTTTTCATCAGAGTTGTTATATCTATATTTATACCTGCAAATATATACGTGCAATGCATGAACTAAGTTTTGGACAATATTATGCTATTATTGAAACAAACACTTGTTTGTTTTTATGGGTTGGAAGTTTTAGATTGTAAAGTTTGAATTATAATAAAAATAAGGAAACAATGATCTTTGTAAGATCCATACCATGAACAAAATTATCATGGAATATCTTGATGGGTTAATCTAAAAAGGTGATGTGGGGTCCCACGTGAGGATATAATGCTAGTAATCTATCAAAGGCGAATCATTAAGGACATTTTATAATTCTAAAAACTGTCATTTTCCAGAATAGGTTTGGCAAGGTCCAGCTTTTTGTATGCAATATTAGGTCAATAGCTTTAGTCATATAAAGAGGAGATCTGAGAAATAATTTATTTGTGAAAGCTTGTGCTAGCAGCTACTGAAAAAAATTATAAAGGATGACAAGAACTGGTTTCCATTGTGCAACAAAGAATGGTTACTGTAATGTATGAAGCTGTTTGATTAACATTTATGGTTAAAAGGCACTGATAAAACAATAGAAAAGAGTATGATGTTGAGAATTCATGACAAGAAAGCATGTGCGCATCTAAAATGCGAGGCATGGGATATGGGGGCTTGAAGCAGACGCATTAAAATGACAGTTGCTTTGGAATAGTTGCTTTGGAATAGAAATGTAAAGCTGAGGATTGGATGACACATTAACTTTGATATTTACATAAAAATAATAGTTCCCCTTGGTTAAGCGTATGTTTTGTTATGGTGCTTCAACTGACTAAAATTGTCTGTATAAGGTTCTTTTGAGTGACCATAGAACCTTTTTTTATGCATTTACACGTGTATTGTTTCAAACATGTAGTGTGGTGTTCTCTGCCTTTAGGTTTTCTTGTGGTAATACTTCCCCATGGAAATCATTGATCTTGACTTGTTTAGGTGGCAATGACTGGTGATGGGGTTAATGATGCACCTGCACTAAAGAAAGCAGATATAGGAATTGCAATGGGATCTGGAACAGCAGTTGCAAAGGTAGGCAACCTTCCAAGGATGCATTTCATAGTACATTCATGGATGAGTCTGTTTCTATGCAGTGTACATAAAAACATGTCTCTTCTTTATGATCTCTCTATTCAAACACACTTACACATTTATGTATGGTTGCAAATTTTAGCAAACCAATGGAACTTAACCAATTGATTTGTTGCCTGAGTTACCTGAATGAACTTATTTCATTATTAAGAAAAAAATGTTTTATGTAGAATCTTAACCTTAAAGATCCAGTGCAAAGATTTTTTTCAGTTAATATGATTGGGAAGCTATATGCTGTGGTGCAACTTTAATAGTCAGCTTCATGGTTTTACATGAATAATATCAGAAGATTTGTGTCAGATGATCCAGTTAAAAGTGTAAAACATGATAAATTGTTATCAGCAGGCGCACACTTTATCAGTTTCTGTTATTTTTTCCAATATTATTATTTAGTGTAAATGCATAGACCCCTTAAGTTTCTGACCATCTTTATCCTTTTTTCCAGAGTGCTTCGGATATGGTTTTGGCAGATGACAATTTTGCTTCCATTGTAGCGGTATAGGACTCTCCCCCTCTTATCTGCTGTAATTTCATTACTTCTTGCTATGTCTGTACTGTCTGCTGGGTATTGTTTGACAATTGTTTTTGTTCTCCAAAAAGGCATATAATAGAATATAACATATACATGTCAAAGGATATAATGCTGACAAGTTTTCAGTTATCAGGATATGACAACTATTCCATCGATATATCTCTTCAAACTGAACTTGATATTCTATGATCATAAACAAATTATCACATCACAGTGTGGAGTGTCTGTTGTGTCCAATTAACTTAAAAAAATGACAGATTGAATTTAATAGTTAGTCAGGAAAAATTAGATCATACAAAAAATTTCTTGGAGGTGTAAGAGTTGTTTGTCTTGCACCAATTGTAACTTGTATGTGGATCCCCATAAATAAGTACCTAAGCTTTCAGATATGGTTTGTGCTATTCTATTTCTTAACAAGTTGATTACTTAGCAGGCTGTTGCGGAGGGAAGGGCTATTTACAATAACACAAAGCAATTCATCAGATACATGATCTCATCAAATATTGGTGAAGTTGTTTGTATCTTTGTGGCAGCTGTAATTGGAATACCTGATACCCTTGCTCCTGTGAGTACTTTAGTGTACCACTTTAATGTATCAATAGTGAACTCATTTTGCAGAAAAGAGAGGAAATACTAGAATTATTTTGTACCAGAAAAATACTCATTTGGGATTAAATACGTCGACATTGAGATAGGGAGAAGATGCTGGTCATATCATTTTGTTGCTTTCCTACAATTCAATGCTGGTCAATTGGAAGAGCTGGAATTTATTTTTTGTTTATCACATTTAGGTCCAACTGCTCTGGGTCAATTTGGTTACTGATGGATTGCCCGCAATTGCTATTGGTTTCAACAAGCAAGATTCTGATGTGATGAAGGCTAAACCTCGCAAGGTATTTATTCAATGATTTGGACATGTTAGTTTATCTAATAGGTCTGTCTAAATGGTTGGTTTGTGTGTGTAAATGGTTGCCAGCACTCATTGGTGCATTTTGAAACACAACCCAACCCTAAAACAAAAACAAGAAGATGAATGGCTCGACAGGCATAAATGAAGTCAGAAACATTAGGTGGGCTGGATGATAGGCTGTGTTTATGCTTGGGGCTTATTGGGTGGTAATATGCCAAACAATATGGCTAGGGTTAAGATGCTATGTGCCAAAAGGTTCCCCACAGATATTCTTATCATAATTGGAACCCATGGTTTTTTTGTGAATTGCCTTTTTCTTGGATTTCTGGATTGTTTAGAGTTTCATTTATTGTTTTATGTTTTCCTTGTTCGTGGTGTTCTTCACTAAGCTTTGAAATAGCCAGTAGCAAGCATGAATAAGTATTACAGGTAGGTGGGAAACTACGTTAGGTTTGGCCTGATGCCTGTGGAGATTGACTTAATGGTTCTTTGAAGGAGAGACATTCATTGATATGGTCCGACCTACATGTTAGATGGTCAGACTTATACTTGTTTTTCATCTCTTCACCTGTTTCTGAGATTGGTCTCTGCTGTAGACTTCTTGTAGATAGGGCCGTGCCTCTTGACCTCTTTAACCAGATTTAATTACCTTTGAGAATAAATAAAGAGCTAAATAACTCTCTCTCAAAAAAAAAAGGAAAAGAATAAACAGAGTGAAAGGGCTAGATAGTTTGGGCTGACATTTTCCTTTTCTGCGTGCATAACTTTTTTTAAAGTTGTTCAATATGCAAGATTCCATGTTATATGATTTTTATTATTGAGCAGTAAGTTCTACTCTCATAGCTCATCACAATTTCCAGTCATCAATGTTGAATATCAACTTTTTCAATATAACGTGCAGGTGAATGAAGCAGTTGTTAGCGGGTGGCTGTTTTTTCGTTATTTGGTAATTGGAGGTAATAAATAATGATAAACCCATTTCATGTGGATTTCTATCATGCTGAACAAATGCATTACCTCGGTATAATTTGGCAATTTCATGTTCCTTGCAATGTGATTGATTCGAGGTGGTATTTTACCTGCATATGCCATAAATACCTTACCCTCATAGTGCCATTCATGCAGATATTCATATTATAGTGAACAAGTTATTTATGATAAAAAGTTTTCTTCAAATAATTCAATCAAGTGTTCGAGAAAACTATTTTAGTACAGGTAATTAAGGGTAATTCTAAAAAGAAAATTAATAAAATGTAAAAGGATTCTTTTGTCTGAAAAATGTGACACCTGAGATCCATATGATATATGATTAGGGATTTTCTGCATTAAATTCCCAGCATCATAATGTACCATGCAGGAATCCTCATCATGATGTGCCTCTTTTGAAAAGGGAGAAATAATTTATCATTTCTTCTGATCATGATGTGCCTCTTTTGAATTTATAATCAACCTAGTGCTGAATGCTCTTCGAATTCTAGAGGTGTTTGATGCAGTATCTGGTTGATGCAGCTTATGTGGGCCTTGCAACTGTTGCTGGGTTCGTGTGGTGGTTTGTGCACTCTGATAGCGGTCCCAAACTACCATTCAAGGAACTGGTAAGGTTTTATTCTGTTAGTGGGTGTGCTTTCTGATAGGCCAGAGTTGATTCCTTTCTGGGCACATTCTCCTTGTGTATTTTGACCTGGAGATCTGATCTGCAAGGCAAAGGCTAATAATAGTGAAGGTGCAGTTCTGTATTGAGATGGTTCCATGATTAGTACACTGGAGTTGCTTGACTTTCAGAGTCTTTTGAGTTCCTTTCTAGCAGTCCTGAACATTCCCAGCTTTCCGCATCTCCTTTTTTTGTGTTATTATCCATTGTTTTGAGATCAACATTATTAATTCATCCATGAAAACTAATGGTACCAAACATGAAGTTGATGCTGAATTTGTTTAGTCAAGTTTTGTGCTTATAATAATCGATTGGGACCCTTTCAGGTGGAAAGAAATGAAAAGAAAAAACCTAAATGACCAGTTAGCATGCAATGACTGGGTTTTGGTTTCTTTGTGCCCAGCATGGATAAATATATTTCACTAGTACTGTTACTGAGCATGTTCTTCAAATTCTACACCAGAACTTTTATTTTTTCATTTATTGCAGATGAATTTTGACAGTTGCTCGACAAGGGAGACAAATTACCCATGTAGTATATTTGATGATAGGCATCCATCAACTGTATCCATGACAGTGCTTGTTGTTGTTGAGATGTTTAATGCTTTGAATAATCTCAGTGAGAATCAATCGCTTCTGTGAGTATTCTGTTTGATTTCAAAGTTATTGAATATTTAGTGCTTTTTGCCGAATCAATTTGCTCAATTGCTTAGAATGCTTTGCATGTAGTTTAATGGTAGTTAGATGCATCAGATTTAGTTTTGACATTTTGTCATTAGATTTCACTACAATAACTTGTTTTTCTCATTTAGACTCCATTTGGGAACGCGGTTGAAACCGCGTTCCCTTAAATTTCTTGCTATTTTTTTAATGTTTTCAGATCGTTTTGATGTGCTGATCTCAAAAATGATTTTTTAAAAATAAAAAAACATCATTTTGATGCATTTCTAAGTGAAAAGCACTTTGAACCGCAACCGCTACTACAATCCTAAACAGGCTATAAGTGATTATTTTTCCCTTTTGCCTATGGAGTTTTCATAGAAAAAAATAAACTAAAAGTTACATGAGGACAGACTTGGAGCTGTAATGCTTTCCCCTTTTTTTTCCAGTGTTATCCCTCCCTGGAGTAATTTATGGCTTGTTGCTTCAATTGTCCTGACTATGCTCCTTCACATACTGATCTTGTATGTGCACCCACTATCTACTCTATTCTCTGTAAGTTCTCTTTCCTTTGCATCCCGATATTATGAGGTAATAATTTTACTTTTACCCATAACCATTAGGTACTTAATAGAATAATTTGCAACGTATCTTGTTTCAGGTAATGCCGTTATCTTGGATTGAGTGGAAAGTTGTCTTATATCTCTCCTTCCCTGTATGTTGTGAATCTTAACTTTCCCAGTTTACTAATTTTGTCTTGTATCTGTGTTTTGATAATCATTTTTTAATGCAATGAGATTCTTGAGAGTTGAATGTAGTTGCTGGAATTTAGCTTAGAACTGTTTCCTTGTAGTGGTTTTACCTCTAATATGGTAAAAACAACAATGTAAGTCTCAAGGTTCCACTGTTAATGATATGTTTTAGTCTTTCATGCTTTTGTCTTCTTTTTTTTTTCTTATAGATGTTGTTCAAGCACTCTTGGACTGAGTTTTAATTGCAGTTGGGTTGGGATTCTATATGTTTTATGAATATTGTATGCAAGCTAGGATCATGATTTTTTATTTATTTATTTATTTTGGGGGTGGGGGGTTGGCACCCTTAAATTTTGGAAATAAATATATTTTAGTCTTTACATTTTGAAAACTTTTATTTATACCTTTCAATTTCACATGTTTTGAATCCCTAAAAGTCACTTGTTTTCTTTTTTCCTCCCTAATCCTAATTTCTTATTCCAACCCCGATCATGACAACCTCTTAGTTTGTTTTCTCATGAACTTTATGCCACTTCTATAACCTTTTTGCCTATATATTCTATCATAGGTGAAGTAAAATAGGGAAAGGTTACCTTTCCTGAGTTTTAGTCAATGTAAAGCCATTTGCATCTTTGATTGTTTTTTTTTTTGGTTGGAAGCAAGAATTGCCTTGGTGAATGCATTTCAAATATCTTAAGCCCGGTTTCCTCCCACGGCACTTCTAATATAGTGTTTTTTGTGTAGGTCATAATTATTGACGAAGTTTTAAAGTTCTTCGCGAGAAATTCCAAGGGTAAGTTCACTATTTTGCTTCATCTTCCTTTTTTTCAACATCTTGTTCTTTGGTGAGAGATTTTATTTAGAGAGAATAATTAACAATTAGAAATCAAACTTGGACCACGATGAGAAGACATCTCCTTACTCTAGACATAAATTTCATATGTTTCTCTCCTCATACACACCTTATGCTTTTGATTGATGTATCTCTACGAGGGGTTGAAATGGGAACCCAAACATTTACGTGACAACACAACGCAACAACTTCCCAGACAAGCCTCTAATAAGAGAGAAGTTTAGAGTTCCTGGTGGGGATCATTACCCATATCAGACATTGGTAACAAGATCCATGGGTTAACAAGCTTTCAGGCACATTAGCTAAACATCTAGCCTATCATGTCCATCACTCAGTATTCCATCTCTTGACATGTTGCAAAAACTAGCTTGATTGCCCCATAATTTTATTTTCCCAATATGAGAATCCTTTGTCAACAAAAGGGTCTCCAATCAAGGTGACTTGATTGGTTCCTGACTACCCAAAAACATACATCTTCAACCAATGCCCTTTGTATGTCACAAGTAATATTTTTGTATTGATGTATGTATGTCGCTTTGCTTTCTCCTTTTTTTTCTTCTCACCACATCAACATACTAACAATCATGTAATGGTTGTAAACTAAACCCATTTTTTTCCCACTTGCAACCCTTAATATCCCTCCTCCTGCCCTTAGTTTGAGGGTGTCTGTATTCTCTCCAAAATGTGCATTGTGTTGATATAGAAAAATTATCTAAGAGTTTATGGACCAGATTGAAGCATGAAGTTATTATTTTTCTATTTAATTTTAGATTTTAATTATTTATTTCCTACTGAGCTTGAGAATTTTAATTTAATACGTATTTTACTAGTTAGGAATTCTAATGCTAGATTGATTCTACTAATTAGATAAGTTTTAATTAAGAATCCTTTTTTATAAAGGATTTTAAGATTAATATAAATAGGGATGTCTAGTTAATTTTATAGAGAGGGAGGCTATTATACAAAATTAATAAAAATACCAGAGAATTTTCTCTAGATTTCACTATAGTTAGGTCTTTAACCTTAGGGCTTGAGAACAGTAGTTTTATCTTCGTTATACGCGACATCAAGTGGTATCAGAGCAGGTCAACATCCGAATTGATGGCGAATTGTGAAGAGAATTGTGGAGCAATTGGTGGCAACCATCTCCGTGACGGTGATCAAGGGATGTGGGTTGTTTGGGATTAGCTAAATCGCCATTCAGTAGCGATAGCAGCTTTAGAAAGGAGAGTGCAAACTGGGTTTGGCAACATTAATGCCAAATTTGATAACCTTACAACCAAGCTTGAGGCACTAGGGTTGTGCACAAACATAAATTGAGAAAAAAAATGAGGCACACACCAGGCATGGAAGATAAAAGACTTATTGAGATTTGGGAGCGGATGAAGCAGTTGTTGAGAGTTAGATTCTTGTCCTCTGATTATGATCAACTTTTGTTCCATAAGTATCAAAGGTGTTCTCAATGTTCTTGAACTGTGCATGAATATACAGTGGAATTTTTGCGTCTAGTTGAGCGAAATAATTTGCATGGAATTGATGAGCAACGAGTTGCTAGATATGTAGAAGGACTGAAACCTTCCATTAGAGATGGAATTGGACTTCAAATGCTACTCAATGTTACTAATGCATGAAATATGGCATTAATGGCAGAGATGTTGATACAAGATATAACCAATACAAGATTTGATTATCACATAAGTGTTCCTACCACAAAGCCTTGACTTACATCTACTGGGAAGGGTAAGCTGCCATAAACAAATAATCAATTCAAACCAGCTATTGTTGACTCCGGCTGTGATAAAAATAGGCTCAAAACAATTCCTAACAAGGATAACCAAAAAAGGGATAATCCTCATGCCAAACCCCCTCGAATAAAGTGTTATAAATGCAATCAAGAAGGGCATAGATCCAATGCATGTCCTTAGAGGCTTGTGAATGTGGTTGAACGTGAGAATGAAAGGTGTGGAAAAGATACAAAATTGTATCCGGAAGAGTGTTGTGAACCTATTGGTGAGGGTGAGTATAAGGATGATGATGGTCAGGTCTATGTGGTGAGACGATTGCTGCGCACACCGAAAGCTAATGGCGAGACAACATACAATCTTTTTCGTACTAGGAGCATGTTAAACCAACAAATTTTTTATCTTATTATTGATAACGGTAGATACGAGAATATTATTGGTAGGGAAACTCTTGTTAAATTGGGTTTGAATATTGAGATATATCGTGCACCTTACTCTATAGGTTGGATTAAAAAGGTACCAAAGGTAACAATAACAGAAAGATAAAGTTCTTTTTTCATCGGCAAGTAAGAATAAAGTTTATTATGATGTAGTTGACATGAATGCTTGTAACTTGTTGTTTGGTGTGCCATGGAAGTATAATGTAAATTCATGGCATAGGGACGAGTAAACATGTATAGATATGTTAAGGATGAGATTAATTTTACTTTGATGCCTCTGAAAAGGAATTCCTAAGCAAAAGCCTAAAAGTTTGGATGAAGGGCATTCCTTACTATTACCCAATCTTTGTTAGAAATTTAGAGAGATTTAAAGGAGATGAAGGAAGTACATGCTTTAATTGTGAAGTCTTTCTTGTTGTTCGAAGAAGTTGACAGGGCAGTTAAGGTCCCTGAAGTTGTTAAGCCTTTATTGCAGGAGTTTCTAGAAGTTATTTCAGATGAGCTACCATATGAGTTACCTCCTATATGTAATATCCAACACTAGATTGACTTGATATTGGGGGCTAGTCTTCTGAATTTGCCTCATTACAGAATGAGCCCAAAAATGAGGGAGATCTTGAGGGAGAAAATAGAAGAATTGTTGAAGAAAGGGATGCTTCAAGAGAACTTAAATCCATTTGTTGTCCTTGCTTTACTGACTATGTGTGTTGATTGTTGTGCCATCATCAAAATCACCGTGGGATGCGATTTTTTAATTCCACTATTGGATGACATGCTAGATTAGTTGTGTGAAGCAACAGTTTTTTCAAAGATTGACTTGAGAAGTGGGTTTCATCAGATTTGGATTCGACCAGGGGATTAGTGGAAAATGGCTTTCAAGACAAATGATAGGTTGTATGAGTGGTTAGTTATGCTATTTGGGTTAACGAATGCACCAATCACATTCATAAGGCTGATGAATCGGGTTTTGTGACCTTTCATAAATAAATTTGTTGTGGTTTATTTTAATGATATCCTTGTGTTCAGTCACAATGAAATAAATCATATTGAGCACTTAAGGAGTGTTTTGGATGTTGCATCAGCTCGGACAAAATATGCTTACAACAGTTCCAAGCATAATGTTACTAGCACAACAACATTTGAGATTGTGTACATGAAGCCTCCAAATCATGTACTTGATTTACATTAACTGCCCAAAGCTGCTAGATTTAGCAAGCCAATAGAGAATTTGGCTGAATAGGTGCAAATTCTGCATCAAAAGGTGAGGAGAAAACTAGAAGTATCAATTGCCAAAAATAAGTATGCACAGACAAGCATAGGCAAGTTAAATTGTTTCAAGGAGACATGGTCATGATTTTCTTGCGCAATGAAAGGTTTCCAACAGGCACCTATAATAAATTAAAGATGAAGAAGTATAGTTTGTACAAGGTGTTGAACAAAATCAATGACAATGCTTATGTTATAGATCTTCCAGATAGAATAGGCATATCAAAGACCTTCAATGTTGTTGATCTTTATAAGTACTTTCCAGATACTGAACTCAACTCGAGGACGAGTTTTTCTAAAGTGGGGAAGACTGGTTTTTCTAAAGTGGGAGAGCCTACTGTAAAATAATTATCTCAAGAGTTTATGGACCAGATTGAAGCATGAAATTATTGTTTTTTCATTTTAATTACTTTTCTAGCTAATTTTTCATTTTAATTATTTATTTCCTACTTAGTTTATGACTTTTAATTTAATTAGTATTTTACAATTTAAGAATCCTAATACTAGATGGATTTTATTAATTAAGTTTTAATATTGATTTATTTTCTATAAAGGATTTTTGAATTGATATAAATAAGGATAGCTGATTTATTTTATGGAAAGGAAGACTATTATTCAGAATTAATAAAAATATCAGAAAATTTTCTTTAGATCTCTCTACAATTAGGTCTATAATCCTAGGGCTTGATAACCCTAGTTTTATCTTTGCTATACATTGTGTCATAGTTCAAGTTTTGTTCACTTTTAACCCACATCCTGTTCAGTTTCTCCATCATGGCTGCCGCATCCTTGAAGCATCTACCTGTTTCACTCAATACCCTGAACACAAAAATGTCACCAATTACATGCTTGAGGGAGGTCTCTTACTGACGGGATTATCTCACTGGGGATAGGGGTGCTAAGCCTTATTAATAGAATGACGAGAAAGACGTGGAGTGGAGTGAGGGGTGGTGTGAGTTGGTGGGTGGATTTTTTTAAGGTTGGGACAGGGGAATGAAGGCGGGGCTTCAAACTTGCTCCGGATGAAGTGGGTGGGGGACTTGGAGGAGGGTGAAAGGTACAGTTAGGTGGTTGGAGACTGGGAGACATGCACTGGTGTTGAGTATGATTGAAACGGAAGGAGGGTGGAAGTTAACTGTAACAATTGCTGCTATCTGAATTTTTTTCCCCTTTTCAATGTAAAATGTTGTTTCTGTCTCTGGTTATTGGGGAGGTATGTCAATAGTTTTGAACCTTAAACTGCTTGTAGTTTAGATGATTAGATATTCACATCATTGAACTGGTTCAATATTTTGGAGGATAACATGTGGGGGAGCATATAAATGCATGGATATTTTATTTATTTATATGGGCACAGAGACACACACAGATGCTGGCAATGGTTATGAACTTAATTCTGGTGCCAAAATATATGGTGAGTAAAACAGTTATCAAACAAATTGCTAAGAGTTTCATGCTCCTTGGTTGCAGGCTTCAGGTTTGGTTTGAGATTCAGAAGGCCTGATTTACTTCCAAAAAGAGAATTGCGTGATAAGTGACAGGGAAGCCTTGTGCAGTCAAATTTTGTTCCTACACCAAGTCATACTGTACACAAATTTTCCTCCCTTCAATACATTAAAGTTGAATGGACCTTCATCTGGTTTCCCTTTGCATTTATTTGTCTGCAAGGGTGGAAGTTATAGAGAGAACTCTACACAACTCGCCTTAAATTGTTACTTCTCGTCACGCCAGATGCCTTGTAAGTTGTCACAAACAGCAAATGAGGCCCAGTCATGTTTAGTTTCATCATCAGGTTCCAAAGAAATGTTATTATTCGCTTGTTTTATGAACTCGGAGTTTGTTGTATCCTTGCGTGGTTAAATTTCTAATCAATTTTGTACATCCAAGAGGCATTGAACTGTAATTATTAACTTCAATTAACTTTAACTAGTTTACTGAAATACAATGGTGTTTTAACGTTCATCATTTACTCATTTACTGTTCATACATACGCGTATCACTAATGACTGTCATTTGTTCACACACAATTTGAAATTAGGTATTCATACTTCAGCATATTTACATTTCGATTCCTGTAGTTACTTTATCTTGCATTTTAATCCTTGTCTATAGAGAGGAGAGAATAGTGGAAGAAAGGGAGGAGAAAGAAAAGTTTGGTTATCATATTTTAGCAACAAAAACTATCAAGCTTGTTGTTATTGAATTCATCTTGAAAGTAAACTGGAGAATGGAAAATAAAATTGGGTTGATTTTGATGCATTTTTGGAAAAATCACCCCTAAAGTTTATGAAATCCATATTTCATTTTAATCCTGATTATAAACATAATGTTGTTTGATTATTCCCATCATAACAGGTGACAAAAAGTTGCTATGGGTCACAACCGCGTTAGCAATATGGATCTCAAGTGGCAGCTCAGGCGCTCCCTGAAGTTAAATGCTTCTGCAAAAGATTGATGATGTTATTCTTTGACATTAATGACAGGAGAGGGAAAATCATAGTCTTCGAGGAAAAAGAACTCGTAATCCACCTGGAAAAAACATTATGCCTGAAGTCGTGACTGGAATTTTGAAGTCAGTGCAACACCAACAGGTTTAGTTGGGTTTAATGTTTATACATTTATTTAATTAAATGTATGGATATACCTTTTGATTTATGTTTAGAATTTTTTATATAAAAAAATCTTACACGTTTATTTTTTTTGTTGGAAAAAAAATTATTCTACTAGTAACGAAATACAGGTCAGATAGATGGTAAAATTCATTACATGTTGTTTTTACTGTTATGACTTTTATTATTAGAATATCGAATATTGAAATTAATTTTTTAAAAAATACATGAGAATATTAGATTAGTTATTAATAAGATAATTGAGAAAGCCCAATGAGTTTTTTTAAAAGAAATATTTTTATAATAATAAACAACAATGTTAGCAATTTAATTATAGAATTTTTGTTACAGAATTATTGGAAAAATCTAGTAAATTAAAAGTTATAACCCATGATGATGATTAAAAACAATAAAGGTAAGTAATTACATAGTTAATGAGTATCTTATCCATTCAACAAAAAAATGTTTTCCTAAACAAATAAAATATATATATATATAAGGGGTTGGGGCTAAAGGTTTCATATGTCTTTCATGCTAAGAAAATGAAAAAATAATTTTAATATTAATCATATTATTCTTTTCTATAAAGATTATAAGCTTTTTTTTTTAAGAAAGTCAAAAAGTTTGGTAAATGCTGAAACGAAAAAAAATAAATTCAACAAGTAGTTGGAAAGTCAATAATTTTAAAGTGCTTTAAAAATAACTTAGGGCATTGCAAGGGGGTGAGAAACTTCCATGCGTGTAACTGAACTCCTCAGCCTAAAAATATTTGGCTATTTTTACTTATTAGAAACTTTTTAAAAAAATATTGATGAAATAATATAATTAAAAAATAAATAGATAAAATAGCACAGTTTATACATTTAAAAAATATGATATTTATAGCTTATCATTGTTTAAAATAATAATATCTAAAAAAAATATTAAATAAACAAGAGAAAGGAAAGAAAAAAAAGATCTTTAAAACATATCAAAACCTTCGATTATAATATTATTGGTACTATAAAAAAAATATTAACAAGATAAATCTAATTACATCAAGAAATGTTATCAACAATAACTTAAGTGGATTACACTTGTCATAAAAAAACAAGTGAGTCACTCGCCATCTTTGAGGGGCAAATGTTATATACTTGAATCATTGTTGATGACCTTTCTTGATGTTGTTGGATTCATTCCATCAAAATATTTCCAATGATATTGATGGTGTCATAATCAGAGTTTCGGTATATCTTTAGAGTTTTTTTCTTTTTCATTTTCTCTTTTATATTCGGCTCATTTAATATATTTTTAATATTATTATTTTAAATAATGATAATTTATAAATATCGCTGACATGTACAAAATATATTATTTTACTATTTTTTTCAATTATTCTACTAATATTTTTAATTTATTATATTAATTTAAAAAAATTAAAATGATTGGTTGCGTAACAGACTACACTTGTCTTTAACTAAGAAAAAAATTAATAATAATTAGTTAAAATAAATGGATTTAGATAACTAATCACACCATTATCAATGATTGGTGACGATTTTAAAATTTTTAGACGGTCAAGTCTCATAAAT
>Ga0307515_10004042_pt1 | contig 30621 bp, 32 predicted proteins | sample 17_EM_MG_FD_194513 | JGI IMG/M metagenome (GOLD analysis project Ga0307515, IMG submission 194513) | Populus trichocarpa ectomycorrhiza microbial communities from riparian zone in the Pacific Northwest, United States - 17_EM | ecosystem: Host-associated > Plants > Roots > Unclassified | place...
GTCCCAGTTTCTCATGATGATTTCCCCCATCTCCTCTGATCTCTCTCTTTCTTGTGCTCAACTCTACCATCACCTAAGAACACGAAGTTAAGTCATCCCTCTCTATCTCTCCATGCCATGATCATGATTTAACACCGAGTACAGCATACATCAAGTACAGCATCATCCTAGGATCAACAGTCTCCTGCTCCCAGCCAGTTTCTCATCTCTCGGCGGATGTTGTTGTACTCAACTCTCTACCTTCCCACAATTACAAGTTAACCAATGAATAGAGTCTCAGCTGCCGTCGCGCCTCCCTCCAAATCGACCGCTGCCAAGTACTCCTCCAATCTCGCTCGATCATAGCCTGCAAGTGCATCTCCAATCTCGCTTAATCACGGCCTCCCAGTGCATCTCTGAGTTCACGATCACGGCCTCAAAGTGCATCTCCAAACTCGCTCGATCACGGCCTCCAAGTGCATCTCTCAACTTCCTCGATCACGGCATCCAAGTACATCGTTAATGAGCGACGGCAGGTGTACGGAGATACAGGGGTAACGGAGGTGGACAGAGCGACCGGGAGTACATATTCGGGAGACCCCGGGGTAGATAGACATCATCCCATTTTCATCTCATTTTCATCTCATCTGGATCCACGCAATTGTGTGGATTTTCATGGCCGGGTAGTATCATATCTTCTCACTTTCTTCCTAGGCTCCTCGAGCTAGAACGGTTCTTTCTCATGAATTCCGTTGTGGCCAGATTGACCGTATGTATATATATAGAGATACTTAAATAATGCATGCCATAATATAAGGTAGCAAATCTTGTGACTGTAACAAAGATGAATATGATATAAGAAATGCCTTGTGATTTTGGAACCCTAAGAACCACTGCTTTGAAAATATGGCACCAAGTCTCCCGCAGAGCTGCGCCGCGGTCTCAGCTGCACGAAAATTTCACTATCTTAATTGTCAAATCTCGTAGTGTCCTGAATGCACCTCCATAACTGCACGTGCTTTCAGGAGCATCTCAGAATGCTCTTGCAGAGTCTGAGGAAGAAACGGCGAAACTGCGATCGGAGGGCGATCTGCAACGCGACACGTGGTATTGATGCCGGGCGCGGACTAATCCGCAACCAGGGTGTGTCTGACGGCTCTGATGGAGCGCGTCCACTCTGACGGAGCCATTCTGCCCGGACGGAAATGTTTTTGCTGATAAACTTGGGCACTCCCCGGGTAGTGAGAGCAGTCTCGACATGAGCATGGCGTCTCCGTTGGATTGACATGGGCAACGACAACAAGTTCCGATACGCCTTTGAGGGGTTAATCATGATGCGATACGTCGGAAAATGTCACTGGAGCAATCGTGGGTCATCCCGTATGCCTCGGAAGCAGATGAGCCAAATAGCGTATATTGGGAGGCTGTGCCATAAGTTATTGAGCAATCTTGCGAAAAGCCCTCCAAATAACCACGGCAGGTGAGGAGAGGTTTTGACTATCCGAATATACGAGTTGCAAGACATCTAAGTTGAAGTTACTGTTTGGATTCATCTTATTGCGGATGATTGCCCGAGATGGAGCATAGTGCTTTAAAACCAATGACGCAAGAACACGATAACCTTTGCGAAGCATGGTCGTTTTCAAGCGAGATTAAAGCTCATTTAAGAGTACTCTAAGATATGACAGATGAGATCTTGGCAATCCTTGATTGATGATGATGGCCCTCCGGGGAGAGTAACTCTTTAAAACGAATCATGCAATGCAAGACAGCTAGAAAGAGGCAGCGATGCTCCGGCATTGGAACTCTAGCCCCACATGCATGAATGATACCTACCTGCGAAGAAGAAACTGAAATATTAATAAGTTTTCAGTTCTTATTTACTATTATCATCATTATCAAGTATGGTAGTATTTTTCATTAGGATTGTACACGGTTCCCCCGCCCAATGGTTGAGCATGAGCTTAACAACAAGTACAACGTTATCCAATATGGTTTATCATTGTAAATAAATTATTTCGAAACAGAGGACCAGCTGTTTGCTGCTCAGTGTATCTGGTGGCTGGCAGGTTTAAACCAGTTTACGGAGATGCTAAGTGATTTTCGACATTATAAATCATTTCCAGAAGACTACGTAGCTAACCTTGTCATTACGCCATTTCCAGATCGAGCATTGGGAAAAGATTTAATTCCCGAACTCGATATCTCTCCAATAAGCCTGGAAAAGGATATCGAAATTGAGTCTTCAAAGGGAGGATATATTGAGCACCCGTCAAGGAAGAAATTTCTACCTAGAAGCTTTCACAAGGAATCGTATTCAAATTCATCCATTAATAGAACACGAAGCAGGCAAGTCTTCAAACCCATGAGGATGAAGGAGAAAGAACTTATAAAACGATATCCCAGGCAAAACCCAAAACAATTTGAAGAGATCTGCGATTCACTACGAAAGGACCGATTAATATTGGAAGTTTGAATAATCAAGTCGAGTAGATTTGATATCTACTATTGACTCTGCCAAAGACGAGAGTTGAGGGAGATTACACTTAGAACGTAATATTGCCGATAGTATCTGAATACCACATTAATGAAGGACATGAGAAGAGGGGATTTGTTCAGATACACGACAATATAGATTGCGCTATTAGCGCGCAAGAAATTACTGCCATGATATTAAGTAATCACCGAGATGATTTGTACAAGCATACTTATAACATCAATCAATGAAACTGAGTATATGAATACGTATTACGATATTAATCAATCACCGAGATCAAATATCAGAATATACTTCAGGATATAGATTAATCATCGAGATTGATTATTCAAACATTGTTACAATATCAATCACAGAGATTAATTATATGACTATATGTACTGTCAGTATTGTATTACACCATGATAAGACTTGGTCGCTGTTAACTTGGAGGCATCTGAGAGGACGATCCATATTTGTCCTCTTTGCGTAGATGATTTGAACAGATTCCCAATATACTCCGGGGAGATACACATAAGGGAATTTGAGATCAGGACTACAGCCTTGTACTAAGTGCATACTAAAGTATCGAGAGATACTTGTACATCAGATTAGTTCTTTAAGCATCCCCATAACATTTCGGCTTGACTGCATCAGAGGTTCATGTGGCAGTCCACAATTGCTCTGCAAATATTTGATATTAATGTACTACCAGTGATTGTCCAACTGTCTGTAGTTTGCTTTGCTCGCATATCCCTGTGACAGGAGTCGGAAGCTTCAGAACTAATGCCCATGTGTTACTCAATCTGACACACCATGCTCCGGCCCTGACTGTTCACTTCATCCTGGGAGTGTCGAAGTTGTTCCGTACCCACGTGGTCAGGCTTGAGAACACACTATATCACAAAGTGGCCAACGTCTGCCTGCCACATCAGTTGCAGGAATGTGTTTGACGTGTACGATCCCACTTTCGCTTGGTCAGGTAGGTGTGGAAAGAAATCACTGGCACCTCGGCCTGAAGGCTTAAGCAATGCCAAGATTATCAAATCATCAAATCAGTACATTTTGCTTGCACTTGCAATGAATCTGCTAAAAAAGTTACTCCACTATCAAATCAACATGAGGCGCATATGTGATCCTGCAGAAGACCATATGACTGGCTTACTTGCAATGTCTTGGATAGGCATTATGTGTACCATGTGACTGAACCTGGAGTAACTCTGTGAGACATAACCAAAATGACTAATCACAAGTCCCATTACCTCTGCTAGTGGGAAACCCGTAGCAGTAACCTTGGCCTTACCAGCTGCCTTCGGGCCAAGGTGCCAGTTATGATCAACCACACTGACTGAACTGAGCTGAGAGGGGATAGCCACGTGCACAGCATTACGGCGATTGATGTGCGAAGCAGACAATAGCCAATATGCGAGTACGTTGAACTTCGAGCCATTTCTCTTTTTGGGTTCGGAACCACTCAGGAACTTTCTGGCCAAAGAGACCAGTCCTGGTGTAAGCATGGTGTGTCTGATTGATTGAGACGTGGCATGTTGAAATGGGTCCTGGAGCTTCCGACTTCCCTGGCACGGAGAATAGAAGTCAAGCAAATTACTACCAGTTCAATAATACTGGTGTGGTATGTCAAGGTCAAATATTGGCAGAGAAATGGTGGGTTACTACATAAGCCTCTGACACAGATAAACCAAATAGCCTAAATGGTGAAGGTTGTGTCTTGATTTGGTAAGCAATCTGTTTAAAGCAGTTCAAATAACCAGATCTTGCGAAAAGTGTGCTGGCTATCAGAAATATCCGAGTTGCGAGATATCCAAGTTGAAGTAAATGTTAGATTCTATCTTATTGCAGAGGATGGCCTTGATCTTATGAGGAGAGTAACTGTTCATAACAACTCTTGCAAGTACACGATAACCTTTTGGGATGCATGGTCCTCTATCATAAAGCCAGGCCCATGATAAATGAGTACTCTATGTTGTGACAGATGGGATCATAGCTAAGGTTTGGGAATAAACTTCGGTATCACAAGAAGGGCTATATAGGAATGACAATGCTCTGGCTTTGAAATGGTAGCCCCACAAGTGCAAACGATAGCAACCTGCAAAGACGAATCTGAAATATTATTGTTGTTTTCGGTTCTCATTGTATTACTATTATTATTCAAGTATGTTATGATTATTTATTAGGATTGTATGATGTTCCCCCGCCCCATGGATGACTTTGGTTTCAACAGTGAATACAACATGATCCTATTTGCCTTGTCTGCTTTGCTGGATCCCTTCGAAATGGATTATCAGTTATTCGTAGTACAGTGCAGTGAGTGGTTAGCAAGTATAATCCAGTGTACTGAAATATTAACCTACTACCGGTGTTATACAGTATTTCCATCTGAATACATGAACAACTTAGGAGTTACTCAATTAGTTAGTGATACAATGATAGCACCCTTGAGTTCTAAAGATGATATTCCCCATTTCGATTTTTCGATGGATGTTAGCAACGAGTTTCCTAGGCAACAATCATTAGCAGGACTATTGGAGCTATATTTTGACTACAAATCTGATTTCTTGATGGGACCTACTGGTTATATGGCTGATCTTTAAAGATGCACTCATCAAGGAACGAGTAAGCAATCGGCTATTCTAACAGTTGCGAACAAGCTGAATAAATCAGACTTGTCTAAGAAAGCGCTGTGTCTACAATATCCAGGATGAAACAATATGGAGATTTGACGAATTCCTAAGGAGCTCTTGGAGACCAGTCAATCACCTTGGGAAAAATATTCAGTGCGTATGCTATGCATCTACGATTCAGTCCTATAGGACGACGATTGTTGAGAATATTACTCCAAGGAAGTACAATTGGCGATGGTGTCTGAACACCAGTACTATCAAGGACATAAGAGAAGTTTGAAAATACATGTCCATATAGATTGCACTATTGAAGGGTGTAATATTCACGCCATTGATATTAATTAGTGATTGAGGTTAATTGTACAAACACCTAACCAAGTAATCAACCCTCGAGATGGATTCTATCAATGTATTTTATAATACCGATATATACACACATCCCATTATATGTGTTGGCAGTATTGTTTTACAGCAGGACACGATTTGCTTGCAGTCATTGTGTAACGTGCCGACCCAACTATAACAATTTGTCCTATTTGCATATACGATTAGTATCAATTGCCAATTCGGTTGACTTGGTGATACGGATAGGATTAGATTAGGAACTTCGGCCGCACATCAGTACTATACCTTTCACCATACAAATAGGTACATTAGCAGAAGCACCCAGGTACCAGATATGTGGCCTAAAGAAACTCTGCTCATGAGTTGAAGTTAGTATGCATTGCAATGTTGGTCTCAGTTTACAATATGAGCTAATGCATCATGTTCCACATTGGCACAGTATCAGTTGGTCGCTGATCAAATCTGTGACCCAAACCAATCCATGTGATGGTTGCAACTAACTTCTGATTCAAACAGAATGTGTGATGTCTAGGTTCAAGTTTGATCTGTAACACTGTCTGACATGATATCATGGGATGGATGGCCTGATTCTTATCAGGAGCATAATGCTTTGAAACCATGTTGCATGAAAACGATAACCTATTGGGAAGTGTGGCACTCATCACCAGGTGCATACGGAAATGATATGACATGGCAGCAATCACGCCATCATGAGCAGTGGAGTCCTACAGTTGAAGTATGGGTGTACAAGCACTTGGAGACAAGTATAAAGAGGTCGCATTGTCCCGGCAATGACAAGAACAAGCTTAAGCAGTCATCCAAAGTCAATAGTTAGATATACCAAAGATGATCTTAAAATATTATTAAGAATTCTATGTATCAAACTACCTTCTAAATTACTTCCTGGTTTCATTTATGTCAATACACACTATATGTGTTCGAACAGATTGACAAATTCTCAATTTGCACATCAAACAGTCATCAGAACTTTCAGCAATCTTATCATATATTACAAAGAACGGGGTTGAACCCAGATATTCCAAAGTCTTTCGTACTCAGTGATTATCGAAAATAATGTGTACAATATCTCCACATACATAACTCCAGAGTTGTTTTCTCAGGAACAGTTGTCCGAAGAGGGACCTTGGGTCGACAGGGAAGATTGGTAAGCTCCTCAATTTAGGATAGGTGGTTGAGTCTTGGAAAAGACAAGGAAAAACGAGTTTGTTAGATACGTCGCTGTACTTCATCAGCAAAATGTATTTTCGTCGCTGGGAGCCTCCAGGAGTGTCTGAGAGGATGTGGAGTGTACACTTAGAAGCATCAATTTCAGCAGTGTATCAGACCATAGGAGGGCATTCCGGCTGGCCTTCAGAGTGACTGGGATCTCTGATGACTGGTACGGGAGCACCATGGAAGCGGTTGTGAAAAGGTTGGGAGCACCTGGGACTGTCACCCAACCAATGCGGGAAGCCGAAACTAACTCTGAGAGATGCCGGGATCATGTGGATATTGATTCAAAGGACAGCAGGCGTTATTTGAGATTCTCCGGATGTACACGAGCAATAAGAATACCCTCGACATATGATGCATAGATTATTGTTCATTATCAACTTCTAAATCATACTATAGGACCCAGCATCTCATCTACATTCTATTGTTTGCATCGCTACATTAAGGAGGAATCAAAGAAAATTGCGAGTGATTCAAAAATGAAAGTAGGTATAAGCAAAACAATAACCCAACTAAGTGATCGGAATGATATCAATCGAACATAGTCTCAATGTCATCTACCAAATGTCCCATCTCATCCAGGCCGACAAATGCAGGATCACACAATTTATCAATGGCGCTAAGAATCTGGAGGCACTCCTTGTATTTCCAAATGATTCGGGTTTGGCAAGTGGGTCAAATTGAATTCCAATGATGTTTGGCTCGATTTGTGATATCTAAAAGGTCTGGAATTGAGGTTAGCTTGTGGTGAATCAAAATGGGGATCGAAAGGCAATATGATGAATTTGGGCGAAGAAGAGGTGCGCCACCAGGAAAGGAGAAGTGCCTGATGTCGTGTGCGAGGTGGGCAAGGGGAGTGCTGCTCGTGATGGAAGAGTGCAGAATGAAATTGAGGGGCGCAAATCCAGGCCAACCAGCACTGACGGAGATTGAGGAGCGCCTATGCAGGCGAGCAGTCCATCCAGGGTGAGCATCGCCAAAAGGTGGGGGAGATAATTAGTCTGGACTGAAATCGAGGCTCTCATAATGGAGGTTCAGGAGGGGATTCAGGAGTGCCCATTCCAGAGGAAGAGCACAGACAGAAAAGACATTGAGGAGAGCTGAATGAAATATCGAAGCACCAATCCAGACTGAAGAGAGCCGAGGGGATTGATGAGCGCCGATGGGCATTGAGGAGCCCATATTATAGCGGAGGAGCACCATTGAGGAGGGAGTATGAGGCAGCCCCAGCATGTGTAATTTGAATATGATTTGTGCAATGGCTTCTGCAGTGATGCAATCTATCACCGTGGAAAGGCAAAACTTACCTCAATATTCATCTTGAGAAAACATAACTGTAACCTCCCTTCCAGTGGCATACTCAGACAACTCACAATGAATAGCTGCAGCCACAAGCGGTAATGTCTGTGGTGTTAGAGGTTGAAAGAACTGCGATGTGGTTGGTTGTCGCCCTAAGCTATTGGCGGTGAAGAAAAAGTGATGGTAGATTATGTGAAGCACTTCCATCTGTGTGAACCAGGACTTTTTGGCATCAATGACCTTCGAGAGATAAGCATCGTCGAACAGGAGCTCCTTGATTTGGATTCGAAGCTCGGTCTCTGATCCCACATCCAACCATTCACTACTGTCAATAGTTCGATGAGCTCTGTCTGCCAAACGCCCTCGAATGGTACTAATCTTTAGTTTTAAGTATATATTTTTGGGTGTTTAGTATCATCATAAGTCCAATTGAGGGGCAGAGAACAGAATACACACTTACAGCTTGTCAGGTTTGCGGATCGATTTCAAGAGCTGGACCACCGGGCAACTGACAAACAGCTGCAGTACCTACAGGAGCACAGTCTAATGCCCGCTGATGATCCAGGGCTTAAATGGCTAGTTTCCAAGGTTCGTCAACCATCGACTACTCCTCATCGGAAATCATTGACCAGGGAGTCGTTGTGAATACGATCGCCTCCATGAACCGTTTCACCACCTCAAAAGTAGCCTGTTGGTTTTGAGGAACGTTGTGATCTCCACCAGCCTTTGGTTGAGGAACATTGTGGTCTCCACCGGCCTTGGGAAGCGGGAGCGCCAGTAAAACATCAGACAAGCGTGATCTGTTGATGGCTGACTTCTGGTATTTGAGCAATGGTGGTGCTATGGCCACAACTGGATGTTGTAGAGTTGGAAGTGGAGTGCGGGCAATGACAGTATCAGCACGGCTCCGGTTCTTTGGCAGCGGAACCCTTGTAGTTCATATTGTCTTATCACGGCGCGCCTGATCAACATGTAGGACCTCCTGCTGGATGTCCAAATCATCTTCTTCGATCTTGGATGGGTAGGTGGCCTCTCGAGCGTCCTCACTTTCGCCACAGCTGATCTCCCGATCGGTATTGTCATCATCCTTGTTCATCTGAATGTTACCCCGGACTTTAGTTATCTCCAACACTCTACTCGAAAGCTGGGTTGGCAGTTCAAACATTTGATTGGCAATGAACATTGGCTGTGTTCTGCAATGCACATGCAAGTGCTCTCTCAAGGTGGGCATCTTAATTCTTCTGTGAATAGTGATTCCTCACCTGGCTAGCTGTAGGTTCCATGTTTGATGAAGTAAAGTTGGGAAAGTAGAGAGAAGTATATAAGGGTAAATATAATATGAAGTTCAATAGAGTAACGGGAACACAGGGCAAGAAAGTATTCCGCAGTTGAGGAGGATGCAATTCGAGGCTTCCGTGGAACGAGTCCGGAAGACATGTCAGCGGTTCATACTTCTATTGCTGATGCCAGTTCGATGTTGTGATGTAGTAAGCGTTAGGTGCACCGGATTAGATGGGTTCTTCATGCCACCAGTTCCCACATGTTAGCACTCAGATCCAAGTGAGCTATTGGTGCAAGAATTGGATGTTGGTTAAAGCCAACATATGTAGAATTGAACCAGACGCACCCGAAGAACTGGAGACATCAACGTGGTTGTATCGCTGACTACCTCTCAGAACGGCTGGTGGAAAACTGAGAGATCGGTTGATCATGATCGCCCCTGCATATGACGCTGCCAAAGGTAGTTCATCAGGTCTTGAGTTTGAGCATATGAGTGGTGACTGCGTGGCCCAGTATTGTCAGTGAGTTGAAGAATCTTGCAGGACTTCGACGGAGGATAGCGTTGGGACCTTGGTGAGGGGCAACATTTGAAGTTACATGGGTTAAAACAGATTTCGTTCTGGTGAGTGGATAAATATGAATCTCCGAATGCAGTATACCAGTCGGAAGGACACCCTATTTTAATGATATTCTGTGGTTACAGGATTGTGCAGTAAAGTTAGCAGTCGATTAGTCAATGTCGTGTGCAGAACTTTGCTTTCCTCAGTCCTGAGTCTGCTGAATCACAATATGTATGCATTCAGTGTCAGAGACGACGGAGGATTTGGGTTTATAAGGGTGAGATTCAACATAGAGGAAGAATGGTAAAGGTACGATGAAGATTCGGGGGTAATCTAATCGATTCCAGTTGTCGTCAATGCCAAGATTGCGAGTGAATTGGTCATAGACAGTCACTCACATTCAGATGTTGCGCATAATATCTTGTAAGAATGTGATGAATGAGTCATGAGGCTTCATCTGACAGCGGAAAGACCAATAACAGCATGCAGTTCTGGCCAATTGTGGTGCAGCGAGCATTGAATCGGCATGCAGGATTCAATCTTTTGTAATGGCTGGGATTGTAGGCTTGCCTTACTTTGAATGTTACTTGTACTCTCAGAAACTGCCTTTTCTAAACACGAGCTTTCATCACGATTTATTCTTGAAGCAGTCCTGGGATTGGACATTGGCGGAAACCAGATATCGTCTGTGTATGATTTGGCACGAACTTCAGGCATTCAAGATATACGGTGGGCGAGAGCATGCTGGTCACTGATTGAGCCATTGAGCTGAGTCTGGCATTCATATTCTATCTCTTCGAGCTCTCTTGATGGAAATTGGTTCATAATCTATATTGAGATACAGGTTTTGGGCGGCCCAAACATACAAGTTAGTGAAAATGTCGTTAAGTCGGCATTAGAAGTGTTGTGAATTTGAGCCTATTGGAGGAAGTGTGGTTTACAAGTGAGTGGGATTTGCCGTTTATCTGCAGAATCATTGAGCGGAGGCTGTCTTTGAGGTTCACTCTCCCAAGCAGCAGCTTGATTATGGAGCCTGAACAACAGAAGCTATTCTAGAATCTTGGAAATGCAAGGTCCAAACATACTTCTTAGTCAAAATCCAGTTGAGTGTTGTTACTTATCGCCCAGGGCGGTGCATATACGGTGAACGTGTGGTGGACACCATTCTCCTAAGAATAGGTTGTCACTGAGCGTGACAGTTATAGCATTTAAGCGGCAGCCTTCACATACCAATCAAGCATACATGTAGATAATAGCTTTGGCCGAGCTGGATGAGCTGCACCTGCACATTGATTTTCAGTGTCTGAAAGATGACACTCTGTGTGTGCTGGCAGCCATAGATTCAAATCATTCAGGAAGGAGAAAATATGCTTTGAATGGAGCAAAATAAATCGTTCAAGGGTAATGCGAAGTGGGTATACCTGGTCCAGAGGCATGCCTGGAGTGGGCTCATATCCTAGAGTCGGATCATAGGTTAATGATGGGTAGCAGCATGTCGTAGTTGGCCGGCGAATAGAATTCACGTGTGGTGTCAAATCTGACCCCATCACCCTCCAAAGGAGAGTGGATTTGAGGTGTGCCTGAACTTCATTCCTGAGCGAGGAAATACTCGGCTGTATTCTTCCGATAAGCCTGAATTACGCGAGCTGTGTCTCAGGATACAATACATCAACTCGATATCGCTTAGGCAGTCTTTCTATCCATGGATTATTAGAGATATACTGCACTGGATCTATCGCAGGAGGGTCGAGAAGTAGACAGCGATTCTCTTGTTCAATCGACTGTAAGTTATTCATCATTGATGATTCAGTGAATATACCGAACTCTTTCGGGACTCTAGTATCCGGTGCACCTGAAATATACAAGCAACACATAATTGGAATCAAACTTGGAAGTTCAGGCGCACCTGATCACACGGATGTGATTTGCAGACTTCAAACTCAAATTCCACAGGCAGCACATGGGCTGAAGATAAGCAGGGACTACAGCTCGACAGATTCTCACACAGTGAAATTTACGGCACTGCACAATATCACTCAGTCATCCATTAAACTCGCGCACCTGCTTTTCATCACATATTGGTTCATCCAAATGAGGCTATGATTCAGTTTACCAGATATCAGTTTACCATTGCCATTGTCTCATAATCATCACTATAATCATCTAACACGAAATGGAATCAAATTCTAATCAATACTCCTGGACTCCTCAATTGCGCCTTATTCTCCATACCAATTGCCTATTTTGCATCAGTTGGTGAGATTGTGTTGGTTGAATGTTGAAAGATGTGTACCTTCATTTCACTGCCCTGATAATTATCGTTCATCCTCACCATCTGACGGCACTAAGTCTCCATGCCCAATAAGCCGCTTCATATGGTCCTGCCGACATTCGAGAATGCGGTATATCATTGTCATCGTGATGTTGGGTCGGTTCATCAGACCATGCAGGACTGTCATTTGAGCCACCCAAGAGAGCTGGTGGAGATCACTCGCTCGGTTATCATAACCATTGGGGCCACTGTTCAATAGCCATGTGTGTGGAACTCTGTTTTGCCCAAGTCGGAAAACCCATGCAAATGCCTGCCGCTGCTCATTCAATGCCCAGAACTTCTGAGTTAATCCTGCATGGTTTGCTGCTGTGTGATTGAGACCTGTCCTACCCACTTTGGGTGTAGTTACAAACACAGAGGGATTTGGCGAAACTTGCAATTTGAGCTGCATTTCTGTGCGCTCATCGTTGCCCATTTCCCCAAACATGTAGAAAATATCCAAATTTTCCAAGAAAAACTTACTGAGCCACCACTTCAAATGACGTACTTGGCCTGGCGGAGGACAAAATAGGACCGCCTTTTGAGGAGGAAGTGCATGAGGCATGGTGCTTTTAAGACTTTCAGGTTCATGCTGGAGCGCCTCAATTGATGCTTCGTCTTGGTCAGGCTCGGGATTCTCGGTAGATTCATTGAAAAGCTTTTCCAGAGATGTGTCTCTCAGCCATCGGAACATCAGCGAATCCACCCAAGTATCGAGTGGCCATTCCTTGTACCATTGTCATGAAATGTCATTCCGATCCTTGGTGTCTCCCAATAACAATGAGCAACATGCCAGCCGCCATCTATGAACCCTCCGCGCTCCTGAAGTACCCCGTGAAGTTTATCTCTCCACACGGGTCGTTAGTTTAGCTTCTTCGTCCTCATTCCATTCGAGATCAACAAGGTGTGCATTCTCCTGTGGAATGCACAGAAGTGGATTCCGATTCGTCAGTTCCGATTCTGACCACCTCCTTATCTTCCAGGGCTTTGCTAATTGGATCATCCAGTGTGCCCCATCCTGTTGAGCATCCTGGTTTTCAGTCCAGATGGCGTGCATCAAACTCTTCAGAGCAGAATAAAGTGCATCAGCCCCGTGCATTTCCATTACTGTCTCGTCCTCTGGATCTTCTGGCACACCTGAAATCAGACACATTGTTTCATAACACCAGTCATAGAGTGAATGGAATCCCAGTGTTGCAGTGAGTTGAAGTTTGAATCCAATTCTCGAATTTTTTGCAAATCTCCAGACCACGCTATTTTTTGTCTTGTACCGATGAGACTTATCAAAAATCCCAAAACTCTTCACTCAGTGTGAGAGTTGGCCATTGGTTGATGGTTTCGCTGTGGATGTTCAGGTATCATACGACACAAGGTGGATATTTCATCAGTTTTCCGGCTCATCAATGATGCAGTTGATATTCTTGTGGTTGAGATTTGCATTTTCGGCGTGCATCAAGTTGACTAGTTGGAAATGGGTTTCATGTGTCGTCTCGTTGATGACAGTCTTGACGGACTCTGCAACTCCAGGCATTGTGACCGCCAAGATTTGTTCATGGGCCGATATATGTGCTGGATGCCCGTGAGGGGGTGTTGTCTGGATCTCCAACAGGCTCCGGCGCACAGAATTCAATATGTTGAGCGGATACCACTCCCACTCTTCACCGACAAACCTGGGAAAGTTGTTGTCCGCCAAAATCACCCACTGTTCAAATGTATTCCCCCATACCATGGACAGTGGCAACCCCATTACAACTTTCTCAGTCACCAATTGGCAAAGCATTGCAGCTGCAACCGAGGTAAAAGTCTTTGCAAGACACATTTCATCTGCCACCAGTGCTACTGGCATATCAGCATCCCAAACTCATCTCCTCACGATGAACCAGATGGCCCAAACCTGGTGGTCCAGAAATTTTGTTCCAGGCAGGCCTCGAATTGAATACTTGTGGCCTGGAACACAGTCATCTGGTGATTGGTGAATAGGTTGGGCATTCAGTAGCCTGACTGTCTCATCAGGACACTCGTGTTCAAATTCCTTGTTGATTGCGGTGAGAACAGTGCTCATTAATGAACTTGTGGTATCTCGATCGAGGACCTCCTCGCCATCATCCACGTGCTCCTGAACCACTCTTGCACCTTGGCTGGGATTCATTTCATCCTCAATGATTCCTGGCAGTTGCTCTGAGATAAGTTGGGCAGAGGTGCTCGTACTCCAGCACTCCAGAAATTGATCGTGATGTTAGGTATTTCACAGACAACCATTTGGACCCAATGGTATGTGGAATATAATTAATTCTCTTCACTCAATCCAAACTTACACTAATACAATCAATCCCTTTCCCACCTGCCTGCCGACCCACTACTCTTGCATTTTCATTGGATACCTCCGAACTCTCAGTATACTGATCAGCAGTGGGGCATCACTAACCATAACATAGCTATTGGGGATGGCCTTGGCCGGTCTCATTACGTGCTCCGCAAAATCCATCCCTGCTGCTGCCTTCATGTCTACCAAAATAGTTTCACATCGTGTCCCAGGTTCCACATCAAGGCATTTGAAAGGGAAGTGTTGAATGATATCTGACCATATAGAGGGTCATTGTTGATTTGCCCGGTTGTGTATAATCCCATATACTCTTCGTCCAATTCTTCCTGTGTGAAGTTGCATTTGGATATCGCCGTCAGATATTATGGTTCTTTCGGGGAACCATTTTTTTCGATGAAACCAATCAGCTGCTCCCAGTGCCCCACATCTGTGTACGAAGCATGGAGTTGGATGCTGGATGTCTGGTCATTGTTGCCGTTCGGCACTTGACCAATTACAACAATGAATGTTGTATTTGGCAACTCTGGGACATTACCTCTCGCTATTCTGCCCACACGCTTACCCAAATCAGTCGCTGGTTGCTTGTTTCCTCGCCTTCCCCTCTGCCTCGCCTCCCGAACCTCACTTGCACATTTCTTCAAAAAGATCTCCACCAACGGGTGCCGAATTTTTTCGGCATGATCGACATTTTCCATGGCAGCCAGGTCTCGAAAGTCTCCAAACGATCTGCTCCGCCATCTGCCACGGAAGGGGTCCATCTCGCATCTGTTTCAAACGGTTCTGTCACGGGATACTGGACCAATGCTTCTTCTCCTGAAACATGGCCACCCATACTTTCTTCTACTTGTTGAATGTACTGAAGTTGGGCTGCCCCATCCTTTTGGCAAATCGCTTCAAGGAGAATTCCATTTGCTTCAAGCTGATTGGGGCTTTGGCTTTGGCCCCGCCAAGGTCGGATGGATTATTGCTCTCAGCATCTGCATCGAATTTGTTATAAGAAATCTCTGGTAATGGGGGCAGCTCCCCAATCCCTGCAGCATCTGTCCTGCGCAGTTCCGCGGCTGGCTGAAATCGTTTCTTTGGGAGGCCAATGGGATGTCTCCCATGCGTGCCAGGAATTTGTCCGTATGGTGTAGAGCTGGAGGATGTCGGCCGATTGACTGGAATGTTTCTAGCCGGTGCTGGAGGCACTCGAGGTGCACCTGGAGATGACGGGCCCTGTCCTGTGAATTGCTGAGGTGGAAACATTTGAGGTCCACTATCTCCTCCTTGGAGGAAGTCGTATCCTTGCCACAATGGCCCATAACTCTGTTATTGTACGGTTGCGCCACCAGAGCTTGGTAGCGAACTTGGTGTCATTTTGAATGGGGCAGGGTGGTAGAACTGGGGAGCGCCTGGATATGGTGGCTGCGAAGGCCGGTAACTATACCCCAGTGGTGGAAGAAATTGATTTGTGGGTTTCCCGAATTGAGTGTATTTGCCCGGTGTATTTCCAGCAATATTATCTTATTCTCCCACATTGTCATCTGGGCGTTGTTCTGAGCCTAACAGGCCACCCAGCATAGCCATATTGGTTGTCTTTGGTGGAGATCCATTCATCAACATTTGATGTGAACAAAAGATGGAGGTAAATAAGTTATCGTTGGGTTGCGCCACCAGAGCTTGGTTGCGAGCTGGTGTCATGTTGAATGGGGCAGGGTGGTAGAACTGGGAGGCGCATGGATATGGTGGCTGAGAAGGCGGGTAACTATACCCCAGTGGTGGAAGAAATTGATTTGTGGGTTGCCCGAATTGAGTGTCTTTGCCCGGTGTATTTCCAGCATTATTATCTAATTCTCCCACATTGTCATCTGGGCGTTGTTCGGAGCCGAACAGGTCACCCAGTGTAGCCATATTGGTATTCTTCGGTGGAGATCCGTTTATCGACATTTGATGTGTATAAAATATGGAGGTAAACAAATCATCTGTTCAATTGGGGAGTTCGAATGCGGCAGAGTAAGATTGAGAATAGGGAAGGGAGCAGTGGCCCTCGGCGGAATGAAGGCCTCTGATATCCATCTCATTTGTCACGACCTGTGGTGTTGCACTGCATCTTTGATCCATGAAACCTGGCTGAGAAAACGAAATCCTAATCAGACACATCCTGCCTTTCTTTGTTCTATGCTCGAATTCGTATACTAAGAACTTGGATGGAAGCTCACCTTCCTTCGGTTCATGACTGTAACTGTCATAGACGGGATTCGACATGATATCTCCAGGAAACCAACAAGAACTATATCCGGTTGGAAGGTTAGCATAACTAGGCATTCTACACTCAAAATGTGTGTGTACAATCTTACTACTTCATTCAATATGAGGCCTGTTAGTCGCGCTGCAACAGTGATTGCTTCCTTTTGAACTCCTTGTGCAAACTTTGTGGTCTCCTCACGATCCACACAACAGTCCAGGATTGTGACTGACGAAGACATCCTACCAGGCTATTAGTTCTCGATGATCAATTGAGCGGGCTTCCCTCCAGCTAGGAAACTCAGCTATTCATTTTGTTGAGCTGATGTTATCCACTGCTTGAGGCTCGAGCGTGGACACAATCTGCACAATGCCGCAATCACTGAGTATACGAAAAGGCCAATTGTAGTAGCACCTGATGATCAGATTTAAATGTTGATCGCAGTGATGAAAAAAGAAGCTTTCACTGCAACTATTTTCAGTAGATATTATCCTAGTTCGTGAAGAAAACTCATCGTGAGGTGACATTGTTTGACCACTCCTCGACATTTGGTGGGGTGTGATGCGGCTTCGAAAGTGATTCGCTAACCTGAGTTCGCTCGCTTTCAAACAAATATCCCTGACACTCAAATTATCCAACAAACCGTACCCCTAAACTATGATCGAGATTCGTCAGAACACTGAGAGTTTCTGCAATATAGTTGACACCTGCCGGAAACATGTAAAATGCTGTATCTGCAAAAAGAAATTATGCCACTAGAACCGACTGGAAGCTCACTATCACCAATACCACCCAATATCAATGAATGAAGGGCTATTACACAATGGGATTCTGCCACCTGCAGGCTGCGATCACCCTGAGCCATCATTGTTTGACTACAGTAGGTGCACCTGAATGGCCATCGACAAGCTGTCAATCAATGATCTACTCATAGACAACGTACCAAGTGCACCACCACCTTATGATACTCTCAACGAAGAACCTATAGGCCCTCAGCAGCCTGATCTTACCAGTACCCCTTATCCAACCAGGACAAAGGCTCATTGGCAGGTAGTTAGAGTAGAAAATGCAGAGGGGAAAGCGTATAGCAAAGCAACTGGATTGTACAAGAAGTGTCACAAGTACTCAGAACAATGGAATCCATCGCATCGATTTCGGTCCGCATATGACTTTTGGCCCGCTCAGTTGTTTAGCCAGCAAACAAAACCTAGAATGATCAACATCTCAGGTGTGGACTAGACAACTTCAAAATTGAATCATTCCAATCAGCAGATGCCATACAAAGGCTCCTCTCTGAACTCGATTTTGCGCTCGGCAATGATAGTTGGATTGAAAATGACTCACATGTCTTCAGAACATTCAACCAAAGGGATATTTTCAAATGTATGCTGTTCTTTTCGGCACATGTCCCATTTCAGGCCCACCTTGATTTTGAACCTGTGCGCCTTGCTGACTCTGAGGGTCGTCGAATCTTCAGTGAGATGGACATGGGCAATTAGTGGTGGGATACACAGGATGAACTTCATACCGTAGCGATGATGGTGGCACTCATATGTGCATCCGACAGGGGTCTCATAACCGATTTTCCGGGTAACCAAAATGCCTGGCCGCTTTATCTCACAATTGGGAATATTCGAAACGATATCCGCCGCACACCTACAAAGCACGTCTCGGTTCTTGTCGGGCTGATCCAATGTCCCCCGAAAGGTGCCAAAAACATTGATGAAGCATGGCATTCCGCAGTTCGACCACTGCTGTCTCAACTTAGGCATCTTGACATCACTGGTCCTGGCTTGAAATGGGATTGTGCAGATGGATTCCAGCGACAATGTTACCCTCTGTTGGCTGCCTGGGTCGGGGATTATCCAGAATAAGTCTGGGTTGCTCAAGTCTCATACGGCTTATGCCCAATGTGTGAAATTCCTAAAGGTGTGCCAATGGGCCATTCAGCGTTTCGACCACTCGATATCTCCAGGGACCAGCATATTTACTCGGAGCTGCTGGAGGACAATATCATTGATGCTCTTCACGCTCTAGGTGTCCACCCAATCCGCAACCAGTTCTGGCAATACCCACTCTGCAATGTCTATTGCTTATGGCAGCCTGATGAATTGCATCAGCTGCTCCTGGGTTTAGTTAAAGACTTATTGCACTGGCTGCTCAAATACCTGAAAGCTAGAAATGTCAAGGATCAATTTGACAATCAATTCACATCCAGGTTGTGATATCCCAGCCTCAAGCACTTCACTAAACCAATCGATTGATGGAAAAACGTGACCTGGCAAGGTAATGAGATCCGTGGAATGATCAGAACACTGGCAGTGAATTGCGCTGCAATTCATGACTGCTCCCAGGATGCCGGGAAAACTGCGGCGGAAACCGCCTCCAATCTAATGGTAATGGAATCAGTGTGGGCATTATGTGAATTCTCCCTACTTGTTAGCCAACAACATCACTCGGATCTATCTTTCAAAAGCACTAGACAATTCACTCAAGCGATTTCCCCAGAAGCAGGGAATTTTTCAAGATCAGAAAATGTCGAAGTCTGTGAAGGCCAATGTGGATGAACTGTTGGCAAATGATTCCCACTAGTTACGCGAACAATATATTTACAAGATTCGTACTGCAATGGAAGCCCTTGCATATGGTGTTGAAAAGGTTTGCACATTGGCAGAAATCATTTCCGTGTGGATGGAATGGCTCCATCAGAGTGGATGCGCTCTGTGCGAGCCGTCAGAGACAAGCCAGTGCCAAATTGGTCTGCGCCCGACATCAATTCAAAGCATCGCGTTGCATATCTCCCTGCGATTGCCGTGTCGCCATTTCATCTTCCTCTGTTGGTCTCCTATTTTAAACAAACACTCTGACGTTGTGGCCAACTGTGACCATAAGTCATAATTGGTTCATTGGGTACACGCTTGCATCAGGATTGCAATGTAATGGGTGACGCTGCGAAAATCTCTCCTCCCATTTCTTCCACATTCTGCTCGAGGAGCATTGGAAGACAGTGAGATGATATGATACTACCTGGCCATCAGGATCCACCAAATCTCGCACAGAGCGAGTCAGATCAAAAGTTAAGAAAGATAGAGTGTGAATTTTCATTGTACGATGAGAGGAGATGGAATTGAGATGATGTCTATCTACTCCGGGGTCTGCCAAATATATACCCTGTCCACCTCCATTAACCCTGTATCTCCGTACAACCGCCGTCGCTCATTGAAGATGCACTTGATCAAGTGTGTTTGAGATGCACTTGGAGACAGAGATCAACTGAACTCAGAGATCCGCTTGGAGGCCATGATTCAGCGACTTTGGAGATGCACTTGGAGGCGGAAATCGAGTGAATTTCGAAATACACTTGGAGGGCATGATCGAGTGAACTTGCAGATGCACTCTGAGATAGTGATCGAGCAAGATTGGAGATGCACGTGGGGAGGCCGTAATCGACCGAGTTTGGAGATACACTTGGAGGCAGTGATCCATTGAGTTTGGAGATGCACTCTGAGGCTGTGACCAAGCGAGTTTGGAGATGCACTTGCAGGCTATGATATAACGCGATTGGGGGAGTACTTGGATGTGGTCGATTTGGAGGGATGCGCGATGGCAGATGAGACTCTATTCATTGGTTAACTTGTGATGGTGGGAATGTAGAGAGCTGAGTACAACATCCGCCGAGAGATGAGAAACTGGCTAGGAGTGTCAGACTGTCGATCTTGGGATGACGCTGTACTTGGTTTATGCTGTACTTGGTGTTGAATCATGCTTATGGCATGGAGAGATAGAGAGGGAAGACTTGACTTCATGTTCTTAGGGGATGGTAGAGTTGAGCACAAGAAAGAGAGATATCAGAGGAGATGGGGGAAAACATCATGAGAAACTGGGATTTGGAGAATTTCGTGTGCGAGTGAATTGGCCGTCCGCGATAAGGCAGGGACGAGTCCCAATCCGGAGGGTAATACCACCGATACAAGATCTTCTCAACCCATTCAGGCAAGTCTTAGTCCTGATTTCCCCTAGCTGCTCGTATGCTCCATATCGTTCTCATCTTCATCCCCCATCTCTCACTTTCTCGTCCACAACTCTCCCATCATCACAAGAACACATAGTTAAGTCATCCCTCTCTATCTATCCATGCCATCATCATGAGTTAACACTGAGTGCAGCATACACCGAGTACAGCATACACCTAAGATTGTCTGTTGTCCCTTCATTCTCACGATTTCGAGTTGACCCGTGAATGTAACTTCAGCTTCCGGCATACCTCCCTTCCAATCAACCGCCACCAGCCAGTTCTCCATAAGAGCTTCCAAGGTAAAGTCACCTTGTCACATTCCCACTGTTGCGAGTTGACTAACTGATGAATTGGGTCCTGGCGTGCCGTCCATCGCCTGCCTACAAGTACTTGTCCAATCTCGCTGGATGACGGCATCGAAGTGTATCTCCAAACTCGCTTGATCATGGCCTCAAAGGGCATGTCCAAACTCGCCCGATCATGGCCTGCAAGTTAGTTTGATCATGGCCTCCAAGTGCATCTCCAAACTCGCTTGATCCTGGCCTGCATGTGCATCTCTGACTTCATTTGATCTCAGTCTCCAACTGAATCTCCAAACTCGCTCAATCACGGCCTCCAAATGCATCGCTGAGTTCACTCGATCTCCCTCTCCAAGTGCATCAGCGACACGCTCAATGATGTTCAGCCTCAAGGAGCGCCAGCGGTTGTGCGTAGATACAGGGATAATGGAGGTGGACAGGGTGACAGGGAGTATATATTTGGCAGACCGCAGCCAGTCCAGATATAGCGTGTGTAGATGGGTAGCTATATAGATACATAGATACATAGATGACAATACAAACGGAATACATGACTATGAATCGAGGTGCTCCTAGACATGTTGCTGGCGATCCCAGGTGCTTTGTTTTGGTTGTATTCATACTGTATTCACTCTAATTAGAACACAATCCCAGGTGCTCCCAGGCATGTTGTCGGCGCACCCAGGCTTGTCGCTGGCGCTCCTAGTTACTCTGAAGGCTGGCAGGAATACCCTCCTAGAGTCTGATACTCTCCTGAAATTGACGCATCTAAGTTTACACTCCACATCTTCTCAGACACTGCTGGAGGCTTCCACTGACTGAAATACATTTTTCTGATGCTTTGCAATGCGACCCATGGCCTGGGCGACCGGAAGCGTGTAATTCTCTGTCAGAGGGTACGAGGATCTGTCAGAGCCGTCAGAGTCCTCCGGAACACCTCGGTGTTTCGGATGGACAATAGAATTCTTGCTGATGCACAACACTACCTAGGCAATTTCAGGTGCACCTGAACAGAGCCCGAGAAGCGGCAACCACTTGGTCAGATGCTGATCGTCAGAATGCAATACAGCGATTGGAGCGTGAATTGCATCAGGTCACAACTGCTAAATGCAAGCATCTCGATTAATCATTGCAAAGTCATTTGAGACAACTATTGCAGGAAGTCCGGACTAGGGCGACCGGTCCCCGAAGCAAATTCGCCAAAGAACTTGCTATAATGAAAACTCCCGCAGAAGAAGAGATTTCTGGGGTGGCAAACATGACTGCCAACAAGCAACTGCGAGTTAAGATCTGCCTATCAGATGCTGAGACAGAAGCCACAACCAGGAGCTTGGCTGATACGGAGCGGGTCACTAACCAGCTGCAGAGTGAGATTTATGGTATCACCTTGAATGAACAGATGCAGTTCAAGAAGGAATTCTGAATCTGCTTGATCGATTTTGAATCTTGGTGGGAGAGAATATGCATTCAGGCGCTGCGGGAAACCATTCAACAGTGCGTAATCCATTTCACATATCGAAAGATGAATCTTGTGAGCCATCAATCGGAGTCAATTCGGCGAATGGGTTCTGGTGACACTTGTACCACTGATATTTCTGAGCGGCCACATATCGCCAAGGTGAAAGAGGCATATCGATCTAGCAACAAAGTGAACTCCATTCAACAGCTGCTCACGCACAATGACCGGTGTTCCACTCTTGACTATATGCAGCAGACACTGTCATATCTTGCACTCCAAGGCTGGTACGATATTGACTCGGCAGAAGTTTTTAACCAACTGTCCAGTACCGATAAACGGCGGAGTACATGCAGTGCCCATCCTTTAGGTCTCCAAATCATTCAGGACGCGCCCATTATCCGCCCTGTCTCACAGCAGGTATATCATTTGAGAGAAACGCATGTCCACGGAGTGTGCAGAAGTATCGAATTAACTTCACTGAGAGATGCATGAGAAGATATCGGAATTCCCAACTTTGGGCAGCTATTCGGCCTGAAAATTGCTGAGGACCGGGGACACCAAGTTAGTGGACTCGTGCTCGGATACGATCAGAATGTACCCCTTGACAGTCTATTCAGTTTACTCCACAATGGGCTGTTTTATTACCGTCAACCATTTCACAACCCTACTTCTGTTGAGCGTCTGGGACTTGATTGCAAGGTAGAATATATCAATGCCAACCAAGGGATCATGCCTGAAGCTCATAACATCTGGGTCCAGTATATGCAAATTGAAGAGAATGACCTCGATAACACCTTCCAAGGAAGAATTCCTTCTTTTGCTGCCATCTACTTCAGCTGGACTACACTGAATCAGATCCTCCAATTTCAAGAGCGCCTACCAGCCTGGAAAGCGATATCGACCTTGTCCACAAGGTGCCAGACGACACAACGATGGGTATCACGTCCTCCAGCTCAAGAACATGCAGTGGTGATTCCAACCAAGTACAATGATCTTCATGGTTGGGCTGATTGTGTTGACGGATTCATCCTGGTTGTAAAACAAACGAATCAGATGCATATTGTACCCATTCAAACAATGGTTGGACCGGCATCTTTGGTGCGGGAGAATACTGCATCAGGCAGCATGGATAGTGTATGGCTTGTAAATAATTGTGTTGATTTAGATACCTACTGGACCGTATATGAATTTAGATTTGAATGCCTGATTCGAGTGTATCGCTGTGAGATAGTTTATCGAATTTTACTATTCGGCATAGACATGATATATATATCACTCCCGGAAAGCCTGGCTCCAGGTGCACCGGAATCGTCTTGGAGATGCCTGTCATAGTCCCAACAGCTCCGAAATTTTATCAACTTAAAGTCATGATTTCACAGCATTCTGAAAACAACTTCATACTCTTTAGATTATTCTTGTATTCTGTTCCGCAACTTCAGAAGCGTTGAGGAGCACCTGAAGTACTCTCAGAGTACCTCAGAAGCACATCGTTTTGCATTCAGCCTGTTCTAGAGCATCTGGGAGCTTCTGGAAGAATCAGGGTGGCTGTTGAGAAACGCTGAGTCGTTGAGTTATAACATCTGAACCATTATACATTTTGCTGATGTTAGTTAAATCAATTGTTGTATTGATTATTGAGATTAAGCACCCCTGTAACACTTTGCGAAGTTGCAGCAGCCATCTTCCTTCTCTCGAGGCTTCCAAGCATGCATTTTACTCTGCATCTAAAGTTGCAGACCCATTCAGAGCATGTATGACCAATCAGAGTGTTGGGACCATTAGTGCTGGAAATGAATTAAAGGTGGTAGTTTTTCGTGACTTTGAGATATCATAGTATGCATTGTGCTGCTGTTTACTGCCTAGCGTAAGACCTTGAATTGAATTGACCAAGTGCTGCTATAGCCAAAGAGATATCCGGTCTCGTTGCGAACGCAATGTAGATAACCGATGAAATGATCCCTCAGTATAGTTCACGGTCCACTTCTCCATCTCTCTCTCCTTGTTTGTCAGTGACATCTAACATAACTTCATTGTCAAGTGGAATTGCAGCACCATGAGCTGCTTTCATATGAAATTGACCAAGTATACTATCAATGAATACTCTTTGACTATGCTATATTCTGTTGCATTTATAATGAATCTTGATTCCAAGGAATTGGTGGGCAGTCCCAATGTTGGTGAACTTTTATGATGCAGCTAAGGCCTTCTTGATTTCCTCCGCCTTCCTTGCAGCAGTCAGTGCATATGCCAAGAAGATAATGTCCAGGTGGAGATGAAGGAGCGTTTCGCTGATGATTCGTATATAGACGTTGGAATCAGCTTCTGAATGGATCAAACCCAGGGACAAGATTAATGGGTTGTTATGTGGATAGCAAAGATGTGGCGGTTTTGCCGACATAATGTGCAATTCGTAGTTGAACGTCTGTGACTTCATCAGTTCCATCATTTGGTCCGTGCTCCAGTCGTCCCTCTTGCAGGTGAATGGATTGAGTATCATCTTTGACTTCGGAATTGAGAATACCGGTGATTATGTCCAAATGGTTGATTTCGGTATCATTTCATGCGGCACGGCTATTCAGCGATCACAAGGTGGTAAGTATGTGTACGGGTGTGTTCATCTCACCTGTTACACCTTCAGCATTTGTCGCGGTTCCAGGGTCATGAACGATCACTCTATAATGTTGCCATGTGGCGATTGATCAAGATTCATCAATCATAAAGCAATATTGTCACCACACCAATAACCACTAGGCACAAATACCTTGACCACCTCATCACCACCCACCCTCGAGTGTTGTCACCATTGAAATGGCGCATTAATACAATGCAAACACACAACGCTATATGCTTCATGGGCAAAGATAAACAATGACACCAGGCATTGTCAGCTACACATGAAGTAACTCTCAATTGGCATCAGCGATGGCCAGTAGGATAGAGACACTTGCACATGAGACAAGAGAAGGTTGTTGAATGGTATGAAGAGGTAGATGGTCCAGAAGACAACAGTCCGATGGATACCAATCAGTGTGTAGATGTTTATCAGATGGAAACTGTGCGTCCGGAAAGACTGGAGGATGGGAAGGATGTAATTTGCTTGAAGGAAGTTCAGGCCAACTAGTTATCAGAGCAAGGGGATTGGAAGTCGAGAGAATAGTGAGGGTGTATCTAGAAAGAAGCGTAGTAAGGATTAGCAGTTGGGGCAGAGAGGAAAGAGGTATAAAGACCACTCGGTTCTCCACTGCTATAGAGGGCAACCGTCTCATGACAGAGAACAAGCCTTAACAATATATTCAGATTGGAAAGCTATTCTACATTTATGCTATTCTGATGACTTCCTGCGCCTAAATTAAGCTTCGAAGTGAACCAGCTATTAGTCCTTGTAAAAGTCCAATATCAAGTCCGATAGCGAGACAAGATAAGGGGATACTCAGCGGAGATAATTTCAGTTGAGTGTATCTTGGAGTCGATTCCTCCCACCTTGCATCACCATAGTCTATTTGTGCATATCCATTGATCACAAGCCTGACTTTCGAACCAGTCAATCCATCAGGTTTTCAAAACTCTTGATCACCCATTATGATCCGATTGGGTCAATGCTGAATAGTGCATATGCCAGCAAGGACATTTCATTTTGTAAGATAAAGTTGAATTCATCCATGATTGCAGCTTCCCTTCAATTCTTTTGTGGGTTGAGCATTGGTTCTTTGTAGGTGAGGGGATCATCTGATATGGTACTTGATACTAAAGCAGTGTTCATCAGTTTGGTGACATTTACTCGTGCTCTGCTTCTTCTAACACTATCAGTAGGTACTAGGGCTGTGTTTTCTTTCTTGGTAGCAGCGGCTACTCGACATATCAGTCTTCCTGTATTTCTATTGGTACTACCCTCCTGTCTTGATGAGGCTTGAATATTATGAGATTCAAGGATTGGTCAGTGACTGCATCATCCATCCATATATATGTCAGCATCCTCGTGAGGAGCTATATGTGTATATATGTGATGGCTGTCTTTCGAACCTGTATCAGGTGATGTTCCATCTTCATGCCTCTTATTTATATGCCCAGTCAACCAAAGATCGGGATGTGCTCTAACGATGTGATTCCCATCATTTACTGGGCAACCATGTTTGGTGTGGCCGTGAGACATGCGTTCCTCCGTTCCACTCATAGAGCGAGTCCGGCCATCTTCTATGCTCTCATCCATTCCACTCAACACTGTATCAATTTCTTCAATATGTATTACTTCTTGCAGTAGATCAAAAAAGTTGATTTCAGTGATTTCTTCAAGTAGGTCGGTTTGGCTTGAGTTTTTGGGTTTTGGTGACTGTGGGCACGAGACAGATGCATTCCCATGTTTGTCAAATATCGCATCCAACTAAACCTTCACTGGATTGTGGTCTGCATCCCAAACTCTCCATAAGGTTGTTGAGTTGTATACGTAGCCTACCTTCATACAGGCTGTTGATATGGCCGCAATGTTTTTATCTGTTCTCTGCTTCTCGACGACGAGTCGGCGAATGTATCATCCAAATCGGCACCCACGATGAAGTGGTTCTTTGTAACTGATCTTAATTCATATGGGATCATCAGGCAGCTGGTGACTGAATATTTTGCTTTACGATGCAGCATCTCATATGGAGTTTCGTATGGAGCGTTGAATCCGTCGCAATCATCTCTTCTGGTGAGTCTTTTTGTTTTGTAGATGTTTATGAAGGTATACTGCAGTGCTAATTGCTTCCCCCCAGCACTCGAGTGGTGCCGGGGAGTCAAGTACAATGGCTATTGCTTCTTCTGTTATCGTACAAATCATTCTCTCTGTGACTCCATTGTCATGGTGGGCTGGTGGGTGTAAGGTGGACAGAAGTTGAATGCTGTACAAGGTGGGGCCAAGAGCATTTGGAAGAGCCAATTGTCGAATTCTCCTGTGCCATTATCTCACAGAAAACACTTCATGTTGTATCCTCTGGTATTAACCTTAGCTTGGTACGGCTGCTAGGCGGCGATGCAGGTCTCTTGTTCCTGATCAGGATCGAGATTTACAGTGGTCCATCAGGTGTAGTCGTCAATGAAGAGGATATAGTGCAGATGGCCACCTTTGGTAGGTAGAGAGAATGTACACCAGGTGTTGGAGCATACTAGCTCGAATGGTCATGTAGTTCTCTTGACTTTAGTCCCTGTACATTCTTTCTTGAGTCTTGCTTGAAGAGAAACATGACACATTCTGCTGGCGTCCAAGTCGTTAAATCCGTCTACTAATGATTGCATTGCCGCTGGATGGAGATGTGCTATTCATCGGTGCCAGAGTCTCATGGTAAATTTGGAAGCGGGAGTAAGTTTCGCTGTCGATGATATCCGCTTTGTCTTCTTTTGGTAGGTAATTGCAAGATGAGGTGGTGAAGTATCAGATTGTGTGGTTCAGGTTTTGGAGGTGAGAACTTATTGTGATTGGAGTATAGAGAGATCACCGGTATGATTTGCAATGATGGTTGGTGCCTTATCAGGATGTATGGAGCATGTGTCACGGCGTAAGAAGGTACGGAGATACTTAGGAATAATAGAAGAAAGATACGGATGGTGTGGAAGGAACTGTGTTACGGAAAGACGGAGACGTTGGAAGACGCGGAGAACGTGGCGAGATGGTGGCGGTGTAATTTGGTAAGATAAAGAAGTGGTCTGAGGTGTTGCGACGTCTGGAGAGGTGGCGTGGTTGTTACGATAAGGAATAATGGAGTGGTGTGTAAGATCATGGGATGAGATTCGGACGGTACATCGGAGCATGAGGAATGGTTCGAGGGTGGCAGACCAACTGTATATAAAGAGAGTGTTGATGGCGTTGGAGGATTTCCTTTTCTTCTCTCTTTACTCGTTCTCTTGTATAGCAAAGCAAGTTACGACTTTGGAATAGCTTCGACTCTGGTCTTGTCTTGATCCCTTCGAAACGAATCTCGAACGTCTTGTCTTGTTTTCCGATATCACATATGTGTTACCAATATCACCTATGCCAGACCCCGCCTGTTACACTAGAACGAGTCTTACAACATCGTACCTGATATTGAATGTGCCTGCATCCCTCGACAGGGTGTAAGTATTGTTCCGAACCTTGCTCTGTTTCTTGTTGGGTTTACCTAGCATCGAACCACCGTTGGATACACTTTTGCGACGATTGGGTCGACGAGTTACCACGACTTACCGGATTTGATATCCGTCAGTACCCTCATCGATCACCATATTCGAATGCGCCAGTACGACAGTAACTGCATTTCTCGAACGAATTGGTTTGATCTTGCTGGAACCCCATGTCTTGTTTTTGAACCTGAACCTATGAATGCTTTTGAGAGTATCGAAGAGATACTTACATTATCGTTCGACGAAGAACCCCTTGAAGCCTATTTTTGGGAACAATCAACGGTCCCCTCTCCTTGGAATACTTATTGGACAGAAGCAGCCAGGGAAGGCGGCGGACTTGATATTAACGACCCCGTATTTGGACCGCATTGGACTCGGTATACAGGAGCACATTCCTGGTTTCCTTGCGACCCCGAACAACCGTGCGATTGCGAAGGCCATAATTGCGCCGGAACACATTCGACAATCGGACACGCAGCAGCAGCAGCAACAACAGCAAAATCTCTTGGGATTCCGCTGATTGTTATCGTACCTCCGACTCCGACCCCCTCCGAGATCGACGCATAGAATTGGCACTGGTAGATGTGCTTGATTCGTTGCAATGTCAACCTCAACGGAACCCCGAGCGGCCCTGGTGTCCACCGAAGATCAGGGCACCATCATGGCACTCATCGACATAGACAAAGACAACATCGGGTACGAACAACTGACGGAGGCGTTCGCACAGACACAGGAAGTATTGATGCGGGTGGCACAATACTCCCAACCAATCCGAGAGGTGCAGATGGTCTGCGAGCACCCGCAACAGATCATCGACCTACAGCGGCAGATCACAGACCTGCAGTCGAGACAGTTCCTGCCCCCGCAGTGCAACCATACCGCGCTGGAACAACAAATACAAACCCTGAGGAACGAATGGGACAAAGCCTTGAGGAGACCATCGGCTCCTGGAACCAACGAGGACCTGCAACAGGAAGTGGAAGACATGACCCGAGATGCACGACAATCTGGAGAGGAAGTCCGCGCTTTGAGGACGCAGTTAGCCAATGCCTTGGCTCTGGCGGCCAGAGCGGCCCCGGCTGCTCCTCAGGCCCCGGAAGACAGAGGCCAGAAGTTTCCCGACTCCCCGGACTTTTCAGGAACGGATCGAACCCAGTTGAGAGGCTGGATCGCTCAACTCCGGATGGTCATACGACACAAGCCCGCCAGCTGTCCCGACGAACAGTCGAAAATGCGGTATGCATTCAATCGCCTGAGGGGAATAGCCTTGGGCCAGATTCTGCCACACGTCCAGGAACACGGAACGATAGGGCTGGGAGACCTACCAGCTTTTATACAACTCCCGGAAGCAGCTTTTGGAGATCCCGATCGAGTAGCCACCGCCGAACGAAAAATGCGGGAGATTAAACAAAGGAACCGCGAGTTCTCTCAGTATTACGCTGAGTTTCAAGTTATTGCCGCCGACCTGGATTGGAATGCTTCGGCCCTGCGAAATGCACTAAGGATGGGATTGTCGGAAGAAATGAAGGACTCCTTTACCTATAGTGATATGCCTGAAGAAATTCCCGCGTTTGTGACGGTTTGTCAGAAGCGGGATAACCAGATACGACAACGGCCCGCAGAAAAAGCGGCGCAAAATAAGGGGAGTGGGATAGGTTTCACCTCCTCCAAACCCCCTCCGGCTCCGAGAGCCCCGGAAACAGTCCCTGCAGGAACGGTCGCCGGATATACCGGACCAGCGCCAATGGATCTTAGCGCAGGGAAAAGAAGGATTTCGGCAGAGGAAAGAGCGAAGAGGTTAGCGGATGGGAGGTGTTTATACTGTGGTGGGTTTAACCACATGGCAGCAGAATGTGCGGCGAGAAAGAAGGCTCAGACGTTCAAGGCGGCTGGAGCGGAGGTTAAGGAAGTAGGAATCAAGGATGGTTCCGAGGAATCGGGAAAAGATTAGGTCAACCCAAGCAGGATGGCGCTTTGGTTGACGGAAAAAGTTTTGTTTTAAATGCTTTGAAATGTTTTGGAATTTCGCGATTATCAGTTAGC
>Ga0307515_10004043_pt1 | contig 30616 bp, 14 predicted proteins | sample 17_EM_MG_FD_194513 | JGI IMG/M metagenome (GOLD analysis project Ga0307515, IMG submission 194513) | Populus trichocarpa ectomycorrhiza microbial communities from riparian zone in the Pacific Northwest, United States - 17_EM | ecosystem: Host-associated > Plants > Roots > Unclassified | place...
ATAATAATAATAATAATTTATTTAATCATTAGTTTCAATACTAGCACTCTTATTCTTCTAACTATATCCTTTTTTAAAATAAAAAAAAAGGGTTCAAGCTCTTGAAATTATATCATTCATCCACGTGTAAAAAACCGTACATCCTCGTTTAAAGCAAATGTAACGCTGCAACTGGTAATTATAGCAAGAATATTACTCCGGACAAAACACACACACACACACACACACACACACACACACACACACATATATATATATATATATACATATCTTGTACTCGAGAACAAGATCTTTGTCTCTGTCTTAGAGGCCAAAGCTGTCGAATAACCGTCATCGACCACTCCTTAATTTCACGTTCTTGAGTACAAGATACACACACACACACAGATGGATATTCATCGAACCCCACGTCGATATATGATTTAAATTAAGAAACATGATATTCCATCTCAAAAGAGAAGAAGAGGAAGAAGAAAAGGAAGCACAATATTTTCTTAATTATCCAATGTGTTTTTCTTATTTCTATTGTTTTTATTTCTTCCCCATCAACTGTTTTTTATCCTCTGGGCTTGTCAGTTGAAATCCGCAAGACAAGTATCTTAACCCTTACATGCTAAGGCAACAGACAAACTATATATATAGATATTCATAGATATGCATCTTCAACATGCATGCATTTTTGTGATATATATAAGCCATCGGTTAAGTGATTAATTAAGCAAGTTAATTAATGACCTATGCTCATTAATGATATTATGTTGTTGATCATTAACATTGTTGATGGAGCATGCACACACTTTCCTGCCACGTTGACTTCAGCGACACTGGATAATCCCTCATCTCTACGTACGTGACACTATACATTCTGCACATGTTTACCAAAAACATGTCTTAATTTGCCAAGACACAAGTAGGACTTGCAAAACTAGATCAGTTTACATGATGATTAGAAACTACGATACTTGAAAATCTAATGATGTTATGAAATCTGTTGCTTGATATTAGTTCTGCTGCATGTAGGCCCGTAAGATCTTCTCAAACCTTCTATTTTATCCCAACTTTGTTCCCAAATCAGAATCTAATCTTGTGTAAATTGGTATCTTTGTCAGATCATCATAGCTTAACTACTCTTAGATCTCTTGAAATATTTGCATGCTGTAGATATTGGTTTTAGTATGGAATTTTGGAGTCTTAAGCTCCTTCATGCATCAAGGACTTGGTTAGTCATAGGTTGGGAAGTGGGGACTTGCAGAAATGTTAACAAGACCACTATTATTATTATTATAACAATAAGGCCTTAAAAGAATCGATCATCGTTAATTTTGAGCCTTTAATTTCAAAAAAAAAAAAAAAAAAAAAATTAACACCCACCCGCCATCAACCACCATATTCGGTGTGGATCGTAGAGAAAGATTTAGATGAAGGAAGCTTTAACAAGATGACAGAAATGAACAGTTGTCATTGGAGATAAAAATATCGTGTGAAAAAAGGGTGAGATTCTTGATATTGCTTGCATTACAGAATCGGTGATTGATACTGTGCTCTTTTATATATATATTCTCAAGAACCAGGAAAGTTGTGGGACCTTTTCTACGTCAAAGCCTCCAAGACTTCCCTGTATATAAAGAGGGTTTAGTGACAAAGTTTTCATTCAACAATTCTATTCCTTTTCTGCTATTCGCTCCCTCTCTTTCTCCTTTTCCCTCTCAACTTCCACACCTAGCAGATTTCTTAATTTTAGAGTAGAGGCCTTGGCCCTTACTATCTCGTGCAAGAAAGCTTGTTAGGTGCAAGATATCGAATTATGGCCATAGAGATTGAGCAACCCTCTGTTGGACTCTCAAAAGTTGCAGTTTCCGAAACTCACGGAGAGGACTCCCCATACTTCGCAGGCTGGAAAGCATATAATGAAGACCCTTACGATGAATCATCTAATCCATCAGGAGTCATACAGATGGGACTGGCAGAAAATCAAGTGAGTCCCCGCAAGACAATATGTCATGCAAGGACTAAAGCTTTTATATTTTAAACCTTTCCAAGAGTTTCTCACTTAAGCTAATGCACTTTGTTGTTCTTCCTTGATCAGGTTTCGTTTGATTTGTTAGAAGAGTACTTGGAACAGCATTCAGAAGCATCTAGCTTGGGAAAAGGATCGCCAGGGTTTAGAGAAAATGCCTTGTTTCAAGATTACCATGGACTCGAATCTTTCCGACAGGTACTGCCTTCGTTTTTTTTTTTTAAAAAAAAAAAACCATGATAACTTGCAGCTTTGTATTCCAAAACAAACGTATAGTACGTAGAAAGAAAACCCTGACATGTCAATTGCATTTGTAAGCAGGCAATGGCAGGTTTCATGGAGCAAATCAGAGGTGGAAGAGCAAAATTTGACCCTGACAGGGTAGTCCTGACAGCAGGAGCAACTGCTGCTAACGAGTTGTTAACCTTCATTCTAGCCAATCCTGGTGATGCTTTGCTAGTTCCAACTCCATACTATCCAGGGTAAGAAGTGGTCCTCGATGAACTCTCTTGAAAGGACATCATTTCATGAGTATTAGTTTTTGATCTCCAATTGGTCTTGTTTCAGATTTGACAGAGATTTAAGGTGGAGGACTGGTGCAAAAATTGTACCGATACATTGTGATATCTCAAACAATTTCCAGGTCACTACTCAAGCCTTGGAAGCTGCATATGAGGGCGCAGTAGCCATGAACATCAACGTGAGAGGGGTACTTATAACCAATCCTTCAAATCCACTAGGAGTCACAATCCAGCGCTCTGTTCTGGAAGAGATTCTTGATTTTTCCACCCGCAAAAACATCCATCTTGTGTCCGACGAGATCTACTCAGGATCCACCTTCTCTTCATCTGAATTCATAAGCATTGCTGAGATCCTTGAAGCTCGTGGATATAAAGATTCAGAAAGAGTTCACATAGTTTACAGTCTTTCTAAAGATCTTGGTCTTCCAGGTTTTAGAGTTGGAACTATATACTCATATAATGACAAAGTTGTCACCACTGCGAGAAGGATGTCTAGCTTCACCTTGATTTCTTCTCAAACACAACATCTCCTGGCTTCCATGTTGTCTAACAAGAAGTTCACCGAGAATTACATCAAGGAAAATCGAGAGAGGCTAAGGAAGAGATATGAAATGATAATTCAAGGATTGAGAAGTGCCGGGATAGAGTGTTTGAAAGGTAATGCCGGACTGTTTTGCTGGATGAATTTAAGTCCATTGTTGGAGACACCAACAAGAGAAGGTGAAGTGGCTCTTTGGAAGTCTATCCTTCACGAAGTGAAGCTAAATATATCTCCAGGCTCTTCTTGCCATTGCTCTGAACCTGGATGGTTTAGGGTATGCTTCGCTAACATGAGCGAGGAGACACTTGAAGTCGCACTCAAGAGAATACATAATTTCATGGAACAAAGGAAAACAGCAAGCAGTTGAATTTCCTCTACAGCAGTACTAGTCTCCATTTTTTCCCAAAGGCTCCAGCCATTTTGATTCTTTTAGATGACAAAGACCTCTTTGCAGAGATGGGTTTGTCTCGTTCTAGTGCATGTCAGATTGAAAGCACACATTTATATAAATATTCTTGTTTTCCTGCTTTGCTAAGAAAGTTCTCTATAAACAAACTCCATTTGTATAATTGTGACACTACTTGAACAAGTTCTTTTTCTCAAGGAAGCAATGTATTTGATTTTGAGCTTTAATTAAATAACATAATGTCATAATCATCATTATTTATTGCTCTATTGCTATTATAAAAGTGATTTGACTTGAGAATCTCCATAAGAAGGCAGACTCTAATGTCATTTGAACTATATATTCTTCCAAATAATATGCATTTTTTGTCAGAGAAAAAGAAAGAAAATTAAAAAAATTAATAAAAAGGGCCCATCGATCATATATATATATATATATAATGATGAATCTTAAAGGGCATCCAGTTTTGAAATGGATTTTTTTTATTATTTTAAATACTATCTAAGTCACAAATTCATCACTAAATATAGATTTGTTTAATTGCATCCAACTCAAGAGCCTGGCCGAGGGAAGGGATTTTTTCTATTGATTTTTCTTGAGTTTGACGTACGTTTTGTATTGAAGACCTTGCCTTAATGAATTTGTTTAGCACTTAATCACTGTATTCGTGCTGGAGTATAATTTTAAATTAATTTTTAATATAAAAAAAATACAATTATCATCATTATTAATGTTTTTTCAGCATCATGAAATTTTCTAGTTGAGTATTGAAAAAAATAATGTTTTCACTTGTTAAAATGAATTGAAAAAACTATGAACTAGTAAATTGTAAAAAAATTGACTAATGCTGCTTAAAGACTAAACATGAAGTTAATCTTCATTGTAAAATGTAAAATATATATATAAATACAAATACTTTACTTCATGATGTATGGTACTTTTAAAAATCTATTTCTATTTAATTATATAAAAAATAAAATAGATATTCATAAAAAAAATAATGATTAAGATTTTAGTTGGAAAAAAAAAAAACTTACTCAAAATTACCATCTCTTATTCATGTAATTTTTATTTTCCTAACAATAACATGTCATTTTATTAGTAGCATGATTAATTGAATAAAAGTTAGTGGTAATTAAAAAATATTCATCAAAACTCTAATGACTTGAATCCAAGAGCAATAAACTAATCTTTTTAATACAAAAAAAACCATTTTCTTGTTCAGACACCCAAACACACATGTTTTGACACATTCAAAAATATTTATTTATTGTGATTGTAAAATTAAGTTTTAATAAAAAGAAATGAAAATTATGAATTGATCATTTTCACACAGTTATATGAATAACTCTAAAAATAATAAATTTGAGAAATTTATATAAAAATTTTCAATAATAAATAACAAAATAGATATTATATTCTTATTGAATACTAACGAGGGGGTATTTTAAAAAATTCTACAAATCAAGTTAGTATATAATTAGTACAAAATAATTGTGAAAATTACCATGAAAGACTCAAATGTTCTTGAAAGTTATGGCATATGGGATCATTATTTAAGTATAATTTTAATAAATTGATTTAAAGATAACTTTATTCTAAAAAATGCAAGACATAACAAATATGTTAGGTGCATTTGGGTCTAGAAGAAGGTCTATTTGTTTAGCCTAAACTAATAAGCCAAGGTGAGCATGGAGGACTCGAACCACACTCTGGAATTTCTATTTATCTTAAACATCACAAGTGTCATAATCCAAAATTTGAGCCCCAATTCCAAAACAAGTTCCATCAATCCAAAAAACAAATTAAAAAAATGTATTTTCGATGTATTTCAGTCATTCTCTCATTCATTTTGTAATTTTCAACTATTTTTTTAATTGTTGGTGTCTTTTTGAAAAAAAAAATTTAAAAAGATATGTTTTCAATGCACTCATGTTTATTTTGTAATTCTTGGTATCTTATCTAATTGACGTTGACATTGTTTTTCAAAATAAAAAAAATCAAAATCAAAAAAATCAAAAAGTCAAATTAGAAAGCAAAGTAGACAAGGGGTTAAAGTACAAAACAAGAAAATGAGAAACCAAAACATAATTAAATAACTTAGAACTAAGTAATATAGAGAAAATGACAGAAAGTTATACTATAGATAAAGAAAAAGGAGAAAAGAGGGATTATTCACCATTTCTTCCTCCACACTCTCTCAAAACCCTAACCAAAAGCCCTAAACACTATAGGAGAGAATCATCATAATTTTTTTGAGAGAAAAAAGAAAGAAAAAAATAGGACTATTCATCACCTTCATCCTCTACACTCTCCCAAAACCCTAACCAAAAACCCTAGCCATCATAGGAGAGAGCCATTATAAATTTGTTTTGAAAGAATATAAGTTGAAATTTAGAGAAATAAACCATAGAAGAAAACTATTCATCTTCTCCTACATTTCTTCTATAAAAAAAACCTTAGCCTCATCTTTCTCTCTTTAAAACCTAAATTTCTCTCTTTAATTTCTCTCACCTCCAACCTTCATTTCCGATGAGACCACCATCATTCTTTTTTTCTCAAAGCCTTCACAAACCTCTCTATCAATTGAATTCAACAACCTCTACATCGTCATCAACTGAGGAGAGAGAGAAAATAGCCTTTAAAACTTCTTTATTTAATTTCTCTCTCCTTTGACCTCTAAACAAGGTGAGACCATCACCATTCTTCTTCTCTTAATGAGATCTACACAACCATATAATTCATGTAACCTAATAACATTTTCATGGGCAAATCCAAAAGTTAGAAAACAAAGCAATTAAGAGAGAAAAAAACTATCAGACCTTCAACGCTTTTGATCTCTCTATATTGATGGCGGTGGACCAAAAATAAGAGAAAGACCATGGAGCAATAAACCATAAAGATTCATGTTAGTGTTGAGTAATTGGTTGTAGAAAAAATATCCTTTGTAGAATAAGAGACTCTACAATACTTAAGTCAAATATATGAGAGAAAATATGTAGAGTAATTGGTTGTAAAATAAATATTGATTTAGAGAACTTTTTGTTTACCTGGTGACCTAAGGTATCTATAAATCTTGGTCATGTCGGCTTACCTCGAACATGAAGAGGGATGTTACGATTGATTGGTAGCAATTTTGGTTCCCAACATTTGGTAGTATCTAACACTATTATTAATTAAAAGGCTAGTGAGTGTTGGTTATATGTTGGTGAGAAATAGTCATTGTTCGAGAAAAAGACGTATGAGTTGCATAGAAAATGATTCATGTTTGAACTGTTGATGATTGGCTAAAAAATATGATGTAGGCATAAAATTTTGTATTTACAAAGAATTTGTTAGGAAGTATATCATTTAATCATGAAAAATATTATGTGCATGGACGACGTGTAATGTCACATTCTAATTGCTTGAAACTCAAAAAAGTACATTGAAATTTGTTGAAGTAATAATAATAATAATTTATAGGGTGTAGTCCATTTGGGTCGAGCCTAAATGACATTGGTGTTGTTGTTTAAGCCATGACCTAAAAGGTGACAAGGCCACAATTGTTGTTGTTTGGGCTTGTTGTCTTAACAACAAAAACATTTAAATTTTTTATGTTTAGGTATATAGCCCAAATAACAACAATTTTTTTTTTGTAAAATTTATGTACTACCACTTATTAGCTAAACATACTAAAACATTTCGGGTGCATTGCACCTACTTTACTATTCATATAAACAACAAAGCAGGTGCTCTCTTTTATTCATTTTCATTTTTTTTTCTTTTTAATTTCATCTTTATTTTTTTTAACAGTCATCCATGATACTTTTAGATCAGCCAAGATAATTGGATTACATTGGGTTAACTCTCGCAAGGTTTAATTTTAAATCTAGGTTAAATAAGAAGTTATGTTGAGAGGTTTTTTATTCTGTCAATTTCTTCATTTTCTTTCTCACTTTTGTCCTCAAAATATTTTTTGTCGGTCGGCCAAGTTACTTTTGGACTAGCCAAGTCGACTGGGTCGCTTTTAAAATACTTTCATTTGGTTTAATTTTAAACCCAAGTTAAATAAGAAGTTGAGTCGGGATGTTTTTTTTATCATTTTCATTATCTTTTCTTAATTTTATCCTCGAATGTTTTTTACCAATCAACCGGGTTGTTTTTGGAATGACCAAGTCGACTTGTCATATTGAGCTCTTACATGATTTAACTTAAAATCTATGTTAGGAAAAGAGTAACGTCTAGAAGTCTAAAAGGTTGATCCATTATTCGGATTTTAATAGGAATGTTAAATAATTTTTTATAACCTTGATATTTTTTGTTAAATATTTTCTAAAAATATTTAATCCAACCCATAAAATAATACTAATATGGGCTAAAAAGGTGATTAAATTAAGTTTGGATGCAGTGAAACCAACGAGGCTCGATTTCAAATGAATTTTTTGTGCAAACGACATATAATCCATCTCTCTCTCTACCTAGTATTAGTATTGGGTGGCCCGTGTGCATCTAACCCATACTTGCACAGCCATTCCATGCATGCCAATTTTTTTTTTTTTAGTAATTTGATTTTACATTTTTTTATTATTTGATTTTGTGCCGAGACTACGAAAATTTATTTGATATTTTTTTTTTGTAGTTCATACAACCTTATGAAACAAAAATATTTATGATAATTCTTCATGTTTTAGACTAAATATATACTTCAAATTATATTATTCTTATTATTAGAAAATTATTGATTTGATTTATAAATTTTTATAAATCTTTCCCATTCAATTAATTTTTCCCTATTTCCTTAGGAATTAATATTTCTCTATGTCTGGATTTTGAAATAAAGCTTTTTCAAACATGATTACTTTCTCTCTCTTTTTTTTTTAAGAAAAAAAAAGAAATATATCAATACATTTTATATGATTATTTTTATAAAAAAAATTGCCCCAAATTTATGAAAAAAATTATTTATTTTTAAAAAATTAATTAATAATTGAAAGTAAGAAGGAATCATGGGTTAATGCCACATGAAAGATCTTTTGTACAAAACACAAGAGAATCATTGGTGGGCTACATCCAATAGTTTCTGTTGTTATTTATTATTAGGCCCATTGGTTGAGTGCTCGGTTATTTGGCCATGTGGGTTAATTCCACTGTAAAGCTGAAGTGGCATTACGTGATTGGAGGGAAGCACGTCATACCATGGGCCAGAGAGGGAGTCGTTTTATTGTAACTGTAGCAGGCAAATTGGAGAAGAAACAAAGAGGGAGCGAAAATCGATAGGATGTTCGTTGGCGTGCGCTTCTCTGTTGGAGCCCGTGTCGCTGTGGCATTGGCTTCAGTATTAATCTTCCTCTCCCTCTTCGCTGACTGCGCCAACAACAACGATTCTCAGGTAATTTAATTAGCTGATTATCTCTCGATCCTTTGTTTATGGACCAATATCGATGGGGTTTTTTGTATTGATTTGATGTGTTTTTACAGGAGAAATGCAGTAGAACCTGTGTTGCCCAGAACTGTAATTGTAAGTAGCTTTACAAAAAAAAAAAAACTATTGCTTCCCTATTGAATTAGAATAATTCTATTAATAATTTTGTTTTCTGAACAAAAGCGGTTGGAATTAGATACGGGAAGTATTGTGGAGTAGGGTGGACTGGGTGTCCTGGAGAGAAACCGTGTGATGATGTCGATGCCTGTTGTAAGATTCACGATGAGTGCGTCGAGAAGAAAGGTACCTTTAAATTTCTTTCCTTTTTTTTGTTTTTATAATTTGCTGTTTGCCTTTTGGAGGCCATTTTTGTTTTGGTAGATTAATAATTTAGTTAGTAGTTAAAAAGTTAACAAGGCCTTGAATTCACAGGATTTTTGTTTTCGGTCCACATTCATATGATGGTTATATCCATCTAAAAATGGGCTTGGTTCCCTCCTTTACAATAGGACGAAAAAAAAACAAGAAGGGCTGAGGTTTATAGACCGCGCACGGTAGGTATACCAATGGAAAAGATCGTGAGGCGATTGGAATGGCACTCGAATCCTAGGTTTACCCATTCTGGTTCTTCTTTTCCTCATTTTAGAGTATTCTGAGAATTTAGAATAATCCCTTAACTAGAACAAGGTGAATTGACTTACCAGGAAACAGAAAATGAGAGGGGGCAAGAGGGTGAAGAAGAACTTGCGACATACGTGGTCTAATTTGGATTTTACTGGCTAAGCCACCAGCATATAAAGAAGGATTCCTATAGTGTGTTGACGAAAGAGATTATATTACTCCTGGAGGCTTAGCTTGGTTGTCAACTGCATTTCCTCCCACATCATTCAACATCTGAATCCTAGAGAGGCTAAAAGAAAAAAAGAAAAAATCTTGTGAATGCGCTAGAGGTATGGCCATGGGGGCCTTCTTCAGACCTGGTCGTGTGGGATTCAATTCTGGTGCTAAAAAACTAGCCCAAAGATACTGGGCTAGTTTATGACATGATGACTACCCATTATTATTGTGAAAAGAGTAAAAAATGATGCAATGTGCCCACGCTATAGTGAAATACTTTATCAGAGCGGAACAATGCATGCTTTTTTTTATGCCTCAACGTGAATCATGGTATTGGTAATGGTTTATCTTACAAATGCTGTTTTTTCAGGTTTGAATAATATCAAGTGCCACGAGAAGTTCAAATCTTGCATAAAGAAAGTCCATAAATCCGGAAAGGTTGGGTTTTCTCGGGATTGCACTTATGAAACAGCTGTTCCTACTATGGTGCAGGGAATGGATATGGCCATTTTACTTTCCCAGTTAGGCAGCTCAAAGATTGAACTATAAACTTTTCAAAAGTCGAAAAGAGCAATACCAAGCATTGTATTCTTTTTTTTTCTTTTTTCTTTTTTTCATTCAGCCAATTCGAGTCGTTAAGACTTCTTGAACGTGAAGTTTCCTTACCTGAATCCTGATCTTTAGCCAGGTCTTGGTCCTTCATCCTCCAATTTTCCTAGCGTGCCTCATTTTAGATATTATCATCTTAGGCTTTTATCATCTCCAGCAAATAGTCCCTAGATGAGATAGCAGGATCATCAACAAGGGGAAACCCGCAAGGCCAGAATGGAAAAAAAAATATCATATTGGGACACTCATTTGTATATCAGTAATGATTCCAGCCTCACGCTATATATTTTTTGGGAATTAGACTTCAATTCTTACATAACCTTTTCCTTAGGATGATCAATGCAAAGTAGTGTGCTGAAACTACCGAAATTGAGTGGTAGCAGGAGTGCAGGGCTTGCTAGGATTTGTCCTGTCAACTTTATGTTCTGAAGTTGAGCTTGATTTCTGGCACAGTTTATGCTACCCCTTATTTTCTTTCTGAAAATATTTATTGTCATTGTTTAACAGGACTTGTTGATGATTGAATGCATTCTTAAAAAGTATTGAGTCTAGCTAGGTGTCTCGTGCTGTGTCTTGACTACCATGTGATATAGCATGGTTAACCCGACAGTAACATCATTCACAAATTAAAGTAACAGTGCATGACTGAATCAGCAGGGCAAAGCAATTCAAAGTAGTCTACATTTTATATCCATATAGAGTTTAGGCTACTGCTAATTGTTAACACAGGCACGAAAGTAGATTCAAAAAGAGACTGGAAATGTAGAGAAGTATTTCATTTTTCTCCGCAGCAGTCCTGCTCGAGCTTTAAAACACATATCCAGGCAATGCAGCAAAAGGTTCAAAACCTAGCGATCTTGTAGTGAAGAAACGATGGAAATGCGAGGAAGAGATCTGAAGATGTATCGCATGAAGTTGAGAAAGCATATGTGCACACAGTAAAAGCTTGGAGTGGAGTGGCAGTCAAATGAAAATGGCACATCTTCCTGTAAGTTGTTTTAATGCAAGCCCCCTTTTCTTCTCTTTTCTTGACATAAAATGGGATAAATGCGCGCATTAATGAAAAAAAAAGGAGCAAAAAGTATTCTTAGACTACAAACGACAGCAAGAAACGCAAAGAGCAGGCTTAAAGTACATATGTGAAGGCGACCAATAGGCCTAACATTTCATCGTTCGATCAATAAAAATTTCCGTATTAAGCAAGTCTGGCTAGGGCATCTCCTTTTTTAGTTTTCTAACAACCATTTATTTTTTAAAAAATATTATTTTTAAAAATTAAATTAAATTAAATTATTTTTTATTTTAAATTAATTATTTTTTTCTTATTTATTTTCATGTTATAATATAAAAAATAATATATATTTTTAATATTTTTTAAATAAAATATATTTTAAAAAACAATCAACTACGTAGTACCAAAAATATATAAATGATTGACCTACAATTAAAGTGTTGTACAAACATTTCCTTACCAAGATCGAGTGACACGTTGCCAAGAAATGTAGATATATATGAACACATAAATTTTGATCAGCAAAATGGATTGTAAACATGAAGCTGAAATTCATAATTTTATTTTATAGAAAATAATATTAATACACTATTTTTTTAAAGAGATTTACAAAATTTTAATTAGCAATCAAAAAACAAAATATAAAATATAAAAATACACAGAAAATAATTATAAAATCCAAAACATTAATGCATAAAATCCAAAAAAACAAGGAAAATTACAAAATTAACCCAAACTAGGGCTTGAGGTGAAATTTTTTATATTTAAAGATCTGATAATTTGTGTAGTCCTATGAAGACTATTATAGAAAAACTAATATCCGAGAACTTATATAAAAATTTAAGTGTAATTCAACAGATTAGATCAAAAGTTATGTTATTTTTAGGGTATTATTATGATCTGGAGTGACCAAACCTCTTTTTAAGTTTAAATTTGTCTCACTGATTCATAAATATATTTATTAGATCATTTATATAATTTATTTGTGATATATTTTTATTTAATTATAACAAATTTATATATAATTATTTAGAATTACCTATTATCTCAATTTCACTAGACAGTAGTGGATGACAAGAAAAATAAAAGGAAGACACCTACGAAGGAAGGAATGATAAGCATTTTGAAAAGAGAATGGATACTGCAGCGGACAACACAAGTATAGCAACTTTTTTTTTTTTGCTATTTAAATAGTTGTAGGGGCATAACAGAAGGAAGCTCTCATTGAAGCAAGGCACCAAACCTGCCGGTGCGATGAAGACGTGCTTTTTATTATTATTATTATCTGGGAGGCTGAGGTGGTTTATCAGGTGGCTGAGGTGGTTTTTTAAACCATGTTTATGCAAATATCATAGTAGTAGTAGTAATGGCTTGTTAGAATCACAGGAGGAATGACAACTGGTGCATTGAGCGCCAGTAGCAGAAACAACGTTGTTACAAATCTAGAAGCCTCCTCCTAGGCTATTAAAAACACATCAGCTGCACGAGGCTTGTAGCCTAGTGTTTTCGCATGTTTCTGGCTATGTATCCTGGATTCAAGGTTTAACGTGCACGCTTGTCATTCTTGTGATGCTTTACTTATCTACTAGGCAAATTATTGGAAAATAATAACAGAGAAATGATAACCATCTACTGGTAGCTCAATAATAAAAATTTGAAATTAAAAAGTTTGTTTTTTCTGTAATCTCAGGTTTGAGCTTTATGGTTGTTCATATGATGACCACTAAAAGCTTATATGGTCGTTAATTTTAGAGTCCGTGGGATTAGTCGAGGTACATGAAAGCTGGTCCAGACACCCATGTTAAACTAAAAAAATAAAATAAAAAAATAATAAAAATAATAATAATAAAAAACACATCTGCTGCATATATTTTCATATTTTTGGATGACTAAAGAGTTATATAATTATTAATTTTTAAATTTTTAAAATTAATTAAAATACATATAAGCTGATTCGAGCATCCATATTAATTTTTTTTAAAAATACATCAGCTGCTTTGATAAAAAAAAAAAAAAAAGAACACATCAGCTGCAAAGAATAGTCCGAGAGCTCAAAGCCTTAAACATGGCTATTAGATGCATCTAGCAAGAGCTACACAAATCCAATGGCTCAAAACTGTAAAACCATGCTTGCATGTAAGACAAATGGTAAAACAACAAGCAAAAATGTTTTGTTTGGGACGATGATGCGAGACAAATCGATGAAAAATGCATTTTTAGCAAAAATACTGTGAAGTCAAACACTAATCAAGATATTATTTAATTATTTTTTATATCACACGGATTAATCAATTTGTTGTGATGCAGCGGGCTACGTTATAATTAATTATCAAGTGGAGGAAAAAGAATTTCAATGAACGATTTCCACGCGTCTTACCATGGCAGATTGTAGTTAGACCCGGTTTCTTAAACCGACTGGAAGAAAGACTTTTCGACACGGAAGAAAATTTCCGCGAAACTTCACTCTTGTAAAATTCTCTTTCTTCTTCTTTTTCTTCCTCTTCAGGATCTGCGTGGTAAATAAATAATTATTAATACAGAGTAGATCTTCTTATATCTCCAAAATCAAACCCTAAAGAAATCTTTCTAGATTGCTCTGTTTGGCGCTGATTGAATATTCTAGTAAGTATGCTTCATCGGAGTTTCAAGCCTGCCAAATGGTAAGTTTTTCTCCTCTTTATCTCAATTTCATTTCTTGAGATATTAATTGGGGTTTTGAATTGCTTATATATATATATATAATTGAATTCATGTTTTTGTGTTAATTTTTTTATTGTTGCTGTTGAATGAAATTAGATAATTTGGATAATTTACAGTCTTCCATGGTTTAATCTTGATGCAGCAAAACATCGTTGAAGTTAGCGTCTTCGCGAATAAAGCTGTTGAAGAATAAGAGAGAAGCACAGGTGAAGCATCTCAAGAGAGAATTGGCTCAATTGCTGGACGCTGGCCAAGAACGGACTGCCAGAATCCGGGTAAGCTACCTATCAGATGATTTTTATTTTATTTTATTTTATTTTTCTTTATATATTTATTTGTGGTTTCAATTCTTTTTCTTTGGTTTTGATTTTTTTTTCTCTTTTTTCCTTCATAGGTTGAACATGTGGTTAGGGAAGAGAAGACTATGGCAGCATATGAACTTATCGAGATATATTGCGAGCTTATTGTGGCGCGTTTGCCCGTCATTGAGTCGCAGAAGTATGCAATCCTTTCCCAAATCCAGAATAATTTTTATTTTTATTTTTCTTAATTCTAATCCTATGTAATGAAGGATCCTGTGTGTTGATGCTATCATCCATCAAACTTTTTCTCTTGCTGGTTCGTAGATGAAATGCAGTCTTACATGTCTATTGACTATTTTGGGATCTTTTTTTAGAGATGGAATATGACCTCTTTTGTGGTGTGGCATATAAGGATTGTTTGATCTAGATTTCTCTTGCCCCTGCCATCATCATACGATACCTGCTCTTGATTCTTTCTTCATGGATGATACTTTTTTAATATTTTATTCATTCAGCCAGACTAAAATGTTGTACCGGTAAATCTTGTTGGCTTATTATGATGACTGCTTACGTTTGTTGATCAATTTTGTATCATTTCAGAAACTGTCCCATTGACTTGAAGGAAGCGGTCTCAAGTGTAATTTTTGCCTCTCCAAGATGTGCTGATGTACCAGAATTGATGGACATTCGGAAGCATTTAACAGCAAAATATGGGAAAGAATTTGTATCTGCAGCAGTTGAATTACGTCCAGACTGTGGTGTTAGCCGCCTAGTAAGTTTTTTTTTAAAAAAATTATTATTGTGTTGATAAGTGGAACTCTGCAGCTCAGTTTTGTTGTTAAACTTTTTTGGTGTTATATTTGTAGTTGGTGGAAAAATTATCTTCCAAATCACCTGATGGCCCTACCAAAATTAAAATTTTGACTGCAATCGCTGAGGAACACAATATCAAGTGGGATCCTATGTCATTTGAAGAGAAAGACACCAAACCTCCTGAGGACATGCTGGTAAGATAAAATGTTACAAGTTATTCAACTTTTTCTTGGTAATGCCTTTTGTGGTGCAAAATGGATGCACAGAAATTCAAAATCTATTTCCTCAATATTTGCATTAACTGTAAATATGTTTGAGCAGAAGGGACCCGCTACATTTGAGCAGGCTAGTAGAGTCCATGTGGAACCTACTAATGCCCAAGCCTCACCGAATAGGGTTGATCAGGGATCTCATAATTTCCATGATCCGTCGCAACACTATGTAAAACATGATGTTCCTGCAAACACTCATGGCCCTGATTTACGATCTTCACCTCATTCCTATCCAGATCATAGGCCTTCAGGTTTGTCAACTATTTGCCTGGCTTGTTTGTTGTTAGATGAAATATGTGTAAAGCTGTCCTTTGCCTTGTTTTTTGCTTGTTAACCCTTGTACACATGCAGGGAACCATAGTGAGGTCTTATCTGGTCCACAGAATTGGAATATGGAATTCAAGGATGCCACAGCTGCTGCACAGGCAGCTGCTGAATCTGCTGAACGAGCAAGCATGGCTGCCAGAGCTGCTGCAGAACTTTCAAGTCAAGAAAGGATAACCAGGCAGCATTTAGCAGAATCACGGAAGGCTTTTGCTTTTGAATCAAGAGATGTAGGACCTCAAAACTATACTGGCTCAAAGCTGCAAGGTGAAGATGTTGACAAAGATCAAATGAGTAACAACGTGTACCAAAGACATCCAGGGTTACATCGTGAGGAGAGAGAAGGCAATGAGCAAGATGACCTGGCTGGATTGACTAAAAGGTTTTACAATCTCAAGAGCCCTAATAAACCTAGTCAGTCAGCTTCCTCAAAGTCCAGTAATTCTTTTGTGGATGATTATCCATTAATTGATGATCTCCCAATGCCTGATAGGCTTTCTCAAAAGAGGTCTTCCGAATTGGGTGAATCTAGTGTAAAGCTAGAGTCTAGGGAATCTGAGGTAAGCTTTGTGAGTAAACTGGAAGATGGAATGACATCAGAGAATGTCAGTCACTTTGAGGAAGCAAGAATCAGAAAACAGTCTAGCAGTGTTTCCTCACATTCGCATTCACAAACTTTCAGTGATGATTACAATGTGTTTTCCAATACCAACCAGCAGAGAATGGGAGATGAGACTGATAAGGAGCAAAGAGATGCAAAAGGAGCAAATTCTTATGACAATGCCATGGTTTTTGATGATTCTTCTTCAGACAAGGAAATTAAGTTCGATGTGGAGGATGAACATAATGACCAAGTCTATGATTCGGATTTTTCATCAGAAGGTAGAAAGTCATCTTCTCATTTGTTAGCAAATACAGATGCTTGGGGCCGTACGGAAAACATGGATGAGTTTCGAGGAAAGTCCAGTTCGCAGACACCGTTGACCTCGGCATTCTTTTCTCAAGATTTTACCACTGACCCTGTTCCTTCCCAACCACATGAGACACCGTTGACCTCGGCATTCTTTTCTCAAGATTTTACCACTGACCCTGTTCCTTCCCAACCACATGACTTGTTACCCATGACTTTTGATGATTCTGACAGCGTAAGTTCAGAGAGGGAAGTGGATCTGGATACCTATGAGGTGGTTGGTGGTTCAAGTACTGGCATTTTTGCTCATACAAAGAGTGTTAGCACCAGAAACTCTGACCCCATTCATAGCGGGAGTCCTCACTCAATAAGATTTTCACTTGCAGACAAGGAAAATTTGGGATCCAACCGTAAAACGCATTTACAGACAGCTTCACTTGATTCAGATGTCCAAGAAGTATTCTCTAAGAAAAATCAGAGAACTGGAGTTGATGTTGAAATGGATAATAAGTTTGCTTATGGTAAATTGGACACGAGTCAATCTTCTCCCATACCTGTGAAATCTTGCACAAGTTCTAATGACTTGAAGGACAACCTGCAAACTTCAGGGCATCCAGTAGTGAAAAATGTTCAAAATTATGAATTACCAATCACCACAAAGAATGCTGATCCTATTGAAGAATCCAATTTGGAAACTGGTACAGAGTTGAACTTGGGAATATTGACAGGTGGCTTTCGAAACAAGGGTTATAGGCATCCGCCATACCACAGGAATGTATCAAATAATTCCTCATCATCTGAACAAGCAATAGATAATATTCATTCAAGGACTGGTCGGACCTCTTCTCCTGTCAAGGTTGATATTGGTTCTGGAGCTCGTGATCAGGAGACAAACAATCAGAGACTGCACCCAAAAGTAGATGTAAAAGCAAGCTCAAGAACCCCAGCTACATATTATGATGACGATTCTGATGAGGAAGTTCCACAACAACATTTTAGCAATAGTCCAAAGTCATATGGCCGAAAATCAGTTATTGAAGGGAATGATAGGTCAAGCACAAAGACATCAGATAATCGTGATTCTGAGTTTTCTAAGCCGAATCCATCTAGCAAAACTCATTTAAGCACTAGGTTTTCTCGACGAACAAAGGCATCTCCTTCTGATAAAGATTATTCTTCGAAGCCTCCAGTGCTTTCCAAGTCTCCAGTGAGTGCAGACTCTTTTGTGGAAAGAACACCATCCTCAAGTAGCTCCTACACTGCTGACGCTGAATCAATCCCCCAGAGCAGAAGCTCGGGTTACCAGGGAAGTTCTGAGCAATGTAGGTCAACAGAAGAAGCAGCTTCTAAGCGAATTCAGCAGTCCAAGAGGTTCTCATATGAAGAATCATCCCCAAGGAGTTCAGATGCTATTTCTAGTCAGCAAAAACCACCATCTCAGTCAAAGAGTTCAGATTACTGGGCAAGTTCTAGGCAGCCACCTAGATCAGCAGAACAAGCAGCTTCTAAGCAAATTTCAGAATCCAAGAGGTCTTCGCGTGAGGAAACTCTTAAGTCATCAGCTCGGGAACAGCCATTTAGTTCTCCTCCTAAGCCAGTCGCAACAGACAGTGCTCAAAGTTCAAAGACTTCCAGTACCCATGGTGAGACGCCATCCAGGGAGAATTCCATTAATAAACCCAGCCATGTTCACCCAAAACTTCCTGACTATGACACCTTTGCAGCGCATCTACTGTCTCTCCGCCAGAATCAGCAATAATTTATTTTAAGAAGATGAGCGGCTTTACAATTATTATGGTTTGTTATTCTTTTAGATTCTGCATCATGAAAAGGACTGGAATGAGGTTGTTTACAGGGATTACAGATTCTTTTAGTTACATACATACTCTCCTCTGCTGTTATTCTTTAGGATTTAATATATTTTTTCCCATGCTTCTCAGCACTCGTGTTGTATCATATATTTCAGATTATTGTCAAAAAAACGAGGAAACATGCACTCGTAAGTTGCTGTAATATGAAAAATGTTGGATTTATTTCTTTAATTTGGATGGAAATATGATAAACTGTTTTGAGATTTGATTTAAGAGTTGTTGGGGTAGTTTTGTTGCTTGTGTCCAGCTGTTCATTGATGTGGCATTGCAGAATGGGTACATAATCTGCAGTCTGCCCAGTACGGATGAGAGGGAATTCCAGAATGATGAATCCTGCAATTGCAAAGCTTTCAATGGTCAAAGCAGTCATAGTGGTAATACCTTGGAGCCGTGACGCAAGGTACTGCCTGGTTTCCTGCTGAACGTTCATTTTTGGTAGCTCGATTCAGTTAGGCGTTGCTAACTAGTAAGCATAGATTTTGCCTTGGATTCTTTTACTTGCTTGACATTTGTAGCGTAGGTCCTGCTTTGTTACACCTTTATTTACAATTTCTTGCGTGAATGTAATCCTCTGCATTATCGATAGTGTTCTTATCTTTGACGTTTTCCTTTGTTTTAGATAAAGGTGCTTCACTTCTAATTCTTGTTATGGCATGGCATGTCTGGTTTGATGTAATTAACAACATGTAATGTAATGTTTCATTACATTCCTTTTCCTACGTTTGGTTGTATAGCTTTCAAAATTCATTACACAATGAATGATTATGACTATAATCACTCATTACCTTACAATCATTACATGAAAGAAAAAAAAGATGCTATGTGAAGAGCAATCATGCAAGACCTAATTGCAAAAAGTTGGATAATTTCAAGTCTCTCTCTCGTTCTCGATCTCTCTCTCGTCCTCCCTAAAGAAAAGATTCTAGCTATCGGTGATGATTTTCTCACTAAAGAACTGATAACAACCTTCTCATTTTCTATCTCTTCATTCATTTTCATTGTAAAAATACATGCACAGTTCCTTATGGTTCAAGATCTAACTTTGGTTTTTGTTTGTCTTTTTCCACCAGTGCTCTGGTTTTCTCTTATTTCAATAAAGGTATGACAATTACACTTGATATTCTTTAACAATCATGAAAAGATAAGATCTCCCGTCATTAGAGCCTTGCAGGGAGGCTTATTACTCCATTGGTTTATAGTGACTGGACACTTTGCTATCCAGGTGAGAAGCAACGAGAGTCCAAGTTTAGGACACCGTAGATAGGGATGATGAGAAAGTTCAATTCAATGTCTAAACAAAGACTAGTAATGACTTGAAAGATCATATTTCATTGTTCTTGTTAGTTATTTTGCTTAATATGTTTTCCTTTGAAAGATCAAGGAATCAAGATATTCCTTGATCGATGGTTGATTTCAAGTTTCCTTACTATCTTCTTTTGTTTAGAATAAATGAAGAAATTCTTACATGCCTTTTATGTTTAAATTGATTGATAAATCGATGATGGATGACATGGAAAATCAAGCATTATTTTCCTCGTATATCAAACATGTTCCTCTTTCTAACATGTCAGCCAACTAAAAAATTTCAAATGAATTGTTGCCTGGATTAGGCATGACGCTTAGAATTATAAGAACTATTGTATTGAGTCTCTAATAATTAATCAATTAATACCCAACTCTTCATCTTCTTCAACAGATTCATAATCTTCTGCAATAAATAAATAAAATTCAAAAAACCTAACCTTGGTCAATAAAAATGGCATATTCCACGAGATCTTCTCAACCAAAATCATCCCTTATCACCCATTTCTAAAATCATTATGATTGTGTTCTTAATATAAATTGGGAAATCATAAGTAATGCCTTAGAAACATCAATGGGGAATGTCTCGGTACTTACCATAAAGAAGTAGTCCTAGAAAGAGATAACCTCTTTTCACTTGACTTCCACTTCAAGGTGACCATGGTAATTTGAATATCTAGAAAAAATTGATTCCAACGTCACCTGACATTGACTTTGCTGACTATATCGATTGGCTTAATAGAATGCAAAAATACTTTTGGTGAGGAATGGAAATATCAAAAGTGTAAAACCCCAATTAAAATATTATGATAATAAAAAAATCCTAGAAGTTTTACCATTAAAAGAAATGAACAATAATATATAATATTGAAGATTTATAAAAAGAATTAAAGAGGAATTACGAGATTAAGCAAGGAAATTAAAGATTATCAAGGATTGTTTGGTTAAGGGGGCCGACTTTGAAGAAGAAGAGGGGGGGGGAGTAGCGAGTAGAAAACTTCTCTTCCTTGCTCGTGTCTCCTTAATTTAGTAAGTTTAAGAAGTAGGGAAACTTGATTAGTTATAATTTTGAATTATTAAGGAAAATTAGTGCATTTTACATATGAGAACATAGTTTTGAAACCCGGACCGGCCCGACGGGTCAACCTAGGACCCGGCCGACCTAGCCCCGGAACCGGTCCGGGTCTAAGTAAAAACCCGTCTGGGAGTTGGCCCGGAGAAACCCGGTCGACCTGGCGGGTCAACCCGAAACCCGGTCAACCCGGTTAAACCCGGTTGAGACCCAGCTCCCTTCCTGATAGAGAAAGGCAAAAACAGTCTTGTACGATCTAATCTTTGGAGGCAACCGTATTTTTGACAAGTACTCAACAAATGGCCTCTCCAAATCCTCATCTGAAATCTTCGTCTTCCCTTCCTCTTCATCATTACCATTCCCATTCTCATTCTCACGTTTAGCTTGAAAGGTGCATGCTAGACATGTTTCTGTTGGAATTGATGGAGCACTTTGGAATTGATGGAGCACTTTCTAGCTCAGCTGCAGCCTCATTAGAAGGTTTGTAATCGATTACCTCTTCTTCAAAACTCGTATTCCTAACAGTTGATCTGCGACATCTTCTCTCTCTTCTTATTCATGCTACTAGTAAAGAGAAGGTTTGAATGTCAGGATCTCATTACCAGAAGTACCCGCCCCTATTGTGGCAACTAAGTGCCTTTGCACCAGCTTGAAAAACCTAATCAATTGATTCTTTTCCATCAGTGAAAGATTTGATCTTTTGGGGTAAAAAAGAGGAAATTTCAAATCGGAGGGGAAGACAAATTTCACCTCATTAAGTCAATTTGACAATGAAGCCCACATGAGCTCCTCATCAACTGGCCCTTACCTGTGATTAATAATTTTTCCTTTTTTTATTAATTTTTTTGGGTTGACCCGGGTCAACCCATGTGACCCGTGACCAGATTATTAGACCGGGTCAATTACCGGGTTGGGTTTCAAAACTATGTATGAGAATGTTATATAAATTGTGTTTTCATGAACGAATGATTAAATGGATGTTTTTATGATAGAATGAAGTCGATAAGCATGAAAAAGTATTGAGTATTGCATGAATTGAAAACAAAAAAAAACTGAAACTGAAAACTAAAATGACATCTCATGAACTGTACAAACCGGTTGACCAATTAGGATTACCAAACAATCTGGTCGATCGGTTGATAGGAGGAATAATGAATTTTACTACTGTTTGAATCGATCGAGCAAACCAGTTGACAATTTATTCGACCGTTAGAAACCCTAGTAAAAGAAGTAATAACAAGGTGACCGATTGGTTATGCCAATGTGAACCAATATCTTTCTAACTGATAATGAACTATTATTATTCAATTTGAAACCTATAGTTTCATAACGCAATGTTTGACCAAGACGATGATAAGAGGGATCAAATTTGTTTGCTTAAATAGTTAAATGCATCATGTGGACTTATGTTGATGATTAATGAATAAGAAATACATTAATTCCAAAGAAATTTGAGTTAAAACCATGCATTCTTTTAAGGAAGAAAGTTGAAAACAAATTTGCTAGGATGAGAGGGTTAATTATAGATGAATCGAATTTAAATTGCACAAAATATAGATTAATAATTATGAAATCCCCTTAGATATGATATAAGATCGGAATTTATTAAAAATAAAAAAGAGAATTTTGAGATAAGGATTTTGAATTAAAAATAATTATGATTTTGATGATACATGAGAGACTATGGATGCTGCTTAGCCAACAGGGACAATCAGACGACAATAGATTTCAGGTAAGTACTTAATACCTCAATAGCTATTAATTCTTCTTTAAAAGTCAATAGTTACTATTATTTTGTCGATATCAATGAGTTTATGAAATTAGTAATGATTGACAATTATTATGTTGATGTAAGAAATTTTAAAAGAAAATGAAATAATTGGCATTCGAGTAAGATGCTGGATTGATTAGTATACAGTTGGGATTACTGGAATTAATAGCTTCCAAATGGAAATGCTGAGATAATTGGCATTCAAGTTAGATGCCAGATTGATTGGTATCCAGTTGGGATTACCAGAAATTGTTGGTTTTCAGATAGGAATGCTGAAATAAACGATAAATATGAGGATTGTTGTGTCTATGGGTAACCAAATAAGCATTACATAATCATTCAGTACTTGAAATGAATGACCAAACAAATCAACTATGAAATGAAATAGTCGATTTATAAAGCCATTCGAGTATGATAGATCGATAGAAAAGGAGAAACTAGTGCAATATTAAATTTAATTCATTGTTGAATTATTAGGACAAAAAGAAATGTAATAGGAATGAAGATGAATTCATAAAAAAAAGGAGATTAATTAAGATTGATTAAAATTGTAGTAACGTGTTGTAATGTTAATTTTTGTTTCAGGTTCTTTACAAGATCATCAACAATGCACTTTTGTTATTACCTTCTTGTTCTAGTTAATAAGAAATATATGCATGTAATTTTATAGTTATAGATAATGTAATGTGATACTTTAAGTACTTCTTTTTTTATGCGAACCTCGTGATCACGTGGTCATGCAACTCACACGCAAAGACACCAATTCCCGGAAAGCCAAGTAAATCAGGTTTGATAGGAGTGTGACACAAAGATAACTTATACCTAGGCACCAATGCTATTGAAAACGGAAACCCCCACCCAACGAATATTGATTCGCGAACGAGAAGTATAAGGATGACGCCACGAAGACAATTGTTCTTCGATAAGTCATTTTTTAGTTCATTAGAGAACCATGGAAGGGAGATTATCTCACCAACACACACACACACACACAAAGTGCGGCAAACAAGAAGTTTTATTAATCTGAATTGTCTTCTTACATGTCTGGTTATGCCTTTATTTATACTAACTCTAGACTTAAATAAACCCTAATGGACCCCTCTTAGGTGGACTTATATTAAGCCCACTTACAAGTGACCCAAATAAGTAATAATAACCCAAAGACTAAGAAGAAAATAATAAAAATAATAAAAATCCGAAAATTACCATCCGAAATATGCTAAAATCAGATTTGTCACCATTAAGAAGTCCCAAATAGACTAGAAAATCTGATCTGAAGGTAGAATTTATTCTTTCTTTTCTTTTTGTAGCTAGGATGAATAAGGAATTCTTGTAATAAAAGGATTCTGAACATTTATGAATCATTGCCACACATGAAAACTATGTTGCAGCTCATTAAAGATCTTTGGAGAATTAGGAGATTCCCAAAATAAGTTTTCACATCCTTTTAGGAAAAGAATCCTAGCCAAATAGAAAGTCCACAAGTCAAAATGAAGTAAATAACAAAATTTATACAGCCTCTGTTGACCCATGTTTCGATGCCTTTCCGAACTCCGATTGACCTGCAATTTTAAACCAAGGTAGGACAACATGTCAGGAGACTCCACGTAAACTTTCAGCTTGCTCCAACGGTCGGATTGAGAATTATGATTGTTTCCATAAAACTGGATAGGTGCACTTTTTACGTCAAAATCTGAATTTGACCTTGCCTGGATCGTATCATTTTTGGTATGTAAACTAGAGCCTATGAATTGTAATGTTTTGTTAGAAAAGAACTTGAAATTTAAAATAGTGACTACATTTTATTTTATATTCTTTCTTATTATTTAAATTCTATTATTGTTTTATTAGTATACTAAATTGATTAGACTAAAATTATAGGGTGAACTGTCACTAATTTTATTGCAGGTACATTACTGTTATATTCCCAATAAGTGTATGTATTGATTGATCATGGTACCACACATTTGTTTGTGGCAAGAAGATTTGAGAATATTTTAAGTGTACAATCTATTAGAGTAGAGAAAAGTTTTGTTATTAGCACATATTTAGGGGAAGTTATATGTGTGGGTTATATATATATAAGGGTGTTAAGGTCACCATTGGGGGTGAAGATATGAAAGTAGAGTTAATACCATTAAAATTTTGTACAACCTATTAGAGTAGAGAAAAGTTTTGTTATTAGCACATATTGAGGGGAAGTTATATGTGTGGGTTATATATATAAGGGTGTTAAGATCACCATTGGGAGTCAAGATATGGAAGTAGAGTTAATACCGTTAAAATTACATGACTTTGACCTAATATTTAGAATGAATTAGTTAAGCCTATCTATTGTCTCTTTCTTCTTCCTAAGAATCCCATGACAACATACACCATTATTTCCCTTCCCCTCACCTATACAAATGATAGGTTCCCTGGACCTCCTTAGATGGGGAACACTACCATTTTCCAGAATTCACATTACCTCATCTTAAATAAACACCCATCCAGCCATCACCCTTATAAACCCTCTCTTCATATCCTTATCCCTTATTATTTATTTCTTAAGACAAATCACACCTAAACCAACCTTTAACCATAAATTGAGCAAATCCCAATAGATTCATATTATTTACCTCTAGTAGTGAGCTCTTCTTTCAAGAGTCCAAGCCCTATAAATTGCTTCACCTAAAACCTCAACCACCAAACACCCTTAACTTTTCTAATCCTCATCTTTGACAAACACAATATCAATAATGGACTAGATCTAAGTTTACAACACTCATCGAGTCAACATCTATCACATTTGAATTGAAATCCAATATGCATCATTTCTATAGCCTCTATCTCTATATAAAACCAAATCACCAGTCTTAGACCACCATAACAACGCAACCAAATACATCAACAACCCATAAACACAGTCCCTAATTTTCCTCTTGTTCAATCATCATGCTTAAAACCCATCATCTTTCTTCACAACAACCAAAAACACCCTTAGTCCTCCTCTCTTCTAGTCATAGTAGCATCTCTTAGTACAAACAACCTTCATATACTACCCCATTTCCACTACTAGATCACAACTCTAATTTCCTTTTAAAAACCTCTAAATTACTACCAAAGAAACACCAATATCATAACCTAGTTTTAGTTTGTTTAAAATCAAAGCCAAGACCTATAAGCCCTTAGATTTTCTCTCCACACATGAGAGAATTAGATTATTATTTTTTCAATCTTTCATGTTTTGTAGGTTTTGTTAGTTGGCATATGACAAACATGTATGCTTCATTTCAAAAAAGTTAATAGGCCAGCATGTGAACTACACAAGTGCCCCGTGACCTAATTAGATTTTTTAGCATCTTCTAAATTGTTTTTACCTTTGTCGCACGTGTGCGGCGTCGCGGGATCGTCCACCCTCAATCATTAGGTGTGGTATGTCTATCTATTCTGGAAAACATGGTGAGACAAGGAATTCGTTGTCTCTTAGCGGTGAAAAATGGAATGGGAGTCGCCACCTAGTATTTTGGTCACTAGGAACCCTAATTGGTCTCAGAGATTGGGTACGGAGACTGGTTGCGTAAAGGGAAGGTATTAGCATCCCAAATACGCCCTAACTAAGGGAAGCTGCATTGTTTTATTGTCTGATAAAAAATCTAAGGTCTTATCATGTTGTTTTATTGTCTGATAAAAAATCTAAGGTCTTATCATGTTGGTCTGTCTAGGGTTCAAGAAAAGCCCTCCTCAGTAAATAGGTTCTTATCTTATGGGGTAAAAACCTTACCGGCCTAATGTCTATAAAAGAACTACCTTTTTAATATCAGGAATATGTTTTACGTATAAATTCGTAATCCCAGACATAAAACAAAACAAAATATATTTTTTTGACTTTTTTGAAATATTGGCCAAGTTCTCATGACTTTAATAAACTGGTTATTAAAGCCAAAATGCATGCTAAAATGTATATATATATTTTTTAAAGTTTTCTTTGTTATAAAAAAAATACAATATGAGTTTTTTAGCTTTGAGAGACTTGGGCGTATGCATAAAGAGAAAAGTTTTTTTTTTTTGAAAACCGGGTATTTTTAATACCAGATTTATATTTTTATGATATAAAAATACAAACCAATCTTAGTCTAAATGACGTAGAAAAATCCGTGGAAAAATCACAAATCTTTAAAAAATATAGATATATAATAAAAAAAACACACAAAAAGAGAGAGAAAAAAAATAAATAAATAAAATAAAATGGACTGGGCTGGGCCTGTATTGGCCTAGCCACAAGGCTGGACTCAGCCCAGCCGCGTGGGCTGGGCTGATGTTCCAGCCTTTAGTTAACAGGGATGGACTCAACCAAGCCACGTGGGTTGGGCTAATGTTTCAACCCGCCTAAAACAGGGCTGGGCTGATGTTCCAGCCCGAAAAAAAAAGGGGTTGGGCTGGGCTGGGCTGATGTTCCAGCCCGCCGGAGAAGGAAAGAAACCCAGTTAATTAATTAGCCGGTTACTGTGCGCATGCACAGTAACCGGCTAATTACTTTCTTCTTGTATGCAGAACGTGCACAGTGCACGTTCTGCAGGCAAGAAGGTGAATTAGGACCGGCGGCTAGGGGAGAAGAAGAATTACCTGAGGCGGTGATCTCGGATGGCTGAGCTGATGGTGACAGTTCTCGGTGGCGTTGCGGCGGTAGACGGTGGTTCCAGGCGGCGCTGCTGCGATTTTTTCTTCTTCCTTATGCAGAGGCCACTGTTTTTTTTTTGTCTCCCCATTATCTTCTCTTTCTCTCCTCTGTCTCTCCTCTTCTCTTCCCTTTTCTCTCTCAAAAACCCTTATGTTTCTCTCTTTCGGTCTCTCCTTTCTTCCTCAAAAACGGTCGGACTCTCTCTCTCGGTCTCCCTTTCTTTTTTCTGTCGTTCTTTTCTTTTTTCCCCCCTTTCTCTTCTGCATTCGGGTGGTATTTATAGAGGCAGGGGGAGCGGGGTCAACCCTGCCCCATCCCATTGCCACCTATGCATGGGGTGCACGTCGCCTGCTCTGCCACGACGCCGACAGCGGTGGCCAATGGAGGCGTTGCTTGCGGGACACAGCTGCTCTGGCATCTCATCATGAGATGGGTGGCGTCTGACTTCAGCTCTAAGGCACGTGGGAGGAAGAGACAAGGGGAAGAAAACAAAACTTTTCTTCCCCTGCTGCACGTCTAGGGGAAGAAGAAGAAGAAACAGTGCCGCCTCAAAACGACACCGTTTCGTTCTTCTCTTTTTTTTTTTGAAAACCGCATGAAACGGCGTTGTTTTGCTTAAAACGCGTCGTTTCATTTAAATGAAAACTAGCGCCAAAGCACCAGACTACAAGTCAATCCTTCAATTTGCGCGCGTTTTGCATTTTGGTCCTTGGTCTCGAATTTCTTCAATTAAGTCCCTAATTGGCCATCAAACTTCAATATTTATGCAATTAAGCCCCTGATTTGACCAAATTAACTCTCACAAATTATAATTTGACCCCAGAACTTTAATTTCTTCCAATTAAAGCCCAAATTAACTCCAAAATCAATTTTTCTTACAATCAAACCCTCCATAAATTCAATTAAACCTTCAATATAATTTAATTGAGTCCACCAATATCTAATTTTGGACTTTTCTTCCTCAAATTGAATTTTCTTTGTCAACAAGGCTATCATCAATTAATAAAATATTGTCAAATTTTAATTTTTGTATTTTTAAACCTCCCCAACCAAATTTTGACTATTTTCTGAGCGTTCTGGCATCCTCTTTTCACTGTTATATTTTTTGATAATATTTTTGATTTATTATTAATTTTTTTTTACGAGGAAAAAAAAATGTGAATTGGGAATAACCCAAAAATGGGTTATGACAACCTTGAATAACGATTTTAGACCCCCAAATGAATACTTTTATTATTTAAGTGTTTGATTTTGTGTATGATACTTTTATATGTGAAGGCGATTAGTCGATGTTCTATGAGACCCAAATATTTTTAGTAACAACATTCTCATAAAAAAATTAAATAAACAAATCTTAAAATTAAAATAAATAAAAATTATTTATTATTGTAAATCAATTTTAACATTGTTTAAATAAAAAAAATCTTAAAGTTAAAATAAATAAAAATTATTCATTAGTGTAAATCAATTTTAACATTGTTTAATACATTTTGCGCTTACGATATAATAATTTGGGCTGAGTAAACATGACCCCATCAAGGCCCTTTGAGTAAGAGTGGCAGCCTTTAGGGCTATTTTGGAAACTAAACAAAATAAATTATCCAAAGCCCAATTCCATGTTTACCATCCATATGGGTCTAACACTCATTTATAAAATGGTCTAATCAATGTCTTTTTTTTTAAGTACCAGTGTTAGAATTTTTGTGAATGGCCTAATTGACAAGTCTTTTTTTTTTAAAGGGGACCGATGTCAGAATTTTCATGAATGATCTAATTGATAAGTTTCATTTTTAAAGGAACCGATGTCAAAACTTTCATGAAAGACAAGTTTTTAAAAAAAAAAGATCGACGTCAATTTTGTTTTTCTGTGTATAGTCATATCGATGAGTCTTCTATTTTCAAGGACTAACATTGAAGTTCTCATAAATAATTAGAAATGAATTAAAATATAAATTTTAAATGATCATAGAAAATAATTAGGATATTTAATGACAATTAAAAGATAAATTTGAGAGAAAATACGTAGTAAATATAACCATTTATTTGAAAGGATGCAATAAGGGTGACATCATTCTTTCCTTAAATATAACCAACCCGTTACGTAAATCTCTAAGACAAGTGCTTATTTTAGAATCCTTATTTTTCTTTAATTAATAGGTAGCAACTTTAATTTTACAGATATTTTTCCCTTTTTAGTTTGGAGAGTCCTATTTATGTCCGAATACGACAACATAATGCAACACTTATCCTTATTCTTCTTTGTTTTCAAGTATTAATCCCTAAAGTTACATCATTTTAACTCTATCTACTCTAAAAAATGCTCAAGATGAATCTTCATCTCCATCTTTGAGTGATTCTCTTAAATCATTCATTATCTATTGGTATAATCTTATATAGCCATTTATAATGTAACTATTACAATTAGATTACTCTAATGGAAATATTAATATTATCCTTATGAGTGTATCTTCTACTATAATTTATGAAAAACAAAGAAAGTTACTAAGGGATAAGTTGGAGAAACTAGGACCAATACTACTACTAAGAAAGAGATTAACAAAGCTAGCACCAATGCTATTATTCTCAAGGGATGAGGCATAAAGTGAGCCTCTTATTTTTTTCGTGGCATGGTATTACATGGAGGACACTCTTGAATTAAAGTAGCAGCTCACTAAAAGAAAGAAGTGTTAGCAACTAAAATCTTTACAAAAGTTGCAAGCACTTACTCTATAATGGTGTTCAAGTAGGAGTCAGTTGTGAGTTTGGTTTAACTAAGCATGGCTACTCCTACCTTTAGTCATAAGTTAGGCTCCCTTTTCTAATTTACTTCTCTTTTCTTTAGTTTTGAGTAATGATTTCCTCTAACAAAATTTTTTTCTTTTAAAAATACTATAACTTTAAATGAATTATTAGCCTTGTTGTTTCCTATAACAATATGTGAGGTCTAAAGTCTAGAAGCATATTCTAAAGGAGAGAACCAACATAGAGAAGCTCTACTCTAGTAGTCAAGGAAGTCTTGATTTTATAGGACAAGGTGTGTTGTAATTTATGGCTTAAATTGAATAATGAGGTGGCTTTGAATTGATTGGTTGACTTAATTAAATAAAGTTAAAATGCATTACTCCAAACAAAAAAAAAACCTTCATATAATTAGAATAATTAGGACTTTAGCTTGGAACTTGTTTCCTAATTAGATAAGAATATATATATATATATATATATATATATGCGCATGTGACACATCTGGCATGACTATTGGGACCTCCTAAATT
>Ga0307515_10004044_pt1 | contig 30615 bp, 30 predicted proteins | sample 17_EM_MG_FD_194513 | JGI IMG/M metagenome (GOLD analysis project Ga0307515, IMG submission 194513) | Populus trichocarpa ectomycorrhiza microbial communities from riparian zone in the Pacific Northwest, United States - 17_EM | ecosystem: Host-associated > Plants > Roots > Unclassified | place...
ATTTTACAGCGATTCAATGAATATTGGCCCAATCGCAAATCTGACAGCGGGAGGTGAAAGAGGGGCTAAAACTGCACAATTTACGTACTGATGATGTCACCATACAATCAGAACTCAGATACTTAATTGGAGGCAAAGTTGCAGGAACCGTAATATAGAACCGCGGTCCGGTTCCGACCCATCCCCGAACCCGCTGGGTACCCCTGTTTTCCGGGTGACAACCCGAACTGGACCATCCGGTCCGGTTCCAAACCCGGACCACAGCCGGGTAACCCGGAACCGTTGCTAACACTAACTTTGGGTGGCTCATCATGGCCACGTACCCCTTCATTTTCTCTCCACCGCTCCCTACGGTCCTTGATGGAATTTGGAGATGCGCTTGGATGCCCTGATCCTTGGAACATGGAGGCCACAATCAAATGAGTTTGGAAATACAGTAGGAGGCCGTGATTGAGCGAGCCTGGAGATGCGCTTGGAGGCCATGATCGAGCGAGTTTGGAGATATGCACTTGTTAGCCATGAGAGTGCGAACTTCAAGGCTGTGATCAACCAAGGTTGGAGATGCACTTTGGAGACCATGATCGAGCGAGATTTGAGGAGTACATGGAGGTGATCGATCTGGGCGCGGTAGTTCGGGAGTAGTGTTAGCAATGGTTCCGTTTTCAGACCGTTTCTACTACAGCAGTTCCAAGAAAACCCGGACCAAGCCGGTTCGGTCCGGGTTTGTGCCAAATGGTTTCTTCAATTTAGTCCTTGAATATTCATGTGATAATTTAGTGTTTGGAACATGAAATATGGAGCTTCTGATGGCGCATCGTTTGGTGGTCTCTGCTTTTTGATATCTTCAAAACTCAGGAAGCGGCTTTGAAATTATTGTCATTTTGGGCCGGAAAACGAGGTTTTTGGGGTACTGCTTGGAGAGATTTAATGATATCGGAAATCGGAGACGGCCAAAAGATGCACCGTGCTGAGCTGCATATTTTACATACCAAACACTGAACTCTCTGATCAATACTTGTGGCCTTAGGGTGATGGTTCGCTTAAAAAATCGGCGATTTTTGATGGGGTAAGGCTGCTGCCACACAGACCAATAAAACCGGCCGGGTCCAAAACTGGATCAGTTGCTAACACTATTCGGGAGGGAGGCGAGACTGGAGCTGAGACTCTATTCATTCGTTGCCTCATAATTGTGGGAATGTAGAGAATTCAGTACAACATGGACTGCCATGAGATGCGAGGCTGGCTAGGAGCGGGAGACAGTCGATCTTGGGATGATGCAGCACGCGGTGAATGCAGTACTCAGTGTCTGCTGTTCTCAGTGTCTGCTTGTACTCGGTGGATGCTGTACCTGGTGTTAACTCTTGATCAGTGCATGGAGAGATACAGAGGGATGACCTAACTTCATGTTCTTAGGTGATGGTAGAGTTGAGGACAAGACAGAGACAGATGAGAGGAGATGGGGGAAATCAGCATGAGAACCTGAGACTTAAGAGAATTTTGTGCGCAAGGCAATTGACCATCCCCGATACGGGAAGTACCAGTTCCAACCTGGCATGTATTTACACAGACAGGAGGTCTTCCCAACCCGATCAGGCAAGTCGTACCCCTGATTTCTCCTATCCACTCGTATCCACCTCATCATGCTCATCTCAATCCCCAATCTCTTTCCTTCTCATCCATAACTCAACTAACATCGCAGAACACAATGTTAAGTCATCCCAGTCTATCTTGCCATGCCATGATCATGAGGTGACACCAAGTACAGCATACACCGAGAGTACAGCATACACCGAGTACAGCATCCACCCAAGATTGTGTGTCTTCCCTTCATTCTCATGATTAGGTGTTGACCCCTGAATGTAGCTTCAGCTTCCGGTATACCTCCCAAAACCATCGACCGCCATCAGCCAGCTCTCCATGAGAGCTCAAAGGGAAAGTTACATTGTCACATTCCCATGGTTGTGAGTGAACAAACTGATGAATCGAGTCTCAGAACCCGGCCCGCCGTCCATCGACAGCCTCTAAGTACTGGTGCTATCTTGCTCTGTCACAGCCCCCAAGTGGATGTCCAAAGTCACTCAATCACGGCCTCCAAGTGTATCACCACAGTTGCTCGATCAGGGCATCTATGTTCACACCATCATGGCCTCAAAGTGCATCTCCAAACCCGCTTGCTCACGTCCTCAAAGTGCATCCCCAAACTTGCTCTATCATGGTCTCCACCAGCAGCTGCAAACACGCCCAATTACGGCCTCTAAGTTTGCACGAGCATGGCCTCCAAAGTGCATCTCCAAATGTGCTCGATCATGATCTAAGAGTGCATCTCTAAGTTCCCTCGATTAGGACCTCCAGGTCTATCCCCAAATACACATGAATACCGCTTTGAAGTGCATCTTGAAATTCACTCAATCACGGCCTCCAAACTGCATCTTGCAGTTCACTCGGTCATCATTTTCCTGCGCACCTCGAATTGCTCTCACCCACCGCCTGCAGCCATTCCAGAAATACTGTGTGTAGATGAGTAGCTATATAGATTCATAGATACATTGATACATAGATACATAGATAAGAATACAAACTGAATGTATGAGTTTTAACAATCATTGAACAATAAGTAGTAGCCATCATTTCTAGGCGCATCAGCAGCGTTCCCAAAGAAGATGTTGTTTTTCCCAGACTGCTCAACTTTGATTTGAGGTGCTCCCAGACTTGTCGCCGGCACTCCCAGGCTTGTCATCGGTGCACCAAGACTTGTCGCCAGCACTCCCAGGTGCTCCAAGGTGCACCCAAAGTTCATTCCGGCGCTCCGAGGTGTTCCGAAACCTATCACAATCGATCCCATGGTACTCGTGTACAAGTCATCAGCAATCTCAGTTACTCCGAACACCGGCCGTAATGCCGTCCTAGGGTCTCATAGTCTCCTGAACTTGACGCATCTAAGTTTACACCCCACATCCTCTCAGATATTCCTGGAGGCTTCCAGAGACTAAAATACATTTTGCTGATGTATTTATTGGTTAACTCGTAATTGTGGCAATGTAGAGAATTCAGTACAACAAGGTTCGCTGAGAGACTAGCAGGGTGCGGGTGAAAGTCGATCTTGGGATGATACAGCATGGGGTGTATGCAGGACTCAGTGTATGCTGTACTCGGTGTATGCTGTGCTCGGTGTTGACTCTTGATCATGGCTTTGAGAGAATGACTGAACTTCGTGTCCTTAGGTGACAGTAGAGTTATGGATGGGATGAAGAGAGGTGAGAAGAGATTGGGCGAATCATCATGAGAAACTGAGATGTAGAGAATTTCGTGCAGGGGACGACTTACCATCCCCAGCAAGGAAGGTACGAGTACCGATCCGGTGTGTCATTTCATCGACACGAGGTCTTACCAACCCAATCAGGCCAGCTGTACCCATGATTCCCCATCTCCGCTCGTATTCTCCACATTGTTCTCATCTTTATCCCCCATCTGTCTTTTCCTCGTCCACAACTCTACCATCATCGCAGAACACAAACTTAAGTCATCCCTCTATATCTCTCCATCCCATCATCATGAGTTGACACCGAGTACAGCATACACCAAGTACATACACCGACGAGTTCAGCATACACCAAGTACAGCATACACCAAGTACAGCATACACCAAGTACAGCATACACCAAGTACAGCATACACCAAGTACAGCATACACCAAGTACAGCATACACAGATTACAGCATACACCGAGTACAGCATACACCAAGTACAGCATACACCGAGTACAGCATACACCGCGTACAGCACACACCGAGTACAGCATACACTGAGTACAGCATCCACGCAAGAATGTCTGTCTTCCCTACATTCTCATGATTGCAAGGTGACCCCAGAATGTAGTGTCAGCTTCTGGTGTGCCTCCCTACACGATCGACCGCTTGTAAGAATTCGTGTAATCTTGTTCGATCACTGCCTCCGGAGTGTGTCATTAAACTTGCTCAATTATGGCATCCAAGTTCGCACAATTATGGCTTTGAAGTGTATCTCCAAAGTCGCTCCATCACAGCATTCAAGTGAATGTCCCAACTCGCTTGATTACGGCCTGCCTGTTCGCACGATCAAGGCCTCGAAGTGCATCTCTTCACTCGCTGGTGCATGATCTCGAAGTGCATCTCTAAGTTCACTCGATCACGGCCTCCAAGTGTATCTCCAAATATCCGTCATTAGCGCCTGGACGGTGATGTTCAATCTCGCACAATCATTGCCTCGGAGTGTATCTCTGAGCTCAATCGATCATCATTTTCAGGCGCGCCTTATATTGCTCTCAAGCACTGCCTGCAGGCAGTCTAGATATACTGTGTGTAGATGGGTAGCTATATAAAGATAGATGAGGATACAAACTGAATACATGAGTTTCAAAACTCGTTGAATGATAAGTAGTAGCTATGATTTCCAGGTGCACCAGCAACGTTCCCAAACAAGATGTCGTTTCCCAGACTGCTATACTGTGATTCGAGCTGCTCCAAGGCTTGTCGCTGGCGCTCTGAGGTGCACCCAGGCTTGTCATCGGGGCTTCCAGACTTCACCTCGGCTCTCCCAGGTTCTCCCAGGTGCACCCACAGTTCTCTTTGGCGCTCCGAGGTGTTCTCAAACTCATCAAAATCTCTCCCATGGTACTCTTGAACTAGTCATCCGAGATCCCAGTTACTCCAAAGGCCAGCCGGAATGCCCTCCTAGTGTCTGATACTCTCCTGAATTTGACGCATATAAGTTTACACTCCACATCCTCTCAGGCACTCCTGGAGTCTTCCAGTGACTAAAATAGATTTTGCTGATGTGGTGTATTTTGAGGAGATGCTGGGACCAGCATTGAACATGAAAATTGTACAGTACCTGCAATCCCCAATGTCTGGAGCGATCAAACACGGCTGTGCAGGGTCATACGTACAGACCATGTCCGCGCTCGCTGTGCGGGTGGAACACAAGGCTGATGAGGCATGTGTCCAAAGAGTGTTAGCAACTGGTTCCTGTAACCTGCCAGCTGTCCAGGTTTGGACAGCAAAGATGGGTTAGTTTTCTTTTCGACCCATCCAGAATCCCGACCAACTGCCTCTTGGCAGGCCAAATGCGTACCCGTTCTGGAGAATCCGCTGGGTTTTCGAGGTTTGACCAGACCCGTTCATTCTAATCTTCAGTTCTTGTTTTCGACATCTTCAATTTCTGGTCATTTTGAGATATGCTACTATTAATCGCAAAATATTGACCTAGGTACGTCAGTGTTTGTTTTCTATCTATTGGCCACCATAATGAAACAAACAAACCGAGATATGCTCCCTAACCCATCCAGACAATGAGCGTTGATGGAGTGTCATCAATTGTTGGTCGTGTATCTTCGGCAATCTGAGGGTCAATAGGTTGTAGATAGCCATAAATCAAGTATTGGGTGCCTTCATAATAAAATGAGAAAGCGAAATGCTTTCTGCGCCATCACAAAAATGAGCATCAACTGAGCGTCAATGATTGTTGTACTTGCATCATGGTTAATAAAAGCGTGAAGTGGCCATTATTGCTTATATACAGTGTTTTGACTGTTTTTGTACGATAAAAGGCTCATCAACATTTAGTGGTAGTATTGTAAATGAGATGAGTTGTGACTGTCCCGGAGGCTGTCGCAGAAATATCCCTTGCTAATCTGCCTATATACGCAGACAACTCCCTGTTTATGGAGGTGTGTGAACAAGCGTCACATATACTACCGAAGATTCAAGACCACAAATCGTTGACTCTGCATTGATGCCCATTTGTAAGATGCAGCAGGGAGGGTATCGTTATCTCTTTTGCGTATGAAGGCATCCAATAATTCCTTCCTAACTGACTGCAACCTACCATCCATCGGATTACCCAGGATGCAACGCCCAAAATCGTTGATGCTCCGTTGACGCTCATTTTCAGCATGGGGTAGGGAGCTTGTCACAATAATTTTTGCCTATAAAGGCAGCCAATACTTCGATTAGGTATAACCACAACCATATCAATTCTCAATTACCTGACTTACAAGACCTAAAATCATTGACTCTCCATTGACGTTCATTGTCAGGATAGGGTAGGAAGCATGTGGCTATAATTTATGACTATGAAGGTGGCAAATCCTTCGATGATGTATAACCACAACCATATCAATTCTGAAATACCTGACTTACAAGGCCTAGAAGTGTTGACACTCTGGTGATGCTCATTTTGCCACGTGCATAACCGCAATGTGCAACCAGTTGATTTGGCATTGAAAATCATTCACATCGTTTTGGCAGCCTTTGTATCATTCTCATTTAATTTCTCTTTCATTACTATATTTTTCTTTGATAACACATATTGATATATCTTTTAAAATATACCTTACAGTGTCAACTGATTGTACAGAATATTACACTCAAAATCCCGTTCCTTTCGATCAATACTCGTCCTCACTTGCATGTTTGCTCAATAAGCCGCACTCGTCTGCAAAATAAATATTAGCGGCATTACCACACAACAGATTGTGTAGTAACCAGTGGATGTTCCTTCATCAGTCAGCATATCTGGATTGTAATCTGCAATATGCTGGCAATCGTTGTGATATGCGTCACAATTGAACCATTGGGTGCTGGAAAGAGGAGCGTGAGAATACACATATCCCAGTGGCAAATTGTTGATTTGGGACCTTTCCGATCCCTCATTGTCACTGGGTGGCGCAGCTTGCGTTTTGTGCAGAGGTGGCGTCGGTTCGGGTGTGGGCTGTCTGTGTCAGTCGGGCGGAGGTGCAACTCTTCCTTTCCACCTCCAGCATGTCTGCGAATTCTTTGGGGTGCCATTTTGACAAGGCAGGTATCTGTTCGGGTGGTTTTGACCAACCATAGCAGGGTGTCTTTCTATCACAGCTTTTACCTTTCTAGGCCCAGGAAACTCAACACACCGCTTCTGCTCTTCTTGGACTTCGACCCCAGGTATCTTGGTCAGGGATTGAGTTTCCTCCATTGGGGCGTGTGAAAACCCTCCTTTGGCCATTGTGGTCATACTCAAGGCCAGGCTGATGTCGGACTGTTACAGCTGTACCCAACCTTCTTGCCTCCCCATAGTAGCAGACATGTTGAAAACCTACAAGAAATTGGTTGCTGCGTCTAACAATGACATTCGGCTACTATCAACGATATACACTTCCGCACCCTCCTCGAAGGTGTTTAGAGCGTGTTTTGTCCTCTTCTGGGGACCCTTATCACAGAATTTGTGTTCCAAAATCCCAGAGCTGACAACATCATGATGTTCAATTTTGCAGACTGTGTGGACAAATGGCTTGCTGGACCATGGAGGTTTCCTGTTACTGGCAGCGATAAATTGGTCACGTAGCTCTGTAGGTATAGCTACCATGCCTTTGACAGTTAGTCTAAATCCGTTCTCCACGATATGGTTATACTCATATCCAATCGCATGCTGCCAAGGATACTTGCTGCTTCTGGCCATACAGACAATTATCAAATGTGCATCCTGTTTCAACTTCACCGTGGCTGCATTGGCAGCATTGCGGTGGACTAACTGCTGTCTGCGTGATTGCTGTGTGCCAGCAAATGATGCAGGGGATAAAGCGCCGGTGGATCGGCTTGATTCGGATCTGCTCTGACCTGGCTGAGGTGTCGGTGTAGCCATGATTTGCTGGTGTGGAATAGGAGCGGAAGATGATAATGAAATAAAGTGGGAAGTCCTGAGGAATATATTGTCAGCTTCAAGTCAGAATGGAATAAGTAACAGCCAACTTGCACTTTCAACTCAAGATGAATCCTGCTGCACATGGCTCCAAGTTGAAGGGGTTTCCCACTGTCCCGCAATTTGCAGTTAGTCGTTTTGGTGTTGTGTGTGTGTTTACAGGGGTTGATAGAGGTGTACAACTGCCGAAATCTCATGGTTGACAGCTACACACAGGAAAATGATTGTTGGAAGAGACATCTGGTGATGTATGTCTTAATAATCCCCGGGATGTTCCGTGACACTGACACAATCAATCATCCCATGTTGTACTGTTGGCATGACTGTTACCATTTTAGTGAAAGTCAAAATGCCGATTTTGCTTTGTGCATGTTGTTCAAACATACCAACTTTGACATCAAAGACGCACCTTGCCTCCATATGGTCCATATGTTGCAACCTCCAAAATCGCGCCCAACAACAGAGTCAACACAAACTACAATGGTCAATGATCCAAAAAAGAGATCTTCACCACTTCGATTGGGCAAGTCCTGCGAATCAACAAAGTGAACGACGATCTCATCAACCAAATCAAGGCAAGAGTGGCCTGGAGGTAGATAGATTCTGAGCCCTTGGAGCATTGCGCAACTTGTGATCCAAAAACAAGCCTGCGGCGGAGAAATAACAAGACATGCACTTTTCAAGCAATGAAGAGAAATTGATATGGATTGAGGATTATCTTGAGGGAGGAACTGCTGTGGCAAGACAGCAAGTTGAAGATGCAGACACAGTGATTATATAGTAGCAGGAAGATATGAGGAAAGATGAAAGCGTGGGATTGACAACAAGCGACCCCGAAAAAATGTTTCAGGTGATGCTCAATGATCTCGGAGACAGTCTGAGTGATCTTGCAAGTTCGGACAATGAGGTCGATACAGAAGATGACGACGATGAAGATACAGCGCTGGGCACGCCGGGCAATGATGACGAACTTAGCTGGGTGGTGGGCACAATCTGCAGAACATTACAGCAGCGCATGGAGAGATTTCGGCAGAGGCAAATCGTGATTGATGAATTGACACAACCGGAATTGGGGGACGCAGCCGACCACTTCCAGCACAGAGATGAGAAGTACGTCACAACCGAGTTGAGGGTTCCGGCAGTAGTTCAACCGCAAACAGAGGATATTGCACCTGCACCCACACACGAAACATTTGGAGAGCTCACAGAGACTCTTGGTAACTTCCGCAGAATATCGCAACAGCCATAACGTACTGCTCGACCAGGAAGTTGTCATATCAGGCTAGGTTCCGGGGAGCCATAGACAATCCAAGGCATAGCATGTCCTCTTTCTGACAAAGAGGCTAATGCATCACCTATGCAGAACGCGAAGCCTTCTGAACCCGTAACCTCTTACCCCTGCAGATTGCCTTTCCATCTAATTACTGTACAGAAATCAGATTCAGACGAAGAAATGGTAACAGCTCCTGCATCACCGGAGGAATGGATAGACAAATTGAATCTTTGGACGTCATATCTCACTGAAAAGGAATTTGTGTACAAATTTGACTATGTGTCAGCATTTTCTTGATTTCAGTGACCAAATTGTGAGACACAATAATTTGTCAGTGCATGTGCAAGGGTCATTCGCACCATGCGAAAGGTTTAGGTTCCAAATCAGGCAGTAAGAAGACCAATAAATGAAATATCTTGTGCCTGTTACTGTCAAGTGAGAAAGCAAATACGAAATTAGTGACAAATTTACTAACATAATATAAGTGAGTGATGTCATAGAAGACATAGAAGGAGAGGTCAGTGCTCAATACAAATCTGTCTGAATGATGACTGTCATGCAGCATTCACCCATGGATTGAACTGCATAACTCTCCCCACAGAACTGGTGCACATGGCTGGGATATTCATAATTGCTTACGGTAGGTCATGCGAATTGAGGAGAACATCCTGGATGACTAAAGGTGATGAAGTCAGGCTATATTATACCAAAACAGGTGGAAAGAGCTATATGCCGCAAATTGCCGGCCGAGAGCCTTGGAATGTGATAGGACAACATCATCCATCACTTATATAGGGTAGATAGTGGTTGATCCAAAATTGAAAGGTGAAACAGATTCTCGATGCAAATAATTATACATAGAAACCCTATAATGGGTTTCAATTATCACTATACAATTCGTCGCATACAATTATTGAGAGTACGATGACTCTTTGGATGTGTCTCATGGGAACATCAACAGAGCGACAACGATTTTTAGCCTCACAATTTCGGCAATGACAGGTCTGCTTTGGCACAACCTTCGAAATGGAATGCATAAGTCAGCTTTACAGCTAAAAAGGGGTATGATATGCTCAATGCCCCATCCTACAAATGAGCGAAAACAGAGCGTCAAAATGTTTTGGCCTTACATCATGGATAATCCAATGGCTGTGCAACCACATTAACCCATGCTCGAACTATCGGCCGCCTTTCAAGGTGCAAATGCACCTGAAGACATCGCTACTATATCCTACAAATGTTCCTCAACGGAGCGTGAATGATTTTTGGTCTTCTAATCTGCATAATTCAATGGCTGTGCATTTCCATTAATCCATAATCGAAGTATTGGCAGCCTTGATAGGCAAAAATGCTGGTAACGATACTGCTACCGCCTCCCAAAAGTATGTGTCAGTAGCGCGGCAACAGTGTTTCTGGGGCGCAGTAAGCTCCACAGCAACGAACGGCAGTGCGTCTTTCATAAATGGAATTTTTCACGTTCTGTCTTTTCAATATATCCTCATCTACAACATCACAACTATCCATCCAATGCCCCACAGGTCTTACTTTTGTCTTGCGTGTAGCTCTTGAGTCAATATTTAAGAACCAGAATTCTACTATACTATAATGTAACATTTGACAGTCTCTCAACTCAAATAAAGCAGCTTCCAAACTCCAACCACCATGTCGCATTCCCAATCCTTAAATACCTCATTGCTAGAGGTTTGGATATCTTCCAAAAATGAATGTGTCTTTAGTCACGAGTTGAGTGATATTACTTTGCAAATCATATTTGACGAGTTGTGGGCGTCGATGGATGTGGGTTCGAAGGATGATCTTGCTTGGCATAATTCTAGACATGTGTCTTCGGGGCGATTCTATTTGCTCCGCGGAATTCAGGAGACCGTTAGCCGGGGCATCTTATGCATTGTGTGTCATCAAGTTCTTCGCTATCCATTAGAACAAGGGACCAGCTAAATGGGGAAACACTTACTGGCAAAAGCTCACATTGGAAAGTTAAACAAATTAACAGAGTCGGATGTTTCTGGATTGACAAGCACAACCGGCGATGCAACAGCTCTGATCATAGTGACAAGACAAGGCATCCAAGGGATTACTATAGTAAGTTCGCAGAGGAAACTCATACTCGACAATTTAAATTTCCCTATATTGATTCAATTGACATGCAAAATGCTCCAAACAGGCAGCAAAGGACTTTTTTACTTCCGAATTTCACCAAGACACCAGGAATCGCTACCTCATGTCAGGATTTGTTCCGGCTTAGATTCCTTGGAATGCTGGGTCAAACCTCGTGCTATGGTGGTCATAGCAATCATTACACAGCAAGCTGGCATTGCCGTCACCCAGCACCCTTACCATCATGCGCCAGAGGGAGTACTCACTGACAGTGGATGCAATTGAGAAACAATTGCTGTCAAGAAATAAAGTTAGCTGAGCATTGGACGGGTGGACATCAGCGAACAAATTAGCCATAATGTTGGTCATTGATCACTATATTGTTCAAAATTTGGCGTTGTGAGAAGTACGACTCGCTTTCGATGAGGTTGACAGCCTGCTCTTTTCCCATTTCGAAAGGCAATTCCGGACACTAGGTCAACGGTCAACATACTGGAATAACGCTAGCCATTCATTTGAAAGGAGTTGTCAATCATTTTGAGCTTACTGAAAGCCATTTACTTGCAATTATGACTGACAATGGTTCCTCAAATGACTCAATGACTCGGGAACTACAATCAACCCTTGAGGCCTCCAGAATCGGGTGGCCCGCAATGAAGAACCACATACCATGCATCGCGCACCTCATTCAGCTTGCTTTGCGTTCCTTGATGACCGGTCTCCGTGTGAAAGTCCGCACCAAGTCTCGGGACACCCATGAACGCGATCAGCATTTTGGGGAGAATAGAGGCACAGCCATGTGGAAGAGGCGAAGATTGTGAAAAGAGGGCAGTTCTGGACTCAATAAGGTGTCGGCTAGGAGACCACGTTTGGCAAAGATAATTGAGAAAGTATGTATTTCAAGACATTTTGAATATCCTGAAACTGAGTGTCCAATAGAAGAGAATACTTGCTGTATTGATTACACAGACACTGAGGCGTCGAAACCAGTTCATCGACTGTCAAAAAGCCAAATTACCAATCCCAGTACTACCTATTCTCGATATGTAAACACAAAGGGATTTGACACTGGTGTTGTTTGGGCGAGCCAAATGCATATGAGAATTCATCCATGGGTGGCTCAAAAATCCAAAATACAATGAATACCAGTCACTCTTCACATCACAGGATGAATGGACTAAGGTCAAGTACTTCATGGAAGTTTTAGGACCATTCCTATGCTAGACCCTGTGGATGTTGACATGGCATACGGTGACTCCGCATCATGTCATTGCTGTCAACAATGACATGTTCGATCATATGGATGTCGTTATGCGAGCTTTAACTGGGAAGAAGACTCAATGGAAGGACAACTGATACTTCGCCGTGAAATTTGCAGAATGGAAGTGGTCATAATAGAATGCTGAAGTAACTCCAACGACCGGTATGCATCTCATTTGCACCATCCCCTCAATTCTCTCTGGAATTTGCAATTATTCAGGAAGTGGGACAAGTGAATGGATATCTATCCTGAGGGCGAGACTTCTTATACTACCCAATCCCAAGAGGCATATTTAAAGTATGTGGAGAACAAATACTATGCCAAACATCGAAGAATGTCCATCATTAAACCCAAAAATGTTCCAGGCAGCAACCTCTTCCCCTCTGCAATGTCTTCTCGATTTGGTCAATCTTCTTTTGATCCATATCATTTGTCCAGCGACAATGGGGAATACATAACGCCTAAAAGTGCGGCTGCAATGACACCCAGATGGAGCAATCGTGCAGCACAGTTAGTGACAGCCGCAAGACTCTATTTGAACTCACCGCCTGATGCACCCAGGAACTGGGGGCAAGTTAATCCAAATCTCAATGATTACCACTCTGAACCGATGGAGATTAGAAGTACATTTTGGTTATCGGATATCACTGACTGGTGGCGTCAACGATGAGAAACGCACCCAAAGTACACCGTTCTCCCCAATGTGGCACACGACATATTCTCTATCATAACACATGGTGTGAGAGTGGAGGCCAGTTTTTCCCTTGTGCCAGACATTATCGGCTGCACACAGTCGAAAACCACTGGCGAGACCATTCAAGAAGAAGTCTTAGTTAGGCAGATGTCTCGAGCCAATAATGGAATATTGGCAGCGGATTACACAGCATTGGATGCCATGCACACTGAAAACGACTTGGAATTGAAGAGAGAGGTGGAGGATAGAAAATTGCACAGAATGGCCAAGGTGAACAACGATTTGGAGATGTGGCAGGGTAGCCAAAACATACATGCTACACAGAAGGAATTTCAGTGCCAAAACAAGCAAATGATAGCAGTGGAATACATTTCAGATACTGAAGAGATCATCGTAGCATCCTGGTCAAACTTTCAACATGATGGTGCGGCTGCATTTAAATGTCAGAAAGATCACCATTGCCATCAGCTGTGTCTCCAAACAACGTCCTTGGAGGACAAACTCAAGTATTGAATGTCCTCTAAATCAAATGAATCGACCGTCATCCAGCTGTAAGTGATGAGGACAGTGTACTTGAAAGTACTTCTGACACCAAAATTTGGCTTGCCAGGGCGGGTGACTTGGATAATACCAAAGTGAGCGATTACAACCAGGAGGCAGATAATGAATCTGATATCGAGCTTGACAATGTCATCGAGACTCTGGAGAGCCCAGAGGACCGGGATGTGAGTGCCGCACCAAATGTTCCCTGATTGATTTGGCTAACATGGAGGTCAATGAAACAGGCTGAAAATGGGTCAATCACAGTTACTGTAATGGAAACAAGGAGGACTAAAGGAAACAAGAACAAGTAGGACAGACTTGGTCAAAATGTTATCACCAGGTTCTATATGTTGCGTGACTGAGAATTTCACTTAGAGAAATATTATGGGCGAATATTAAGCAGTCGTATGTGAATATTTGTTGATACACAGAAGTATGGCAGGCAAAATGAAACATTCAACAAGATATCACAATTTGGTAGAATGAGAGTGACCTGCCCAAGAAGATTACTGGGCTCAGCTATGCCAAAGGGCTGAGTCTCAATCTGGCTGAAAGGCAACCAATAAGTCCAAGTTATCATTCATACAATGATCGATGCGTGCAGATATTGACAATACAATACATCAATATGAGTGTCAACGCAGCGTCAACAATCTTTGGTCTCGTAAGGAAGGAAATTGTGCAGTGAATTGGTCACTGTTATGCATAACCGATGTATTGGCTGCATTCATAAGCATAACAGCAAGCAATACGGTTACTGCCCCATTGTGAAACTGAGCGTCACTGGAGCATCAACAATTTTTAGTATTTCAATTCAAGTAATTAAAAAGTGATCTGGTTGTGGTTAGGCATAATGAGTGTAATGGCAATGTTTATAGGTAAAAGAGAAAGCGACACAGTCATTGCCCCATTCTGAAAATGAGCGTCAACAGAGCGTCAATGATTTTTGGCTGTGCATCGTGGGTTATCTAGGTGTTGATTTGTGGCAATGATTCTTATACAATGTATTAGCGGCGATTTCACGCAAAACGATGTGTGATATCTTCGTTACCCCATCATGAAAATGAGCGTCCATGGAGCATCACCAATTTTCAATCCTTTGAGTCAGGAAATTAAAAGGTGATCTGATTGTGCTTAGGCATAATGAATGTAATGGCAGCGTTGATAGGTAAAATAGAAAGTGAGACGGTCATTGCCTCTTTCTGAAAATGAGCATCAATGGAGGGTCAATGATTTCTGGCGTTACATCTTGGGTTATCTAAGTGGTGATTGGTTGCAGACATCTATTAACGAGGTATTAGTGGCCTTTAGTGGCAAAAACATCAGCGACACGCTCCCTGCCCCATCCTGAAAATGAGCCTCAAGGGAGCCTCAATGATTTTTGGTCTTGCATCTTTGGTCATATCAGTGTCACTTTGTAACAATAATGCATATACAATGTAGTGGAGGCCTTTTCAACCAAAACAGTGCACGATATCTTGGTTACCCCATCTTGATCATGAATGTCAATGGAGCGTCAACATTTTTTGGTGTGATATATTGGGTGATCGAGGCATTGCACTGATATTTGAGCTCTTAACTGAACTACAGACCGCCTTAGTACTCCGAAATCTGACTCACAAAATGAAAAACATCAATATCATAATAATTGATACTGCAACCTGCAACGCATTGAAACAGTGATTACTGGATATTGAATGAGTGATTTCGATTGAATACCGTTATCAAACTGCAAAAGCAAGCGCATTATCTCAATCTACAGACGGATCCGCTGGACAACCTGCTGACAACGCGCCCAATTCAGACGGGTTGGGAGATTTCCATCAAACTGTACCCGAATACACATTGTGGGTCTATCGAGGGCCCGGTCCATCATTCGTGGGACGTTTCGATTCGGTCCCGAACCCAGTCCTGAAACAACGGTCCTGAACAGTTGCTAACATCATCTGGAACATCCACCCTGAGAAAGAGTAGCAATCGGAATCAGGCACGAGGAATACAACATCAGAATGAGATTGACACTGCTGACGGTGGTGGGCAAGGGCAGAGGTCTTTCAACGAACAAATACCCCAACTTGAGCAAGAGCACAAGCGACGATGGAATTGTTGTTGATCTCAAAGGAGCGGTTAGAAGAAGATCGGGCTCATATCCATTTACGAACAGAGAGCAAGGGAGACAGAATAGAGACCAGTGAGGAGACTGAACTGGTAGAAAACCATCATGCAGGGGGGTGGTGGCATAGTGCTCATGGGAGACTTTAACACCCAGAGCCAACAATGCGACCCGTGGTGCTTAGAAAGGAGGGAAGCCGCATACTGGCAAGAAATTATCAACAATCATGGGCTGGTAATTGTAAATGACAACTGTCCCACTGACAACTGGACAGGGATCGAAAGTGAGGCCGATTCCATCATCGTCCTGACCTTGGCTAACCAACAGTTGGCAAAATGGATGATTCTGGAGGGGAGTCATGCCACGGGGTCAGATCACATGTCCATAGAATGGCAGGTGGATAAGCAGAAGCAGGAGGACGCAGGAGCCACACAAGTCGTAAGGTGGAACCTAGCAGCCATTTCACAGGGAAACACAGAGCGGGCTGAGACACTCTGGAAAGAGCGAGCAAAGTGAAGGGCATACTTGGGAGTAAAGAGCACAGGTGACGATATCGAGAGTAAAGCCAAGTGGTCTCAGGAAACACTGCGCAAGGAACCCGACACAACTGCGAAGAAGATAAGCATATTCACTCAGTCCAAGAGATTGTTGAATAGCGAGATTAAGGAGAAGTGGAGGCAACTTGGAAGAGAAAAGTGAAGAATGCTCAGATCTGCCGAGACAGCCCAGGCCAAAGTTGAGTTGCAGAAGTCATTCCGGAGAGCAGAAGAGAAGATGTGGAATGTCTATGTCAAGAACCAAATGAGAGAAGCAGTCCGGACAGCAGTGAAGTTTGCGAACCCGCAGGCAGGAGCGGCCATGGAGCCCCTGACTGACTGTGATGGGCAGCAGGCAAACAACCTCACCGAGAAAGAAGAAATGCTGAAATGTGAGTCTTTTCCCCCAAATGGGCACGGCCAGTACATCGAACTACCTCCAGCCAGGCAGTCATACCAGTGTGTCACTGTAAAAACAGTCGAATGAGCCCTATTCTCGCGGTCAGTCAGGAGAGCCCCAGGCCCTGCCAAGCTGTCTTGGGAGCCATACGCCTACTCTGAAGAAGCGAGAAAGAAACGATCGTGGAACTTGCGAAGGGGGTTGTCCACAGAGGCCGAGACCAAAGCATGTGGAAGTGGGCTAGCAGGGGCGTAATCCACAAGCCACGAAAGGAGGCCTACATGCAACTCAATGCGTATCACTCGAGTTCTATACTAAGCTGAATGGGGAAAGTTTGGAATAAGTGGTTACCGAGCTACTGGCTCACATAGCTGAGAGAAGAAGACTGCACAGCCATAGCCAGTATGGAAGCAAAAGATGGTGGTCAGCAATCGACCTGGCGGCAATCAGGGTAGACAGAGCACACACCACCTGGAGAGTGGGCCACATAGCTGGTGTACTCCAGATGGACAGCAAGGGAGCTTTCCTGAGGGTCGGGAGGGGGAGACTGATCCACACAGTGCGATGCAAGGGGATGGCCAGAGACCTCATATGATGGACAGTGAGTTTTCTGACAGATTGTAGAGCCAAAATGGTCAGCTAAGGTAAAGCTATGGTGAGACACCCGGTGAAAGTAGGTCTTCCACACCGTTCACCAGTGTCTCCCATCCTCTTCGCACTTCACACCTCATCCCTCATGGAATTGGTTGAGCTGAGGGTCTCTAGAGTCGAAGGTCTGTCCTCCGTGGACTGCATCAGATAGACGGCGACTGGATGCAATGTAAACCAACTTGTCAGAGTACTCAATGCTTGTACCAGATGGAGCATCGACTCAGCGGACAGGTGGGAGATGGAGTTTGACACCGCGAAAGCTGCAGCGACACTCTTCACCTACAGACGAGGTCACCAGTAGCACCTCCATCCGAAGCTAACGGTGAAGGTCAGGATTCGGAATGGCTTTGTCAGGTTTGTCAAGGTACCGACCAGGTAGGTGGGGATCGGGATGGACGCCCAACTGATGTTCAAGAAGGATCACAATCGATGCAAGAAGATAGCGAGGGCGGCAGAAGCAGTATTCCGCACTATCACAGGAAGGTAAGGAGTTGTAGCAGCATGTGTGAGAGTAGTACAGATAGCTGGTGTCCAGGCGGTCAAGGTATATGCAAGCGAGATTCAGCGCTATCCGAAGGCGGGCAGCCGGCAAGACGACCTGCATATTCTCCTGAATGGCCAAGCCTGGTTGACACTGGGCAAGCTGCCAACTACTGTGAGATTCACAGTAATGAGGGACTCATGGCTCACACCTCCGCCAGTGGCCCTTGACACCAGACAACAACAGTTCATGGTGAGGCTAGCCATCACATGCGAAGGCTCCATATCGAAACAGCTTCCACACCACCCCACACCTGGTGCACCGGTCAGCAGAGTTGCCATGATAGAGTACACATGCGGCAGGAGAGCAGAGATGATATGCTGCCAGACCCGGCGAGGAGCCAGCAGTTGTGACAACCATACTGAATGCCGACACCATGGCGAAGAGATCCACCTGGCAATGGGCGAGAGAACCGGAAGGCATGGGGGGATCTGGCACCTGGACATGGTGGATGGACGGATCTTGTATGAACAATGGAAGAGTAGGAGCCACAGCGGTGTGTTTAAATGCAGACGGCAGGACGGTCATTTGCAGCTACCTCAGTACAGGACAAATCAAGGTGTTTGACTCTGACCTCTGGGCAATAGGAGTCTCAACAGTAGCAGTTTCTAGTGATTCGCAGGCAGCTATCAGATGGACGGCGCACCTGGACCCAGGCCCGGGGCAGACACCAGCAAGAGCAACCAATGAGCGTCCCAGGGCCCTCTGAACCCACGGCATTGAAGCCCAAATCCACTGTGTCCTGGGACACTTTGGCATTCACGGATACAATCTGGCTGACCCTAACCCACATTAGGCACAAGATGACCGAAGCTACACAGGACGCAAGCGAATATACATCTCAGCCTCGAATAGTGCTAGTTGGATCATCCGAAGGATGATTGCGGCAAAGGCGGAGTGGCAGGCCGTCAAGTGCTCTGAATACTACGGCTATCGACTGATGGGCAAAGCTGGGAGCAAGAGATCCATCCCAATGCCTCGAATGAGATCACTGGCAGCAAAGTATTACAAGCTGAAGAGTGGACATGAACCGACTGGAGCGTACCTATAACAGTTTCGACACCAAGAGGACGACAAATGCTGGTGCTGCAGAAGTGGAACAATACAGACCTGGCAGCATCTCTTGCGCTACTGCAGCCAGTGGAAAGACCAGCAGCAAGTGCTCTGGAAGGCGGAGTGAAAGGCCACTGGATGGAAAGCGAGCTGATGCTGGCATGTGGAAATTTCTGACCATTTCTCCAAGGAAAAATGCGATCAAGCGGTGAGGGACGTCCTCGCAGCTACTGACATCAGGAAATTGCTGCCTAATGTCGCAGAGGAGTGCGCGAAGGTGGAGTGCGGGCAGGAATCAAGGCGTTTGGACCGGGGGCGGTCTCTCTCAGTTTTCATCAAGATCTTTGTTCATTCCAATTGTGTGCACTTGACAAATTTTCCTTGGCCCAAGGGTATGGTGGGTTGGAGGTGAGAGCTCTACCATCTCGCCGGCTTGCCTGTAGGTGGAGAAGTTGTTTTAGGCGCTGTCATACTCTAACTAGAATGAACAAAGTTGAAATAAAACAAAAACAAAACAAAACAGAGAGCTTTTGGCAAACCACATTTCCACAAGTTGGTGTATTTTGAGGAGATGGGTGTGGGATTTGGATATGCCATAAGTGCTGGCAGCAGACACAATGGGTTTTGGCTCAATGTTCACCTCCATTGCAGCAGATATGATGTGCAAATTGCTGACTGAGAAGGTTGTTGTAGGGTTTGTGTAGTCAACTGTGTGGGGGAATTTCCTGAAAGCATGGGTGAATTTGGCTCAGAACGACTATCCAAGGATTATTGGCTAACAATTAGAGAGATTTGAATTGTAGAAACTGAATTCAGTATCCCACAGCCTTTCACAGATACAGGTGACTTCACCTTGGTGGCATGCAGCACTTACCTCAACCCTTGAATAGTATTAGCAACAGTTCTGGACCGTCCCGTCAGGTCCGGGTCCCGGTCGAAACCGAACTGTCACCAATTTGGCGATCCGGGCTGGCAATTCACCCCAACCGTCAACTCGCGTACTGTTCGATGGAAATCTCCCACCCTGTCTGAATTGGGCGGGATGTCCGCGGGTTGCCCGGCAGGAACATCTATAGATTGTATAAGGCTCTTGATTTTGCAGTTTGATAATAGTGGCTCTTCAAAATTGTGTATTTAACAGCCAATAATTTGCTTTTGCATGTTTGGCATTTTGCGATATCAATTATTTTGGAATTAGTGTTTTTCCTTTGATATATTGTATTATTGTTTATCAAGGTGGTCAATAGTTGTTTTATGTGCTCGATTATCCGCGCGATGCCTTGATTACCAAATATGCAAGACCAAAAATTGTTGACATTCCATTGACACTCATTCTCAGGATGCGGCATGGAGTGTGTCGCTGCTGTTTTTGCCCCTAAAGCCTGCCAATATCTCATTAATGGATGTCAGCAACCAATCAGAACTGAGATTACCCAAGATGCAAAGCTAGAAATTGTTGACACTTTGTTGACACTCATTCTCACAATGGGGCAGTGACCGTGTTGCTGTCTCTGTTGGCTATAACTGCTGCCAATGCGTTGGTTATGCCTGACAGGAACCAAATCACTATGCCATGACCATACTTACAAGACCATAAATCGTTGACGCTCTGTTGACCCTCATTCCCACAATTGGGCAGTGACCATGTTGCTGTCTCTTTTGCCTATGAAAGCTGCCAATATGTCGGTTTTGGCTAATGCCGACCAAATCACTATTCAATTACCATACTTACAGAACCAAAAATCATTGACACTACATTGACGCTCATTCTCAGGATGGGGCAGTGAGCATGTTGCAATTTCGTTTGGCTATAAATGCTGGCAATATGTCGGTTGTGCCTAACAGCAACCAAATCACTATTCAATTACCATACTTACAACAACAAAAATCTTTGATGCTCCGTTGAAGCTCCTTCTCAGAATGGGGCTGTCACCGTATTGCAAACCTGTTTGCCTATAAACTCTGCCAATACATCGGTTATGCCTAACAGCGACCAAAATCACTTTTCAATTGCCATACTTACAGGACCAAAAATCATTGACACTTTGTTGACGAGCATTTTAATGTATTGTCCATTCCACATCTGCTGCCATCGATGATGATTTTGATAATGTTTTCAACTAATGAGTCGTCTTTCTACCAGATCGAGACTCGGCGATGTGGCAAAAGCTGATCCCAGTAATATTCTTGCACTGTTTGCTCTCATACAGTCAAAATTAAACTATCTTGTTAAATAAGTCATTGCGCCTGCTATACAACTGTTTATGAACGGATATGTACAAGCGACTGGTCATGATTCAGCTGGAATATATCTGTGAATGAAACTCTTGGTCAAGCTACATACAGTAGCTGGTGAAACATATTGACACATTCTCTGCTACATGTTCTGATTTCCCTTGTTCCTCCTCGTTTCCAATGTAGTGACCGTCACCAATATCGTTTCGACTAGCCTGTTTGACCTTCGTGTTGACCACATCAATCCGGGAACGTTTGGTGTGGCATGCACATCCCGCTGCTCCAGGCTTTCCGGACCATGGATGCCATTGTGTCACTCTATGGCAGATTGAACGTCTGCCGCACAGTCGTCTGCGCTGTCGTTTCGATTATCCAAGGCGCCATTCCGGTTTAGCCAATGTTCCGTGTCCGAAAAGCTTTCAAGTGCGCTCTCCTCGTCACTTTCGACTGGATGACGGTTGATTCGACTGATTCCGCGGACATGTAATATTTGAATCCGTCGTCCATGGAGGTCCTTTGCAGACAAAGCTGGTGGCATCGGTGATCTTTCGGACAATTTGAATGCAGCCACACCATCATGTTGAAAGATTGACCAGGATGCTTTGACAATCTCTTCCGTATCCAAAATGTATCCTACCGCTGTCATCGACTGGTTTTCAGCGCAAGATTGCTTCTGATTAGCACGTTGGTTGTGGTTGCCCTGCCACATCTCCATAACGTCGTGGAACTTGGCCATTCTGTGCAATGTTCATTTCTCTGCCTCACTCTTCATTTCCGGGTGGTTTCCTGTGTTCACTGTATCCAATGGAGGCTCATCGATCACCACTATCCCGGAATTGGCTCGAGCAAACAACGTTACAATGACTTTTCTTCCGAATGGTCTCGCAAGTAGGTTTTGACTACCGCCAGCCGATAACATCTTGCCCATGGGAACATCTGGCCTCAACTCTGAAACCATGTGGTATGATACAGAAAATGTCTCCAGCCGCGTTACAGAGATCGTCACACTTTCAGTGCGTTTCCTCCCATTATCGCCACCAGTCGGTGATATCCGGTAGCCAACATGTACTGCTAATCTCCCTCGGGTCGGAGTGGTAATCATTGAGATTTGGATGAACATGCCCCCAGTTGTTAGTTGATTCAGGCAGTGAGTTGAAATAGAGCCTGCCAGCTGTCGATAAGATTGCACTGTAATCGCTTCTTCCTGGTGTTGTTTCAGCCACATTGTTAGGTGTTAAATATTCTTCATCATCGCAGGACAAATCATATGGATCAAAGGAAGATTGACCGGACGCAGAAGCCGTTGCAGAGGGGAAGACATTGTTGCTCGGTACGTTTGAGTGTTTAATGACCGGCACACGGCTATGTTTGGCGTAGAATTCACTCTCCACATACATCATAAATGCCTCTTGGTATTGGTAGGTATATGAAGTGTCGTCCTCAGGATTAATATCAATTCCCTTGTCCTGCTTCCTAAACAATTGCAACTTGCAGAAAGGATCAAGGATATATGCTGAAATAAGAAGCATACCTGTCATTGAAGTCACTTCAGCATACTATTTGCTTTGGTTCTGTTGCGCTAACTTTACGGCAAAGTACAAGTCTTCCTTCCACAGAGTCTTCTTCTTAGCCACAGCTCGCATAACCCCATCTCTGTGATCGAACATGTCATTTTAGACACTGAGAACGTGATGCAATGTGACCGTACGCCTCGTTGACATCCAGAAGGTCCAGTAACCGAATCGGCTCAAAATTTCCATTATGTACTTGACCATGGCGCATTCATCCTGTGTTGTGAAGAGTGGCCGATAATCACTGTATATTGGATTCTGGAGACACTCACGAGTGAATGCTGGTAATTGGTAGGCTCGCTCAAGGACCTCCAATGGCGAATTCAAATGTATCTTCACATCCATCATAAGTTGTACTGTGATGCAGACTTCAGCTTTTTGACAGTTAATGAACTCATTTCGACGACCAGGTATCAGTGTAATCAACACTGCAAGCATTGTCTGCTATATGAAGGTTAGTTTAAGGACTTTGAAAATATCTCGAAATATGTACTATCTCAATTATCTTTGCTAACCCTGGTCTCATGGCCAACACCTTGTTGATTCTAGCATTGCCTTCTCTTCGAAGTCTTTGACTCCTCCCAATGTATATGCTTTCATTCTTTCCAAATTGCTGATCTCGCTCATGGGCTTCCCATGACTTGGTGTGGCCTTTGACACCCAGACTGTTCATCAATGTACCTTAAGCCAGCTGTATCACGTGCACCATGCATGGTATGGGGTTCCTCAATGTGGGCAACTGAATTCTGGAGGCCTCAAGGGTTGATTGCAGCTCACGAGTCATCGAGTAATTTGGGAAAGCATCATCAGTCGTAATTCGAAGCACACAGCCGTCGGTAAGCTCAAAACACTCATGAACTTTCTTCCAATGTACGTCTGGCCTTGCTCCAGTATGTTGGCCCTTGACCTAACATCCCAAATTAGCATTCAAAAAAGGAAATCAATAGGCGATCAACCTCATCAAAAGCAAGTTGTACTTCTCGCATTGCCCAATTTCAATCCATATAGTAACCAAAGACCGACGGTATGGCTAAATTGTGTGTTGATGTCCACCCGTCGACCGCTAAACTAACCTCATTCTGTGACGGCAATTACCTCATAATTTCATCTGCGGTCAATGAGTAGTCTGTCCGGCAAATGATGCTAAGGGTGGTGGCCAACAAGAGTAATAGGTCACGTTGTAATGCTTCCTAAGACCATAGTAGCTCTAGATTTGATATAGCGTTCCATGGAATATCAACCGAAACAAATCCCAACAGGAGATAGTGATTCCAGGTGTCTTGGTGAATTTCGGATGTGTCATAGTACTTCGCTGCCAGATTGCAGCGTTCTCTTCATCAATTTTGTCAATATGGATCAAACCTGAATGTCCAATATGAATTTCCTTTGCTAACTTACTATTGTAATTCCTTGACTTCCTTGTCTCCTCAGGTTGGCCAAAGCTGTGCCATCATCCATTGAACTAGTCAATTCAGTGACTTCCGACTCTGTGAATTCGTTTAACTTTGCGATGTAGGCATTTGCTACCAAGTGGTTCCGCATTCAGCTGGTCCCATGCTGTAATGGATGGCAAAGAACCTGATGATAAACAACACATATAATGCCAGGGCTGCAGCTATCCTCAATTCCGCAGTGCAAATAAAATCACCACCAAGGACCATGTCTAAAATTATTCCAAGGAATAGGATGTTTAGAGCCTACATTCATTGAAGACCACCAAGCATCGGAGATGATTGGCACAGTAAGGTCGCTCAAATCCTGCATAAAGACACATTCATCTCTGTAAGAGATCATAACCTCGCACAGTGAGGTATTTAACGATTTTGGATCCTACATCGCGGTAGGATTGTGATAGCTGTGTAATCTGACTCGGGAGACTGCCAAATGTTATGTTCTAAGATACTAGACTGCAGGTTCTGATATATTGACTATAGAGCTACAAGCAAAAAAAGTCCGATCTGTGAGACATTGAATGCATGATGGTGAAGTTGTATACAACGACATATTGACAAGACTGACCACGTAAAACTCAATTCAGCAATAATGTAATGCAGTTCATCGCTGGGTGGATTGATGAGTTCCCTAAATGATTGTTGACGCTCTGTGGGCACTGAATTGTAGGAGGCGGACGCGACATTGTCACTAGTATTTTAGCCCATAAAAGCAGCCGATATGTTGATTATGGGATAACAACTTTCCATAGCCCTTGGATTATCCAAGATGCAAGGACAAAAATAGTTGACTTTCCATTGACGCTTATTTTTAGGAGGCAGTAGCGATAGCTTCACCAGAATTTGTGCCCTTAGTGGTGGCCGATGCATTGATTATGGGTTAACAAAGATGCTCAGCGCATTGAGTGTCTATGATGGATGACCAAACATTGTTGATGCTCTGTTGACACTCATTTTCAGCAGGTGATAGCGATATTGTCACTACCAATTCTGCCAATACAGGCGGCCGATACATTGAGTATGGATTGACCCCCATGCACAGCGCTTTGAGTATCCATGATGCAAGACCGAAAATGGTTGAAGTTCCGGGGACACTCATCTTTTGGAGGTGGTAGCGATATCGTCACTACCATTATTGCCCATACAGGCAGCCAATACGTTGATTATGGGATAACGCCATTCCATAGCCTTTGGGGTATTGAAGATGCAACACCGAAAATTGTTGACACTCCGTTGACGCTGATCGTTAGGAGGTGCTAGCGATATAGTCACTAACATGTTTGCCCATAAAGGGGGCCGACAGATTGATTACCAGTTATAGCAAATGCACAGTGCGTTGAGTGTCCATGATGCAAGACCAAGAATCTTTGACGCTCCGTTGACGCACATCTTTAGGAGGTGGTAGTGATATCATCAGTTCGATTTTGCCCATAGAGGCGGCCGATACTATGATCATTGGTTGATGAGATTGCATTGCCCTTTGATTATCCAAGATGGAAGACCAAAAATTGTTCATGCTCTTTGGATATTCATTTTTAGGAGATAGTAGCAATGTTGTCGCTACCATGTTTGGCCTTGAAGGAGGCCAATACTTTGATTATGTGTCACAGCAACCAAGTCTTTTTTTGATTATCAGACTCACTAGGCCAAGAATTGTTGATGCATCAATGACGCTTGTTTCCAGGATGGGTCAACGAGTGTGTCACTATGATTTTTACCTTTAAAAACCACCGATACAATCACTGTGGGAAGATGTGACTATGCAGCCATTTGTTCAACGAAAATGTCAGACCAAAAATAGTTGACGCTCTGTTGACGCTCAACTTAATGACATACTAACAGTCAGTGGATGCTCCACAATTGCATGCAACAATGCATCCAGTCATTATTGGCAGCCAATGAATCATTTTCATGTATAAACATTTGCATCCAAAACCTTCGAAGCCTCTCCATTTCTGATCCACCACTTGACATGCAGTCTGAGTGATAAATGATGTTGGTCTATCACATTCCAGCAGTGTTGGCAGGCAATTAAGCGCATGTAGATCCGTACCCTGGTTTTTGATATATTTAGCCCAACTTCCTCACCTTTCCTCATAAAGCTTATTCTCTGCGGTTTGCATAACCTACCATAAGGAAATTTCAAAACCTCAACCATGTGCACCTGGTCTGTGGAGGGAGTTATGTGGTTAGATGCATGATTGAATACAGCATGACGGAGTTCATTCATCCGGGTTCATGTTGCGCTTTCACCGCACCATCTATGATTCATATGACATCACTGACTGAAATGCTCATAGTGAGTTTTGTCTCTAATGTTGTTTTAATAGTCTGAGTTAACAGTAACTGGCAGGACGATATCACATTCATTGGTAGTCAGTCAATGCGACTTGATTTCTGCAACATTGGTGTGGCTGATCCGATCCTTGCACATGCACAGATGAATTATCATGTCTCACAATTTCGTCACTTAAATCAAGTAGAAGCTGACACGAAGAAAAATGGGTAAATGTATTACGTTTCGAAGTGACACATCATCGCAGGTGTCAATTTGCCAGTTCATTCCTCCGGCGAGTCAGCAGCCGTCCCTATGTCCTCGTGTGAATCCCATTTCTATATGGTAATCAGCTTGGGACTCTTTATGCGTTGGTAAATGCTGACTGGTTCAACATGCTATGATATCGGAATCATTGACAAATCGGGCGCTGGGGCAGGCTAGATGGACGGGATGTGCTCCTGTGGCTGTGGTTCCCGCGGTCGTAGCCTCATATGACTACTCCCAGGTCGAGAAGTCACTTGCGGCATTCACGATATTCCTGGGACGCGATCAAGAGACTCCATAAGCTGACCATATGTCGTCGGCACAGAACAGGTTGCATCATCTTCCGTTGGAGGTTGAACGACTGCTAGAACCATCAATTCTGTCGTCCCATACTTCATATCTCTGCCATGGCAGTAGTCGACTGCATCTCAGCATCCTGGTTGTGTCAATTTGTCAAGTTTCATCTGCTTTTGCCAAAAACGCCCCATGCGATGCTGTACCATTTTAGGGATTGTGCCCATGACCAAGCCAGGTTCGTCATCTCCGCTAAGTTTGCCCAGCGCAAGAGCTTCAGCATCATCATCCTCATCCTGCCCATCCTCCACATCATCGGAACTTGCAAGATCGCTCAGACTATATCCAATGGCGTTCATCATCTCGTCAAATGTTGTGTCAGGGTATGTGGTTGTCAATCCCGCCTTTTCAGCATTTCTCATATCTTCTTGCTCCTGTTTAATTGCTATCTCTGCGTCTTCACCTCGCACTGGAGCCACAGCGGTCTTTCTGTCCACAAGATCATTGATCCATTTCTCTTTCTCTTCGTTGGTTGAAGAGTGTTTTTCTTGTTCTCTCCCTGCCGCCAGCATCATGTTGGATCGCAAGATGCGCAACCATCCGATAGTTGGGACCCTGTCAGCATCCAAGCCGCTCTTGCCTCCATTCGGTTTATCACGTTGTCATGTGCAGCACTCTGTTAATTGCCCGTATTTGCCTGCCGGTAGTGGTGAGAGGTTCTTTTTTTGGAGCAATGACCATTTCATTTTGGGTCGACTTTGTTGATGGGCAAGATGTTGGATGATGCAGGACATAGACCAGATGGAATCAAGCTGCGTCGTTTATGTCGAGGTTGGTACGCTTGATCGACTTGAACAAAGCCAAATCTGTGTTTTGACAGTCAGTAAATTGGGAATAGCAATGCTAACCGAGCATCATTTGCTTGATGTATAACCTCTGATTCATGTAAGATCCTGTGGATTTCGTGGGACAAATTTCAGCCGACATCCTTCCCGTTGAGGAATGTAGTGTGTATATCTCACAAACCCGAGACTTCGGCGGTTGTTCAACATGAGATATCTCTGTAAACAGACAGACAACTTTGGACTGACTTTGTGCAAATCGCACAACAGTCGGAAACCTGTTCAACCTGCAGCCATATGCAGCAGGATTCATCTTGTGCAGAATGTGCAAGTTGGCTGTTACGCATTCCATTTTGACTGGAAGATAACTATATATTCCTCCGGACTTCCCACATCTTTTCGTTACCATCTTGCTCTGGACTTCCCACTTCTTTTTGTTATCATCATCTCTTCACTTTCACTGCAGCAAATCATGGCTCAACAACACCTCAGCACGGTGAGAGTGGAACAGAATCGAGCAGAACAACTGGCGCTTCATCCAATACACCACTCGGTTAGACCCAACTACTACGCAGACACCACTCAGTTCATCGCAATGCTGCAAATGCACCCACCGAAAATGTGACCCTGGACCCACAGTTACAAATTGTGTGTAGAACCAGAAGCAGCAAGAATCACAACCAGCGCGTGATTGGATGTGAGTATACTCGTATCGAGGTAGAATGTCGTCAACAGATGATATAGCTACAGCAGATGTACGTAGAGAGCTGTGTGACCAATTGATAGCCGCCCAGAATGGGAAACCTCCATGGTCTACCAAGGCATTTCTCTGGTCAGTCTGCGAAATCGAATGTCATGATGTTGTCAGCTCTAGGATCATGACGGAAGAATTCAGGGATAAGAATCCCCCACAGTGGGGCTGACAGGCTTTATCCAGCTTGGAGGATGCTACGGAAGCATATATGGTAGAGGTAATAGCCGAGTCTGATATGTAGATGCAGTGACCAATTTCTTCTAGGTTGTCAACATGTCTGCAACTATGGCAAGGCAAGGAGGTCGGGTACAGCTGGAGCAGTTTGATATGCGCCTGGCCTTGAATATGGCCAGAATGGTCAAAGGAGGGTTTTTGCACGCCGCAATAGATGAAATGGAATTCCCAATGAAAACACCATGAGCCTAAGTCTGAGAAGAGAAGAAGCGGGGAGTTGAGGTTCCTGGGGATGAAAATGTGAACCCTGCGATGGAAATACAACTGGCCATGCTTCAGGAGAATCAAACAGACGGCTGCGTTCTATGCCAAAATGGCACAGGATAGGATCCCCAGACATTCTGGAGGCACCAAAGCACGGGTGCACCTCCACCAGCCTGACTCAGACAGCCAACACCAGAACCGACACCACATCTGCCCGGAATGCCACTCACTACACCTGGGGACAATGAGGGAGCTGACATATCAGGAATCGATGGTGTGCCACCCGGATATGTGTATATACATAGTACGCTTTCCAGAGCTCAATGTTTTAATCTTGATGCATATGCGAAGGATAGCAAGTGTGATATTGGTTTCAATCGAAATTAGCTGACTTATGATGGAACGTCCACTGTTTAGTACACTGTCTGCCGCATGGTAATGCACCTGACATCCATTTTGCAGATGACAGCAGCCAATTGAGTGAACCTGACAGTGAAGATGAGCATTGATACAATGGAACTGGATTTTTGAGTATATTGATATCTACAATTAGCGGATACATTTAAGTAAATTTTAAAGGATATATTTATATGTATTATTAAAGAACAATGTAGTGAAGGAGAAGGTACATGAAGACAGTACAAAGACTGCCAAAACACCATTAATGATATATTAGGACAAATTAAATGATAACAGATCTTGGATACGCCTATGGCAAAATGAGCGTCAACAGAGCGTGAACAATGATTGGGCGTGCATCGCTTGAAATCTGGGTGGCGATCGATTGTGGCTATTGAAAAATCCAGAATCGACTGGTTCTATTGGCAAAAGAGTGAGACACACACACCCTGCCCCATTTTGAACTTGAGCGTCAACAGAAGGACAACGATTTTTGGTCCTGTTTGTCAGGTAATTCCCAAGCGATTTGTTGGTTCCTAAACATAATCAAAGTATTGGCTGCCTTTATAGGGAGAAAAGCTCACGACACGCTCAGTGCCCCAGCATGAGAATGGGCGTCAATGGAGTGTTGACAAGTTATCACTGTTCATCCTGGGTAATCAAAGTGCGATGCGTTGGTCATTGTCTATATACGATGTTATAACAGTATTTCTAGACTAAAACAGTCATTAACTCTTAGTTGCATCATTGTAAAAGAAATAAGTTGTTACTGACTGGGAGGCTGTCATGGAAATGTCGCTTGCTTATCTGCCTAGTGAGGCTGCCAATTCCTCCTTAATAGAGGTCAGCAATCATACGCCACTTGGATTACCCAAGATGCGAGACTTTCAATCGTTGACACCCAGTTGATGTTCATTTTCAGGATGGGGCTGGGAGCGTGTCGCTTCCTGTTTTGCCTATAAAGGAGGCCAATACCTCAGTTATGACTATCTGCAACCTATGGCCACTCAGATCACCCATGCTTAGTGTTAGCAACGGGTCTGGACCGTCACTTCGGGTCCGGGTACGGGTTGGAACCGAACCGGAGCCAGATTGGCGGTCCGGGTCGTCAATAAACCCGAACTGTCGATTCGGGTACGGTTCCATCGACATCTCCCTACCCGTCTGAATTGGGCGGGTTCCCAGCGGGTTGTAAAGCG
>Ga0307515_10004045_pt1 | contig 30604 bp, 26 predicted proteins | sample 17_EM_MG_FD_194513 | JGI IMG/M metagenome (GOLD analysis project Ga0307515, IMG submission 194513) | Populus trichocarpa ectomycorrhiza microbial communities from riparian zone in the Pacific Northwest, United States - 17_EM | ecosystem: Host-associated > Plants > Roots > Unclassified | place...
AAGATGCAACAAACGACGTGAGAGCCGCTATGGGTTGAGCTACAAGGATCAGCAAAGAAAATAAACATTTTATATATATCTACATATCTACATATTACTACAAATTCCAAGAACGTCGGCCCCTATCGGTCATAGACATGAAAAAGACCGGCGGATATGCGCGCTGACCACATTCTCGTATGCGCGTGACTAACCTGACCCTTATGTATTTTACTCTGAATTTTAGGCGCGATGGATGAGGGCGGCGGGCTGCGGGAGCGTTGGGAATATCAGACATATTCCCGTGGGGGGGTGGTGACGCCGGGTGGGTGACGCCGGGTGTCGGCAGTGGCAGACGGCGACGACACATGACAACGACAGCGGACGGGTGGACACCACGGGCGCCGGCGGCTGCGGGTCGTACCACTATTTTTTTCTAAAAGGCCTAAAGGCCCTGGGATACGGCCATAATACGGCCGTATGTTTTTGGTATTGCTTTCAGTATTGGAATAGACGTTTCTCACGTTCAAACTGCTCTATTCAAATACTGGCTTGGGGCGAGGCCTAGGTGACACCAGGCCTGGGAGTGCAGACGACCTCTGGCTCTGCTCCCGGGCCATTGAGCTTGCCGCCGCTGCCCCAGTGGGGCGTTTCCCTTCCTCCACTCATCTATGGACGATTTCCCCGCCTTCTCGGCTGCGGGACGGGACGCCTTCCACACGGACGCCCCCTCTAAGCATGGAGCGCGCTCCACAACGGTAGTACGTATTTTTTGCGATTTTCTGGGAGCTCACCACACCCCCCGAGCACAATCCGCGCGCGTACAGCCCCCCATCTCTGTCCCCTCCTTTGTCCCCCAGGGCCGTGACTAGTTCACGCCCTTTGTCACACACCCTTCACACTTCACACCCTTCCCACTTCACACATCCCTTCACACTCCCTTCACATCCTAGTAATACCCCCCACTGCCACACACACTTGTAAGTGCACCCCCCCCCTTCCCAAAGCATGAACATGGCGATCTGTTCCTCGGAGCTGCGCCCTGTGCTGCGGAAAGCTGACACCCTCACAGGTACTCCCCACACGTCGGGCATGGACCTACGGCTGGCTGGAGAAGCCCACCCGCTCAGAGTGCGGGGGCCCTACGTCCCACCCCCTGACCTCTGTGGATTTTCTAGCACCGCAGTTACAGCCAGCCGCCCCCAAACACCTGGGCCTTGGTCTAGCCCCCACTGGTCACGCACACTAGCCCTGCTAGTTAGGATGGACTGGTGGCCAGGCATAAGACAGCCCAGGCATAGGCAGAGCTTGGGCGCCACCTCCTGTATGCGCGCCCGCACCCCTCTGACCTGGAGTAGGGGCGACAGTAACATAAGCTGTCCATCTGGACAGCACACACACCAGGACAACACATCCGAGGATACACAGAAACGTCTCACGGACGTTTGCTGGCTCACATCCGTGCCCCGCTACGGCGGTCCACAAGGTCCGCCTTCTGCGACCTGGGGGAGACACCTCCCCTTAAACTGGTCAGTGGGTAGCGCCACTTGAAACAACATGTGCTGGCCTCATGCCAGCTTGGTATTAGGATAACCCCTATCGCACGTCCCGGAGCCGTGCGCTGCATTCGTTGGGGCCGATACCCTAGCATGGCAGACACTGGCGCTAATCCCCGGGTGGAGGAAAAGCCACTGCTGCATTGATCGGCTCTGCCTGTCCGCCGGTGTGCCAAGACGCGATGCCCCAGCTAGGTAAACGGTCCTCTGGGGAATTACCTGGACTAGGGAGCCCTTCCCTCCTGTGCACAACTGCGAAAGCATAGGTACAACGCCCTCCGGGGACACATTCGCTAAAAGGGAGTCTTTCCCTTCCTGGGTGCGGGCATACACCACAGGCTAAACATCTAAACGCTGGTGGCTAGCCCCACTTGAAAAAAGGCGCTTCCAGTCTGGACTTGTGGACGTCTCAACACGTTCCACTCTCCAGGCCCACATGTTCACATCTACTGCGATTAGCGTGTAGACGTCCTACCCATAGAAGCCTTCGTCTCCCGCCTGGACCAGGTTGGGCCTGCACTGGATGGTCTTCGGACGTCCCAGTGTACATATCCAACACCCCAGCGAGCCTCACCACGCTGTTGACCCGTGGCTGGCAGACCTGGGGGAGTGCTTTGCAGTTCCGATGTGAAACAGTAGGGCCCACGGGCTCTCCACCCCGGATGATATCCATGTGCGGGCATACACACTAAACGCCGGTGGACGCTTCCCCACTTGAAATAACAGCCACCACACCCTCGGCGAGAGATCACGGGCATCCCAGGGACTTGACGCCCGGTACTAACATGATCGGCCCTAGCCAGGCCTATGCGGAGATGGCGAGCTTGGGTCCTGGATACCCTCGCATGCTTAACTAATTTTTTCTACAGGCATTAACTTACCCATCATATCTCTTTAGATACTACAACCGCTGAAACACCACTACGCCATGAAAACCAAGTCCCTTTTGGGAGCGACTCTCGTGGATGAGGCGAAAGCAATCGCCATTATCAACTACTGCCTGCACGGGCCAGCACAAACTCGTCCCACCACGTGCAGAAAATTCAAACCTATGAGAAAAAAGAAGCCTGCCCACGTGAACGCGGCCCCGGCCGCTTTACCCACTACAGCTTGCCCACTGGATGGCATCATGCTCCGGAAGCGCGCGACCCCACAAGCAAGTACCCTGGTCACTCACGCCCCCAAGCCCGCACGCAAGCGCCCCGTCCCTGCCCTCTGGCAACCTCGCCGAGGCCTCTCCCTCCCTCGAGGCTTGTGCTACTTATTGGCGGTCCAGGAGCACAACTGGCCCTCCGCCACGGTCGAGCTAGGTTACTACCCTACGGTCACTGACCTTTTATGCAACCCGCTAGTCGAAAAGTTTAGCACGTTTCTGGTGGAACAAAGCCCAGGACTATACCATATGAAGGGAAGGTTTGTCCGAGGAGCGATAACACTCTTCCAGGCCAAATCCTCATGGAAAGTGGGTGCACACCTGCCCCACCGACCACACCCTGGCCACAATGCAGGATACCCACAGCGACCTCTGACTCACCCCAGTGCATGGCCACACCCGCCTCCCCTGCAGCCTCGTCCCCCCCTGCCACCGCAGTCCGCACTGGCGCCTTCCATCCCATTGGGAGTCCCCATGCCGAAGCCTTGGCGCAAAGGGAAACCTAAGAAAAACCGAGGCCCGTTTCACCCGTACGCGCCCCCGCCCGATCATAAGCGACCCAGCTCCCCAGCAGCACAGTGGAAAAGAGCCCTCCTAGACCCCTTAGATGAAACCATGGAATCTCTAAAGACGGAGCTCGACATCTTCCCCTCTGTCTTGGCTGTGCCGGCCTGGAAGGACACACTGGCATGGCTCAAGGACGTAAAGAAACAGCCGGGCTTCGATCGTAAAGAGAGCATCCCCGCCCTCACAGAATTCTTCTCCACAGTCCTGGCTAAGGTGAAGTCTGAATACAGCGTGATTCAGGAGGACGAGAGGCTACAGGAGGAGACCCTGGCAGCGGAGTCCAAGAAGTTAGTGGCTCTGCTGGAACGTTTCAAGCAGGCGGAAGCAGCCTTGGAGAACCCAGCCCCTGGACTTGACGTTGACCAGGTGCGCGCCTTGTCCAAGGAACTGACACTGCAGATCCAAAACCAGGAGAAGATAGTAGATATGCTGGATGGTGGTGCGAACCCTGCGGATACGAAGATGGGAGACGACCCCATCGCGGATAATGCTTCCTTCATCGAGGTGCCAGATGACGCCCCCCCTGAGAAAGCTCCCCGCCCTTCAGCTAAGGAACTGTGGCCCGAAGCTAACTACCAGGACTACACCACGAGAGTGGCCCCTCTGTTCCCTGTGCCAAAAGGAAAAGTACCCCTCGACAGCCTCTTTGTCAAAATGGACGAGCCCATCGATTCTAAGCTATACCTCCCACGGCCTCTGGAGCTATACACGGTGGAAGAGCTGTCTAAGGTGGTGCCGAAAGGCATGTCTAGATGGAATAACAGGTACGAAGACCTGATGGAGCCTGCGAAGAGCTGGATGTGGGAGGAATTCTCAGAGATCTACGACAAACCCGGTTTCCACTTCATGATAGCCAGGGTGGCACAAGTAGGTCCTCAATACAAAGACCCTAAGCTATCGACGCTCTGGTCCAAGCTCGCCACATGGTGGAAGTGCACAGTGACACTACAGAAGATGGACCCCAGGCAGGACTGGATGCTCTGCACCGTCCCCTCTAACTCTGATGGAGAGAAGGATGCCCTGAAATACGACCTTATCCGGCTGACGGAAGGGAATGCGGTCTACGTCATCAGGAGATTTGCGCCTGCGGGACGGGCCAGAGATCTGGAGTGGGTCGTCAAAGGCTCCTTGGCAGATGACGGCACCATCTACACCCAGATGCGAAAACGCCTCTTAGAGTTTGAAATGGGAGACACCAAGCTGGGCTGGCGTGTTCTGGGCGTCCGGAAAGCCGGCGCAACATCGAAATTCAGAGGAACATTTATTCTGGAATCCACAACGGTCTACTGGCCATGGTCCATGGTATGGGGACATAAACACGGCTCAGTCCCCGAGTCTTCCCCCCTCCTCAACTTCGAGCCAACCTGGAGCGCCAGACGTCCTTATGCATGCCAATGCTGCTACTCGACAGACCATTTTACAGAGGAGTGCCCTCTTCCTTTTATGAAAGTCGGAGGCAACAGCCTGGTCAGCCACCCAGCCAGAACTCTTGTCATTAGAAAGAAGGCTGCAGAGAGAATAATTTCTCTCGATAAGTCATCCTGGGAGCTCCCAATACCACAGATCCCCGGGACGCCACTGCGAATCCCAGCTTCCCCCTCCAGACCCACGATAAGGCCTCAGCGACCCCTACACGCTGCACCCATGACAGCGATAGGTGAGGAGAGTACGAGACAGACGGCAGACGATGCCTCCTCGCTGAACGAGGACACAAGGATGTCTATCGCTGCACACCCCCCCCAAGAAGACCCCCCCTACAGCGTTGTGGACAACCTGATCAAGTTCCTCATGCTACAATTACACAGGAACATTACAGCCGATATGGGCCTAACAGAGTCAAAAATACAATTCCTCTGTAAATCCCATAAGGGCTCCTTACGCGCGGTCCTGACGGCACTTAGAGATGAAGGATGGTTGCCCGCCTCTGTCTCAGACCAGGTTATGTCATTTGAATACGACAGGTTCCTCCTAGGCACTCCCTCTCCACAACCAGGTGGTGGGTAACGTTCTGTGCGAACAGCATAGCCTATCACTAATAATGCATCTTTGACACACGATTGCCCAGGCTCCAAGCCTATCCCTACACAAAGTGCTGTGCACCGAGTGGACCACGCAGGCGATGCAGAAGCCACCTGTATGACAAAATTTACGCCCTCACGAAATGAGATAGTGTTTTCTGACGAACGCTTAGATACTACACCTGCCATGCTACAGGTAATCCCCGCAGACCGGCACGTCCCCACAGACGGGTCACAAGCCTCAGCCAAGAGCAAATCGCATGTTAGCGACACTCCGCCCCCCAAGGAACTTGTGCAGACACAAAGCACAGCGCCAGTGGCTCCCCAGCCTGCCTCCCAGGAACTGCCCGTCAGCCCTACTAAGCTGACTGCAGCTGCCATGGCCACACATAGCGATGGACACCCCACCACGGAATATGCGTGGCCGGACAGCCTCCTAGATGTCGATATGACGAGCGGTGACGAACCCACCCATACTACGCTCCTGCCGGATAAAGACATCACAAACCACCCCGCTGTCCGCCGTGCGCTAACCTCACTGGCGCTCGGGAGAATGGTCGACCAGGACAAAGACGACATCATGGCCAGCGTACCACTTCCTATCATCTCCGAGCCACTGCTCCCCTCTTTAATCCCCTTGAACGAAGAGGAATCACTGCTCTTCTCCAATATCAAACCACTACAAGGAAGAGCACTCATCGCGGCCGTGGGTATCACCGCGGATGATTTGCCCCCAGTAGCCCCGAGGAACGACAAGGGAAAGCGAAGAAGCAACTCCTGGATCGTCCGAGAGCCTACCTCCCCGGAGTCTGGGATGATCACGCCCCATACACAAGAACCCGTCTACGATACTCAATCCACTTCGAACACTTACGAGGACTTACCCCTCTCACAAAATCTGAAGAAAATGGTGTCGGCCTTCCCCAACATGTCGGAAGAACATTTGTCGATTACTCTCGAGAAACATGAGAACGACCTGCCCACCGCGCTGGCCTGGATGCAGACGATAGCAGACATGAGACATCTGTGATGCACGCTCTTGTCTGCGTTCCCCACAGCTAGTATCGTAGAAGTGGAAGAGGCCGTCAAGCAGTTCAGAGGGGACTTCATGCTGTCCTTCAACCTCTTGGACAGTACGCACGAACCTACGAGTGACTGGTTGGACTTTGCCTTTGTGAGGAGACGAGGTGTTATGGATATCGGAACAGATGTGCCGGAGTTCTTATACGATGACCCAGCGACGAGATCCTTCGAAAACCAATGGTGGAGAACCTGTATCACGATAAGGCGCCACAGGGTATCCCACTCGCCAAAAGTGGATGCGCTCTGGCCCAAGCTTACCCAAATCGCAGTCGCGCCGAGGCCTATTTCCCCCAGGTTCCTGAAGTACATCAATGATCTTGGGAACTACAACACAAACAGGCCCCTCTTCACGAAAGCGGTGGGCACACTACGGGCGCAGCAAGATTTCGAAGGTTTGGTAGCCCTCCTGGGCGAGCCCCGACCGCACTTCGCAGACAACAATGACCACCACCCCGCCCTGGCAATTCTGCATGTCCTTGTCGGCGACGGTCTAGCCTCCCCAGCTGCCGCAGCTTGGCTCGCACTATGCGTCTTCAAGGACCCCAGCATGTACGACACCTATGTTCCCCTCTTCTACGGCTTCTCGGCTATCAGGAGAAAAGTCTGGAACGACTGCAACGTTCACATGGCAGCCAGTGCTGAGACGGCCAGCAAGCAGGACAGCGCCAGGGCGTCGAGAATAAGCACTGTGGCGGCAAAGGAGACCTACACGAGCGCCGTCCCGGGAACCATCAAGCACGCCCTGGAGAAGCAGAGGCAGAAACAGGCCACAGGAAGCAAGGCCGCCAAAAGCAAGGCTGATAAAACTTCAGTCGAGTCGAGAGGTTCGAAAAAGAGCAAACGTATCAGAGGACTCTCCCCAGACACGGATATCCCCGAAGACGCGGAGGAGGCACCAGAGGAGACCGTGAGCGTCGCCCTAGAAGCCATTCTGAAAGATGACACTTGATTGACGCGCCTCGTTTGTATTTACACTAATTTAGCCCGTGACCCCACCCCATTGACTAGTCTAGTTCCACTGATTCCATTCCCCCTTTCCTATCTGGTTACCGCGAAGCCCCGAGGAAGGGCATGTATGCCGTGACTCATGGTTGCCTATATTTACCTTTGTTTTGACTGGGCCTACCCGAACTGATACACGTCCAACAAAAAACTTAGAAGGGAATTAGCCATGACCCTCCGGCGTTCCCTTATCACAGGATTAACGGTCACTAACGGGGCAATCCCCCTCCACAGCTCCATGGAATACAAGCTCGCAACATCAAGACGTCCCGCAAAGGCTGTTGGCTACCCGGCTCAGGGCCGAGGGGCTGACGGTGATGGTGGAGGGACAGCGGGTACCTCCCTGGCTGGTGTGGTGGCTGCCAGTGTCACAAACAACCGGAATAGCGAAAACCCCCACCCTGCAGCCCCAAGGCGGAGCGCTGCAGGCTCCAACTGCGATCCGCCCCCCCTTCCTAACATGGGACAGACCTCGGCCCCCAAAAGGGCTAGAGGGAAGCTCCCGGATGGGGCCGAGGCAGAGCCTATTGATCCCCCCATAGAGCTAACGCGAAGATCTTTTAAAATAGCCACATGGAATATGTGTGGCCAAGGCACCAGGAACGGGCTGAAAAGCGCGGAAAAAATGAGATTCGCTGAACAGATAATGACAGTGGAGAACATAGACATCCTGATCCTGACAGAAACTCACACAGTGTCCCTGCCAAACAGCTGTAGGGTACAGGTGCTGGAACAATCAGGCCTGGCGGCGAGAGCTGGAGTAGCCATACTAACTAAAACCGGAGCAGGCTGGGATGTACTGCATAAGGAGGTGATAGTGCCCGGTCACGCGATAATAGTGCACGTGTCGCACCGCATAAGCAGAGAATCCTTCTGGATCCTTGGGGTGTACGGGGATGTTTCCAAGGGGCAAACCTCCCTGATGGAATTCTATGAGAGGTTACACGAACGGTTATCCGCCTTCGTACGAAGACAAGCCAGGACCCATTGGGGCGGCTGCTTCGCGGCAGGGGATTGGAACTTCGTGGAGTTTGCTAAGGACAGATTCCCCACAGGGCACGCCGAGAATGCCCCCATAAGATTACTGACGTGCTTCAACAAGATAAAAGATCTCTGCAGCTTGCGCGACATGGCCGGAAAGGACCCCGCCCCCTCCTTCTGGTCCTACAGTAAAAGGACCCATCATGGGCAAGTTTACTCGAGGCTGGACAGAGTATACAGACCCTCTCAGGGATGGTCAAGCGACTCTGTGGTCCCTATGGATACAGGAAGATCAGATCACAGACTAATAGCAGCTACAGTACATGTAAAACGACCTAAGGTTGAGAAAGCTATCCCGGTGCCCAGACTTCCTAACATGGAGGCACTGGATAAATCGCGGGGGTTCTGGCCCGCCGTCCTGCGGAACTGGAGGACCCTATTGGAGGACGCACCAGTCTCACTCGAAACCTGGAGAGTCTTTAAGGATCAGGTACTGGCAACAGGGCTGAAGGAGACAAAGGCTATGAAAACCGCTGGGAGGAAGAATTGGGTGAACGCACTGAGAAATGAGTGTATACCCCCTGAAGACATCATGGGCGCCGTCACTCGAGCCAACAGGCAAGTCTGGAACAGGCGCACCCCCCCTGCTAGGACACCAGCCAGATGGTCGGCGGCGATTCCTGCTTATGAGGTCACGCCAAAACAGAGCCGGCATTTCGTCCCGAGCAAAGACTCCCCCTGGAAAACACCAATTAGACAATCTAACATCGCCCCACATGGAGTCGCTGCCGCCCCTCCTGTATTTGCGAAGCCTGCCAACGCCAAATCCGTAGCAGACCTGCTGCGAGACAGAGTTGATCTTTTCGCAAAAGCCTCTAAGGATAAATGGGACAGGATGACCAGAACGCATTCATCGGAATGGTTCAAACAATCATCCAATAAGGAATTGGATGAGAGAGGTAGCAGGGCGTCCGTATCGGTTGGAGGCCTCCGACGACCAGACGAGGATATGGCTCGGACAGACCTAGAGGGCATGACCGCAGTGGCCAAGGACTACTTCCACCTCCTGCACACCCCGGAACCCCTGGATCAGGCTCGAGCGGCAGGACAAGACGCCTTGCTGGAAGAGGTCAGGCTCCATGGTTATACGAGACCTGACCCAGACCCGGAGGACGTAATAGAGGGGCCCTTCACGGAAGAGGAAATGGTTTCCCTCCTCTCAAAAATGCCAAACACAGCCCCAGGGCCTGACGGCATCCCATACAGCTTTTGGAAAAGGCTAATCCGGATTCTAGCCGGTCTCCAAGATGGCGACTCACCTCCCCGTACATTCTGGAGTGTCTTCTCTGACTTGACCAACGACATCGCTGAAAGAGGTTCCTCCCGGGAAGGGTTTAAAAACGCTAATATCAGCCTCTTCTATAAAAAAGGCGACCCTACGCTGGTCTCGAATTACAGGCCTATTTCCTCCATGAATACAGACTGCAAAATGTACACCAATCTAATCAACGCCAGGCTAGCACCCTGGGCTGTCTCCAAGTTACACCCTGATCAAAAGGGCTTTGTACCAGGGCGGCTCATGAACGAGCACACTAGGCTAGCCTCGGAGGTCGTGCACCTCTGCAATGCGACAGACACACCAGGATTTGTCGTAGGACTGGACCAAGTGAAAGCGTACGACAGGGTGGATCAATTTTGGCTGATGAAGGTCCTGGTAGCGTTCGGGCTGCCCGCGAGCCTAATACTACTCATCAGCGACCTTACTAGCGGCTGCAAGTCACGAGTGCGGATTAACGGCGGCTATAGCCCTTATTTCGTGATGAAGTGAGGAGTACGGCAAGGCGACCCTTTGTCATGCCTCTTGTTCAACTTCTCTATAGAACCCCTAGCAATCAAACTAAGGGAGCAGATCATAGGGCTCTCCATTCCGGGCCTGCCTCCAGTAAAGGTGATGCTATACGCGGACGACGTTAATCTGTTCCTGTGCCAACGTGACTCTATCCTGGGTATATCCGACTGCCTAGCGGACGTGTCACATATTATAGGCTCTAAGTTCAACCTAGATAAAACTGACGTAAAACCGGTTGGACCACATGATTTCCAACTGCGGTGCTTTACTGACCAGGACATGGGGGGCTCCACTATCCCTGGGGCACATATCCTACCACCAGCGGACCCGTTGCGAGTGCTTGGGGTTTGGGTAGGTAGCAGAGATAATGCCCTACAACGGTGGATACAGATAGACAACCACATCAAAAAGATAATATCCCAATGGAGAGTGATCGGTGCTTCCGTAAGGAATAGGTCACTCCTAGCCAAAGCCCTCATGCTGTCTAGATGCCACTTCCTTATGGACGGGAACGGCATCCCGCCACATTTACTGCGGAAGATAAGCGGCAAAATCATGAACTTCATACGGGGGAAGTTCTCGGCGATGGCTTTCAGAACACTGGAAGCTCCCCTGGAGGAGGGAGGCCTGAAATCCCCCTCTCTCACAACACGGAAGTATGCCACTGATCTGAAGTTCCTGAGTGACCTGATCACAGGGGACCAGCAAGTGCCGTGGAAGGTATGGACATGGATGGACCTAAAGATGGCGTCCTTCACCAGTAGAGCGGGTACTTACGACGGGCTAAACCCTTTCATACAACAAGCGTACACGAAGCCGTCCCTACTACAGGACAGAGTTTCACAGGCATTCCTGACCACCAGGAGATTCGGCGTGGACCTGGCTTGCGCAACGCCGTCATTAAGGGCTAGAATGCAAGCCCCTGTACTGAACCACCCCGCCTTGCCCAGACCAAGCTCACAAAGGTTCCTGAAGATACTAGGGCTTCGTGAAATCGGAGTGAGTAGAGTGATTCACCTCTACGCCCCACCCCCTATGTGAGGAACGGGCCTCGGTAAGACCCTCTCTGCTATGCGAAAGGCCGTAGAGGGCTCAACATGGTCTCCTCTGGAGAACTACGGTAGTGGCCCGAAAAACGCCAGTGTCAACGTATGGCCTAACATGACGGGCCCGCTGGGCTGCGTGAGAGTGTTCACAGCCCCACGCTCTATCATAACAGGCAGAGCGGTCTGGGATGCCTATAAAGCATCCAGAGTCAGGCTGCCTAAGGAGGATTACGCTCCAATAATGAGGGTGTGCTCACGCCCACAAGAAGCCATAGTATATGACAAGGATATACATATCTGGACAGACGGCTCAGCGGACAAGAACGGGCAGGACGGCTGCACAGCAGGCTCGGCATGGGTCTCCGATATGCAATTCAGCGATAAAATCTCATTAACGGGCGCCGTCCTGTCTAACAACGTAGCAGAGGTGGCGGCGGTGGTGCTATGCCTGCTCACGTGGCAGAACGCTCACATCGTGATACACACGGACTCGACCTACATACTGGGATTGATCAAAGGGGGCCTCCTGGCCATGGAATGGGACGGGTGGGGGGACGCCCCTAGGCACATGAGCAGAGGGCCTCCTACACCCCTACTCCAGCTCCTGTTATACCTGTTGCAGGATAGAACAGGCAGGCTGGCCTTCCTAAAAACCAAGGCCCATAGCAATGATGCCATGAATAATACGGCAGATGCGCTGGCCAATGAAGGCCGCACGTCTGGAAGGATCTTCGACATCAACACCATTCAGATCCCAGCTGGATGGGTAGACACATCCCCTGTGCTGTGCCACCAGCCCCTTGACTATCTGACGAAGTTAACCACACGGGCTCTGGTGCAAGCCCCAGCCACCACTCTTAGGTTTGGGGCATTCTCAGACACATGGACGGTAACAATCGGCAACATGTTCGGCATCGTGCTGGACCCAGGTAGCTACATAGGCGGAGTCTGGAGCCTTACCGTCCCAGAAGGCCTGAAGGAGGTGCTCTGGAAAGAAATGAACGGCGCACAGGTCCTAGGCCATAGATACTATGGCACTGGATTGGCGAAATCCGACATGGGACGATTTTGCGCATGCGAGGCCGAGATGTCCCTACAGCACATCTTGTTAGGTTGCAGCACTTATAACCAGCAACCTCTCATGGACGTGCTGGCAGATGTTCTACGGGAGGTCTCCCCGAGTGACGCATTCAAGACGCTTCACCCAGACGAATGGGGTTACTCCCCCTGGTACCCACTGCTGGCGCTCAAGGCGATAGAGGAAGGCGCACTTCCCATCTTTAAAGGGAGGAAGGCGCTCCTCAAAAAGTTAAAAAGTACCAGACAACGCCGAGAATGGACCATAGGGAACTATTACTGGGCCCTCTGGAAATGGCGCATGAAGGAAATTCATGACAACAAATTTAAATTCGTCCCATTGTCCTGTGTTGAGGCCCTCCGCAGGATACTACTTACGCCCGTGCCTAACCATTTGCTGGGAATCACAGACAACGGTGACAAGGTAGCCGGTGCAGCCGTGCCAGCAGCCGCGCCCGAACCAAGTAACCCGGGTGGCGGCCCCTCCGTACTGCCCCCCCGGCCTCTCACCTCCTAGGTAACAGAGTCGGGGCACGCCTCTCTGCAAAAGACGACTCGATTCTACGCGCCATCTGTGCGCCTTCACCGACAAGAGGCACACGCCCCCTCACGCATAGAGAAAAAATCCTGCAAGCCCTTACAGACAATGCCTATGCCTAACGAGCTAGGCCTTCTCCCCCCGGTGCTTTAACGCTGCATAACGCCAGGAATATCGTCCTCATGACCCTTCCCTCACCCTCTGGGAGTTGGTCACACTCCGGCTGTAAGGTGGGGGATAGAGGTCCTCGCCTGAGTTTGCTTGCGGACAGACGGCAAGGCCCCAGGGAGGGACGTGAAACAACTTCTGGGCGGTCCGGTACGGCTAGCCCTGTCAGTCGCAGGCAGGGGTCATCAACGCCTACGCCGGACAGGAGGCCCCCTGCAGGTTTAGTGGGTATTCTGCGATTGCTCCGATCGTTAGCGACCCCCACACTCCCGGCCTCTGAAGTTGACAAAGCCCACCCCTCGGGTGCCGGGAGACCAGCTCACCCCTGGGAGGCGGTTCAACTGTATTGGCGCCTCCAACAGGCGACGGGGTCTTAAACCAGATTCCTGCAGGTGACGGTAGGGAGAGTTCTAGAGAACAGGCAGAGCCAGATGATGGGGCGCCTTCCCATAGAACTTGTCAGCTGCCGGGGGCTGGGAGACCACATCCCCCCTCTGACTCTTTCTCAGTGTTGGCGGCAGAGCCGCCTCCCTGACCCACAAAAAAAAAAAAAAAAAAAAAGTGGTAAGAAGCAGAGGTTGGACCCGACCACAACTGCCAAGTTGGTTCCGACTGGTAAGTTCCCTCTGGGTACACTGATGGTGGTCGTGAATACCAGGCCTGGGGGTGCAGATGACCTCTGGCTCTGTCCCCAGGCCGCTGAGCTCGTCACTGCAACCCCAACAGGGTTTTTCTTGTTGTCGGACACATTCCCCCCACCTCCCCCACCTTCTCGGCTGTGGGATGGGACGACATCTCTGCTAGGCACTTCCAAGGCGTTCGGGAGCCTGTCCCTCTGATAGTACGGATTTTTTTACGGATTTTTACTGCTCACCACGCCCCTCGGGCACCCCCCACACACGTACAGCACACCCCGTCCCTTTGTCACCCAGGAGCGTGACTTGTACATGCTCCTTTGTCCCCCCCCCCTCCCACTTCACACTTCACACTCTTCACATTCCCTTCACATCCTCGTAATACCTCCCCCTCTACTACACACCAAGTGGGTACCCCCCCTGTTGTAACTCCGGGGCGCGTACACGGCGACCTGCCCCTCAGGGTTGTGCCCTGCACCCTGGAGAGCTCACACCCTAACGGGTACTCCCCACATGTTGAGCATAGGTGTACGGCTGGCTGGAGAGGCCCTCCCACTTAGAGTGCAGGGGCCCTGCGCCTCACCCCTTGACCGCTGTGGATCCTCTAGCACCGCAGCTATAGCCAGCTGCCCCCAAACACCTGGGCCTCGGCCTAGTCCCCATTGGTCATGCGCACCAGCTATGCTGGTTAGGACGGACCTTTGGCCAGACATAAGGCAGCCCGGGAATAGGCAGAGCTTGGGCGCCACCACCTGTATGCGCGCCCACGCCCCTCTGACCTGGAGTAGGGGCGACAACAGCATAAGACGTCCATCTGGACGACGCACACCACACTGGACAACACTCCTGCCCGGACACTTGGGTGTCTTATGGACACCGCAGCTATGACAGTGCTCCGCCATGGTGGCCCACTAGATCTACCTCCTGGGATCTGGGGCAGACACCTCCCCTTAATTGGTCAGTGGGTAGCGCCACTTGAAACAACGTGTGCTGGGTGCTTGCCAGCTTAGTGTTAGACTAACCCCTATCGCATGTCCCGGAACCATGTACTGCATTCGCCAGGGCCGATTCCCTGGTATGGCAGGCACTGGTGCTAACCCCCGGGTGGAGGAAAAGCCACTGCTGCGTTTGACTGGTTCCACCGGTCCGCTGGTGTGCCAATACGCGATGCCCCAATTAGGTAAATGTTCCTTTGGGGAAGCACTATGACTTGGGAGTCTTTCCCTCCTGTGCACATGGGCGAAAGCATAGGTATACCACCCCTCTGGGGTCCCATTCGCCAGTGGGAGTCTCTCCCTCCCTGAGTGCAGGCATACACTACAGGTTAAACATATAAACGCTAGTGGCTAGCCCCACTTGAAACAAGGCACTCACTCTCTGGACTTGTGGACGTCTCAACACATTCTGCTCTCCAGGCCCACATGTTCACATCTACTGCGACTTGCGTGTAGAAGTCCTACCCATAGCAGCCTCCATCTCCCGCCTGGACTAGGTTGGGCCTGCACTGGTTGGTCTTCGGACGCCCCAGTGTACATATCCAACACCCCGGCGAGCCTCACCGTGCTGTTGACCCATGGCTGGCAGACCTGGGGGAGTGCATTGCAGTTCTGATGTGAAACAGAAGGGCCAACAGGCCCTCCACCCTGGATAAGATCCATGTGTGGGCATACACACTAAACACTAGTGGACGCTTCCCCACTTGAAACAACAGCCACCACACCCTTGGCGTGAAATCACGGACATGCCTGAAGTGACACCCAGTACTGACATGATTGGCCCTAGCCAGGCCTATGTGGAGGTGGCGAGCTTGGGTCCCGGATGCCCTCACATGCTTAACTAATTTTTCCTACAGGCATTAACTTACCCACCCTCTCTTTTCAGATATTACAGCCCTGAGACACACACGAGATATGAAGTCCAAGTCCCTACTTGGGGCGGGATTAGTAGACGAGGCGAAGGCGATCGCCATCATTGACTACTGTCTACATGGGCCACCACAAGCACACCCTGCTGGCAAAACGAATTTCAGGGCTATGAGAAGGAAGAAGTCTTGTAGCGCACATGCCCAACAGGTCACCCTCTCCACTGCCACTTGCCCCCTGGACGACATCGTACTCCGGAAGCATGTACCACCCCAGGAACCTGTCCTGGTCATACATGTCCCCCTTCGCAGGAACACTTGGCGCCCACTTGCAGGCATCAAGTTTCCGGCAGGACTCTGCTACCTCGCTGCCGTTAAAGGGAGTAATAGACAAGCAGCAGTCGAGGCACTCGGGCTCTACCCCACTGTCTGGGCCCTAATCAACTGCCCGCTTCTCAAACAGTCAGGGTACTTATTGGTGGAACAGGCTGATGGCTTGTACCACATGGTCACTAGGTATACATCCGGAGCTATGACGCTCAACATGGCTAGGTCTTCTTGGAAGGTGGGTGCACACTTGCCCCACTGACCACACCCAGGCCACAACACGGGATACCCACAACGCCCTATGACACACCCCAACGCGCGACCACCTCTACCCCCGCAAGCTTATGTAGCCCCCCACTTTAAACAACATCCCTATAACACACACACGACTGCCCCAGCCATCCCACTTGGAGTCCCCCCCCGTAAGCCGAAACCCAAGACTAAGCAGAAATCAAACAAGGAACCCTTTCACCCCTACATGAGGGAACAGAATCATAGACGGCCTGCATCACCAGCTGCACAGTGGAAAGCGGTGTTGACTGACCCATTAGACGACGCCATGGAAAAGTTCAAAGGGGAACTGGACATCTTCCCTACGTCCCTTGCTGTGCCAGCCTGGCAAGATCTGCTCGCCCATCTGGCTCTGCTGAAGAAGGAGCAGGACTTTGACAGGAAACTGTGTATACCCGCGGTTGCAGAACGCTTCAACTCTCTCCTAGAGAAAGTAAAGTCGGAGTTCGCTGTAATCCAAGAAGATGAATGGGTCAAGGAGGAGACCCTGACACGGGAATTGGCAAAGCTGGTGAAGATGGTGGAAGAGTACCGAGACATGGAGGAGGCACTGGAGAATCCTCCCCTGGGAATGGACATCAATGTGATCTGTGATATGGCCAAAGATCTGGCTGCACGGGTGGCGGAACAGGAATGGCTGGTTGACATGCTGGACGGCGCAGAGGCCCCAGACAAGACTGACATGGGAGAGGACCCCCTAGCTGATGGGACATCCTTTGTGCAGGTGCCTGAAGAGGTTCAAGCCCTGGAGAAGACCCCGAAACCTTCTATGAAGGAGCTCTGGCCAGAGTCTAATTACCAAGACTATAAAACTAGGATCGCCCCGCTCTTCCCCACAGCCACCGGTAAAATGCTGCTCACAGACCTTATGGTTAAGATGGATGAGCCTGTGGACTCAAAAATATACCTGCCCCGACAACTGGAGATGTACACGGTGGAGGAGCTGGAGAAGACAGCACCCAAAGGCGTCACCAGATGGAACAATCAATATGAGGACCCTCTCGAGCCGGCAAAGAGTTGGACATGGGAAGAATTCTCCAACATTTACAACAAGCCAGGTTTCCATTTTATGATAGCCAGAGTCGCGCAGCTCAGTCCACAATTCAAGGACCCGAAACTAACGACACAGCGAACTAAGCTCGCCGCCCGGTGGAACTGCACCGTCACGCTGGCAAAAATGAACCCTCGCCAGGATTGGATGCTCTGCACGGTCCCCAGCGGATCCAGAGGGGAGACAGACACTCTCAAGTATGACCTCATTTGCCTATCAGAAGGGAACGCAGTCTATGTTATCAGACACTTCGCCCCGGCCGGCCGAGCCAGAGACTTGGAATGGGAAGTCAGGGGTTCACTAGCCGATGACAACTCCATCTACACCCAGATGTGCAAAAGACTCCTAGAGTTTGAGATGAGCGATACGAGGTTAGGATGGTGGGTAATGGGTGTCCGGAAAGCTGGAGCAACGTCAAAGTTCAGGGGAACTTTCATCCTGGACTCACCCAGTGTCTACTGGCCTTGGTCAATGACATGGGGACACAAGCATGGATCTGTTCCAGAATCATCCCCACTCCTCAACTTTGAACCAGGATGGTCAGTGAGGCGTCCCTACGCATGCCAGTGCTGCTACTCCACAGACCACTTCTCAGAAGAGTGCCCCCTCCCCTTCATGAAGGTCGGGGGAACCAACCTGATCAACTACCCAGCAAGGACCCTGATGCTGAAGAAGAAGGCCACGGAGTGGATAATCTCCCTGGAGAAGTCTACTTGGGAAATCCCCATACCCCGAGCGCATACACAACACAAGGTCCCAGCCTCACCCTCTGTCTGCCCACACCCACAAAGGAAAACAGGACCCGTCCCTAGGAACCCCCTCTCAGCCGTGCCAGAAAACGAGGAGCATGCTATGTCAGATGACGAGGCTTCAGCCGAAGATGACGCGCAGGACACTAGAATGTCGGAAGCCGCCCCCCCCCACTCGACGACCCTCCGTTCAGTGTGGTAGACAACCTCATCAAGTTCCTCCTCCTGCGACTGTGAGGCGACGACGAATCCGGGAGTGGATTGAGTGAAAAATATGTTCAGTCACTCTGCAAATGTCATAAAGGCTCACTGCCAGCCACCGTGCTTACCCTGAGGAAAGATGGCTGGATACCAACGTCTATCTCAGACCAAGTTTTGTCGTTTGAGTACGACAAGTTCCTGTTCAGGAACCCCTCGCCCCAGCTAGGGAATAGTGGGTCTGCTCCCATTTAGGCCCACAATGTTATTACTAACGAACCGTCTTTGACACATGAACTACCCAGGCTTCATGCCTACAAATGAACCAGGTGCTGTGCACCCAGTAACAAATGCAGACGCAATGAATGCTACATGTGCGCTCTCTAGAAATATCATAGTGGTATTACACTTGAAACTAACCAATGGCTCTGGAAACTCCCAGATTCCCCACCGACGATGCTGGCGGGTATCTCACAACAAACGGCCCCAGCCGCTGTCCGTTCTGAGCAGCCTGCCTATAAAGCCCCTGCCCCTGAACCTGCCTCAGCCAATAACACGCACGTTAGCGACACACTGCCCCCCGAGCAGCTGCCTACCCAGAGCACAGAGAAGGCCACCCAGCCAGTCAAAGCCCCTCTGACTTATGCGCAAGCCGCCGCTGCCCCCATGCTACCCAACAAATCCCCCAGAGCCACGCAGGACACAGATAAACCTATGACCAAATATACGTGGCTGAATAGCAATGAGGACGTAGATATGACGAGTGGTGATGAACCCATATGCACAACTCTACTCCCCCCCAGGAACAGTGGAGCAGCGATCCCCACGTCCACCCCAGCTGCTCATCCTAGCAATGAGAACATCACACAGCATCCAGCAGTGCAAAGAGCGATGACATCCTTAGCACTAGGACGAACAGTGGAACAGGACAGAGACGATGTCCTCGCAGGAATCCCCCTCCCCATCATCTCCGAGCCGCTCCTCCCCTCCCTCATTCCAATAAACGAAGAAGAGTCACTCCTCTTCTCCCTCATCAAGCCGCTCCAAGGGGATGCTCTAATTAGGGCAGCAGGCATAACCGCTGACAACGTCTCCCCTGTACAGGCTAAACAACTGAAACCCCGCTGGTCCATTCCGATTGTTGCGCAAACAGCCGACGACGATGCACCCCTGACGACCCAGGAACCCACGTACAACCTGGATTCAGATTCCGAGACATACGAGGACGTCCTGTTGTCCCAAGGGCTGAAAGCAATGCATTCCGCGTTCCCGGATATGGTGGAGGAGCACCTCACGATCGCCCTTCAAAAACACGACAACGACCTCCCCTCGGCTATGGCCTGGATGCGAAGCGCAGTAGATATGTGAGAGATGTGTGCAACACTACTGTCAGCATTCCCTACCATGAGTTCGGACAATGTCGAAGGTGCCGTGAAGGAGTTCAAAGGGGACTTTATGCTATCTTTCAACAGGCTGGCTGTGTCACACGATCCCACAAATGACTGGAGCAACATGACATTCGTACGGAGACGAGGAGTCATGGATATAGGAGACGAAGCGCCAGAGTTCCTGTATGACGACTCGGCAACGAGGTCCTTCAAGAACCAGTGGTGGAGAACATGTGTATCTGTGAGGCAACACAGGATTTCTGCGTACCCCCACATAGATGCGATATGGACAAAACTCTCTCAGGTAGCAGTCACACCCCATCCCATCACACCACGCTTTATGAAGTACATTGAGGATCTAGGAAAGAAACACCTTGACCAACCCTCATTCTGGAAAGCTATACGAACCTTATGGGCTCAACAAGAATACGATGGAATAGTCGCCGTAATAGGGGAGCCGAAACACCAATTCATCAGTGACAAGGACAAACACCCAGCAATCCCGATCCTGCAAGTCCTGCTCACAGACGGCCTCATCTCACCGGCTGCTGCGGGATGGTTAGCTCTGGCAATCTACCTGGACAACGTGCTATACAAGAACTACATTCCACTCTTCTTTGGCTTTTCTGCAATCAGACGGAAAGTCTGGAATGATAGAAACGTACACCTGGCAGCCTGTGCGGACACAGAGAAGGACGTGAATATGGGAGGTGGCAACACAGCTTCCCATATAAGCGCTAAGGAGGCACGGGATACATACGCCAGTGTTACCCCAGGCACCCTGAAACATGCTTTCGAGAAGCAGAGGGCGAGAACAGAGGTGAAGGCCCCTGGACGGAAAGACAACTCCTCCAGAGGGTCTAAGAGAAGCAGGCGCCTGAGAGGAAAACCCCCAGGGGATGAATCACTGGTGGAGGAAGTGGAGGAAACTACCAGTGAGGCACTGGCAGGTTTGCTACAGGAAGAAAGGTAAATGGTGAAAATTCTGCAATGACCCGACTGGTATGCCCGGCTATTTGACTACTCATTTGTTCATGCATATGGCCCAGTCCCTTAATCTTTTTTCTTGCTTGTGCTCAATGTTTGTTACTGACTCGACGTCTTGATGCTTTTTGTTATGTAATTCCATGACATGCGGACATATTCGTAACCTGTATAAGGTGCACTTGTGCCCACAATATAACGGGAGAGTTAGCCAGCGCCCCTCCAGGCACTCTCCCTTTCCAGGATCAAGGTCACTTCCGGGGCAATCCCCCTCTTAGCCACATGGAATACAAAGCCACAACATCAAGACGTCCCGCAAGGGCTGTTGGCTACCCAGCTCAGGGCCAAGGGGCTGACGGTGACGGCGGGGAGACAGCGGGTATCCCCCTGGCTGGTGTGGTGGCTGCCAGTGTCCCAAACAGCCACAAGCGCGAAAACCCCCACCCTGCGGCGTACAAACGGAGTGCCGTAGGCTCAAATTGCGATCCGTCGCCACCCATCAGGCTGGATCAGACCTCGGCCCCCAAAAGAGCCAGAGGGAGGTCTCCGGATGGGGCTGAGGCAGAGTCAGATGGTCCTCAGATGACCTTACAGAAAAGATCTTTTAAATTAGCCACCTGGAATATGTGTGGCCAAGGTACCAGGACTGCGGCAAACAGTAAGGAAAAGCTGCGATTTGCGGAGCAACTAATGTCTTTGGAGCAAATAGATATACTAGTATTAACAGAGACGCACACAGTATCACTACCCCTCAGCCGGTGGGTGACAGTCTTGGAACAATCAGGCCTGGTGTCCAGAGCCAGGATAGCTATACTGGTGAAAGCTGGTACAGGCTGGGACGTAACACACAGACAGGTCCTAATCCCAGGACATGTGGTAATGGTCCACGTAACCAATAGGATAAGCCGGGAATCATTCTGGGTCCTGGGCGTATACGGGGACATATCACAGGGACTGGTATCTCTGGGTAAATTCATGGACAGACTGAGATTTAGGCTGTCAGCATTCGTCAAGAGACAAGCGAAAACACACTGGGGAGGCTGCTTTGCCATCGGAGATTGGAACTTCGTGGAACACGCTGGTGATAGATATCCCTCCGGGAATGGCCAGAGCGTACCTAAGAAGCTCCTAGCCAACTTTGAAGATGTGAAGAAGCTATGCGCCATGAAGGAAGTGTCAGGATGGGGGCCTGCGCCTAAGGCATGGACATATAGCAAAATGATGCATAATGGTATGGTATACTCGCGGCTGGACCGGATATACAGACCCTCCTTGGGCTGGGAGAGCAGCGAAGTTATGCCGATAACTTCTAAATGGTCGGATCATAGAATTCTGACAGCAACAGTCTATGTGAAGAAGCCGAAGGTGGATAAGGCGGTCCCTGCACCCAGACTGCCGACCCTGGAAGCGCTGAACAAAACGCAGAAATTCTGGCCGAGTGTTTTGTTGAGTTGGGATACACTAACTGAAAGCGGACCAGTGACCCTGGAAAAGTGGAGGGTGTTTAAGGACAAAGTCTTGCATGCAGGACGAACAGAAGTGGCAGCTATGAAAGCTATAGGACAGAAAGACTGGCTAACAGTGTTGCGGCAGGAACGAGTGGCCCTGGAGAATATCCTATCAGCGGTCACCAAAGCAAACGCCTTCTTATGGGCTAGGAGGGAACCCCTGGCGAGAATGATTCCCCATTGGCCGGCTGCGATCCCAGCATATGAGGATATGCCAGCGGCATGAAGAGGATTTGTCCCCAGCCCAAGCTCGCCCTGGCAGGTTCCCGTACGACCTAACAGCACTGCCCCTGGGGCCTCTGATGGTACTGGATGCTTCGTGACTCTGGTAGAAAAGAGGAAAGTATCAGAGCTGCTACAAGATAGAGCAGTGCGCTTCAAGAAGGCAGCGAAAAAAAAATGGAAAGAATGACGAGGACACATTCCTCCGAGTGGTACAAACAGTCCTCAAATAAAGAACTTGATGAGAGGGGAAGTCGAGCATCAGTCTCAGTCGAGGGGTTGAGGCGCCCTGAAGAGGCCCTGGCCCACACCAGCTTGGACGAGATGGCCCTCGTGGCCCGAGACTATTTCTACCACCTGCACACCCTGGAGCCCTGCCTGCCAGACAGACGTGCGGCCCAGGACGCGCTACTGGAGGAGGTTAGATGGCAAGGATTACTTCAGCCGGACCCGAAACCAGATGACATAGCAAGTGGCCCCTTCACATTGAAGGAAATGAAGGCTCTACGCTCAAAGATGCCAAATACAGCACCAGGACCTGATGGCATACATTACAGTTTCTGGAAAAAACTCATGGCAGTCCTCGATGCCCTTCAAAAAGGCAGTCCCCCCCCCAGGACATTCTGGGATGTCTTCGCGGACATTACAAATGACATCAGGGACAGAGGTTCTTCAAGAGAAGGCTTCAAAGATGCCAATATCAGCCTCTTTTACAAAAAGGGGGATCCAACTCTGGTCTCAAACTATAGACCTATATCATCAATGAATACAGATTGCAAGATGTACACTAACTTGCTCAACGGGAGGCTGGCTCCTTGGGCTGTAGTGAAATTACACCCCGATCAAAAAGGGTTTGTACCTGGAAGATTGATGCATGAGCATACTAGACTAGCCTCGGAGGTGGCTCATCTCTGCGACACGACGGGGACGCCCAGATTTATCGTAGGGCTGGACCAAGCCAAAGCTTATGACAGAGTTGACCAATTCTGGCTCCTGTCGGTCCTAGTGGCCCTCGGACTACCAGCAGACCTCGTGATGCTCATCAGTGACCTAACTGCCGGCTGCAGATCACGAGTGAGAATAAACAGTGGGTATAGTTCTTATTTTTCCCTAAAGAGGGGTGTGAGACAGGGCGACCCCTTATCATGCCTGCTGTTCAACTTCTCCATAGAACCCCTAGCCATCAAGCTACGACAATGCGTCAAGGGGTTGTCCATGCCTGGGCTTGCCCCGGTAAAGGTTATGCTCTATGCGGATGACGTTAATCTCTTTCTCGGAAAAGATGACTCCATCCAAGAGGTATCTGCGTGCCTAACTGATGTGTCCTACACAATAGGCTCTAAATTTAATATGGACAAGACAGATGTGAAACCTGTTGGACCTCATGCTTTTCAGGTACAGTGTTATACAGACCAAAATATGGCAGGCTCCACGATACCGGGGGCATGCATCCTGCCACCTGCGGACCCCCTGTGGATACTGGGCATCTGGGTTGGCAGCAGAGACAATGCCTTGCACAGATGGGTGCAGATAGATGGCCACATTAAGAAAATAATCTCACAATGGTGAATGATAGGGGCCAATGTGCAGAATAGGACACTTCTGGCTAAGGCCCTGATGCTTTCCAGATGCCATTTCCTCATGGATGGTAACGGGGTACCCCCGCACATCCTTAGAAGGATCAGTAACAGGATAATGGGGTTCGTAAGGGGAAAGTTCTCCACAATGTCTTACAAAACATTGGAGGCGCCATTGGCGGAGGGAGGGATTAACAACCCCTCCCTCATAACCAGAAAGTACGCTGTAGACCTGAAGTTCTTCAGTGACTTGGTCACTGGTGATCAGACGGTATCTTGGAAAAAGTGGACCTGGATGGACTTGAAGATGGCATCCTCTTCGAGCCGCGCGGGTACATATGGCGGGCTGAATCCTCTCATACAGCAGGCTTATACGATGCCCTCCCTTCTGCAAGATAGGGTGTCACAAGCCTTCACCACTGTCAGACTCTTTGGACTAGACTTGGCGAGTAGTGCGCCTTCACTAGCTGCAAGAAGACAGGCTCAACTGTTGAATCACCCAGCGCTGGGGGCTCTTGGACCCTACCACATCCACCCTCGTCCTCGGCCTAGCCTCCCCTTGCAGTCACCCATGTTGAGGAGTGAGCACCCTCATGGCTGTAAGGAGATGCATAGGGGCCATGATGGTCATTGGTACGTTGCTGGATTGTGAGGAGTTCCCCCCCCCCGGAGGATGTCATGGCACCTCGCTAAGACATCTAAAGCGGCAGCCTGCCTCTACCGCCTACCAGGGGGTGACTCATATCCACACAAGCAGTTTTTTTTCCCAGTCGCTCGCTGAGTTGTTGAGAATTACCCCCCCCCCATGCCGATAATACCACGCCCCACACCCACCAGCAAGCAACTGGGGCTACCGCCGCATGCCACTCCCGAACCAGCCAAGCGGTGCCTACAGCGACGATGGCTGAGACTTGTCACCTCAGAGCCAAGACCTATGGCGAAACGGCACGAGCCCACCTGGCAAGCAAGAGAACACTGCTGCGTGTAAGCTGACCACCGACCATGAGGCCGTACCCAGCCGTCCCCTCGGAGAAGCCCTCCTACATCTCTATGGCCCGTCACTGGCCTGTCACTCCCGAACCAGCCAAGTGGCGCCTATAGCGACAAATGCCAAGACTGATCACCTTGAAACTAGACCTACAGCGAAACGGCATGAGCCCACCTGGCAAGCAAGAGAGCAGAACAGTGTGTCCCTCAGAGATGAGCAATAGCGAGAAGGGTGGACAGTTTAAATGCGGATACCTTTTGTAACGTTCAGCTGAAGTGTAACATGCCTTTACGGTTAGCACTATAAATCCTGATTTCAAATAAAATAAAATAAAAAAATCACCCAGCGCTGCCTAGGCCCAATTCCCATACGTTCCGGAAAATCTTGGCTCTAAAGAAGGTGGGCATAAGCACTGTGGCCCACCTCTACCTTCCCCCCCCCCTGCCCCTCCGAGGCATGGGACTAAAAAGGACAGTAACGAAACTGCAGGAAGCGGTGAGTTCTTCCAGCTGGTCCATCTTTAGGCCACAGTACGGCTGGCCATTAGGTCCCGACGTAAATGTTTGGCCAAGCATGGACGGGCCCCTTGGCTGCGTCAGAATATTCACCCTTCCCAAGTCCTTGGTGGCAGGACGTGTGCAGAGGGATGCATATAAGAAAACAAGGATCCGAGTCCATACTGAGGACTACACCCCGGCCAGCATGCCTGATAGCAGACACGCCGAGGGCATCATATATGATAGAGACATACATGTCTGGATGGATGGCTCAGCACAAGATAATGGCTCAGACATGTGCACGGCCGGGTCTGCCTGGACGTCAGACCTCCTGTTCAGTGACAAGGTCATGCTGGTAGGCGCCGTACTATCTAACAACATAGCAGAAGTAGCTGCAGTTGTCCTCTGCCTTATGGCTTGGAGGGATGCACATATAACAATCCACACCGACTCTATGTTTGTTATGGGCCTCCTCGAAGGCGGCCTGTTGGCCATGGAAAGGGACAGATGGGGTGAGGCACTGAGACATATGAGCCACAGTCCCCCTACCCCTTTACTCCAATATTTGCTTTACTTACTCAGAGATAGAACAGGCAGAATAAGCTTTGTTAAAGCCAAAGCCCACAGGGACGACCTCAATAACAACATAGCAGATAGGCTAGCTAATGAAGGTTGAGCCTCAGGAAGAATGTTTGACATCAGTACCCTCACTGTGCCCCAAGGTTGGGTAGACATAGCCCCGGTTCTGTGTCACCAGCCCCTGGATTATCTGACACAACTGGTCATGTGTAACAGGTTCACAGTGCCAACTGGGACACTTAGGTTCAGAAGATTCTCAGACAGGTGGACTGTGATGATCGGGACCCTATTTGGCATAGTCTTGGATCCCAGAAGCCACGTCAAGAAGGTGTGGTCTATCACAGTGCCTGAGGGACTAAAGGAGGTCCTCTGGAAGGAAATGAACAGTGCCCTGGTCTTAGGACACAGGTACTACGGCACTAAGAACAAGAAGTCCGACATGGGACAGATGTGCCCCTGCAGTCAGGAGATGTTGCTTGGGCACATCCTGCTCAGTTGTGCCAAATATGACCTATGGCCGCTTTTCACATTACTCGAAGACGCATTACTAAAGGTATCCCCAAAATCTGCCTTCAGGACCCTACATCCAGATGAGTGGGGCTCTTCCCCCTGGTACCCTCTCCTGGCCCTACAGGTGATAGAGGAGGCCGCACTGCCTATATTCAAAGGGTGGAAAAAGATGCTCAAAGCGCTCAAATTCTCAAGACCAAGGAGGGAATGGTTGATCAGTAATTACTACTGGATGCTGTGGAAGTGGCGCATGAAGGAGATCCACAAGGACGACTTTAAGTTCGTCCCCATCCTCTGTGTCGCTTCCTTGAGAACAGCTCTACTACAGCCATGCCCGGAAACAGGGGGAGCTACGACAGCGGACGAGACTGACTGAGCCCCCATGGCGAAAGTCAGGCTCACGGATGGTGCCTATGGTTAATAGGTGTGCTGATGTATGAAGAATCCCTTACTCACAATTACATCGTCTCCATGACCCTTCTCACACCCTCTGGTAGTGGGTTCTACTCCTGCTGTACGGTGGAGATAGAGGCCCTAGTCGGAGCCTGTAAAAGGGTGTAAAACAGGGCCCAGGGAGGGATGTAAAACCATATGAGGGCGGTCCGGTACAGTGCTCCTATCTGCCCGTGGATAGGGGCCACCTTGCCAATGTCGGACAGGAGGCCCCCTGCAGGTTTAGTGGGTATTCTACAGTCCTCTGGCTGGTAGCGACCCCCACACTCCCGGCCTCTGAAGCCTTGGAGCCTCAATCAACTGCATCTGGGTGCTGGGAGACCATCTCACCCTCTTGTATTGATGTGAGCAGGGCTGTATTGGTACCTCCAACAGGTAACGGGGTCTTAAACCAGATTCCTGCAGGTGATGGTAGGGAGAGTTCTAGTGAACAGGCGGTGCCGGATGATGGGGCGCCATTTCCACAGAGACATCTCTCTCGGGGCTGGGAGACCATTTCCCCTGACTGATGCGCTCTTGGACTTGGCAGCAGAGCCGCCTCCCTGACCCACAACCCAAAAAAAAAAAAAAAAAAAAAAAGTGGTAAGAAGCAGAGGTTGGACCCGACCACTACTTCCACGTAGTTCCAACCGGGCAACCACCCCCCAAGTACAGGGACATAATTCGTGCTTGGGGGCATCGGGCTAAAGGTGGTCGCCGGAAGCTGGAGGTAAACGGGGGTACCAGGCCCGCAGCACTGTGGTAGCGCTGCGGATATGGCAGTGAAGGCATGCGGGGGGGTTGTTGACACCTCAGGCTGTAAGTCCATCCCAGTCTACTGCTGGGACGCTTGAGGGGAATTCCTGAGCTGATGCAGGGGCCTCGCCATCCCGGTCAGGTCCCTGCCACCGGTTTGGTTTTAGCGATAAGCAACAATAAGACTCGTAGGTGCGTTTGAAAACAAGCCGAACTTGTAAGTAGTTAGAGTGCAGGTCAGCAAGCTCCCCACTTCACTGTCGTAAGAGTCGGTGCGGTGAGCCCTAGTGTAAAGGCGTGGGACATTAGTCATAGCTACTCCACCTGAGCGCATAGCCTGACGACGAGTGCATCGGGTTCCCTGCCCCAGTGCGCATGTCTGACCCCCTGGCACCCCGTGACCCCCAGGGAGTCTGTGGAGAAGCCAGGTGTTCCTCCACAGCATCAGGCCTGTGACCCTGGCTGGCGGACAGGATGGTCTGTTGTGGTGAGATGGCAACTGAGGTAGAACGGGGATCCGGGCCTAGAACCAGCTAGAGCGTGTGACCTAACCAATCACTATAGGCTCGCTGATAGGCAAATCGAACCGGTCTGCCTTGGAACGGGAAACTCCGGGGATAGAATCCCGGGGCGGGCCGTGGCGGTGGCAGCCTAGTAAGTTGCCGCTGGCCCGAGAGTATCAAAATAATCTGCCGTCGGTGAGCTCGGAATAATAAGCCAATTGCTCGCTTAAGTTGTATCCGGGGTAGCGTGTAGCTGGCTGTAGGCCTTGCCAGCCTCAGTTTTTGAATCGGCGATGATCATGTAGGGTTTGCGACTGTATAGGTTTGTGCTTCGTGTGTAAAGTCCGGATCGACGATGTTGTCTCCGTGTAGGCCTGTAGCTTTCTGTCGACTTGCTTAGTTGTAGAAATACAACCCTTTGTACCCTGGCGGCCCAGTGATAGACCCAGCTGTGAATATATGGCCAAACACGGACGGACCACTCAGGTGCATCCGAGCATTCACCCTTCCCAGGTCCCTAGTGGCAGGAAGGATAGTGAAAGACACATACAAGAAGGAACGAGTCTGGGTGTACATGGAGGACTACACTCCGGCACGTACACCTGTGCCCAGGGTCGCAGAAGATATAATATATGACAGAGATGTGCATATATGGACAGATGGTTCAGCAGTGGACAACAGCTCTGACACATGTTCAGCTGGGTCTGCCTGGACCTCGGACCTACTCTTTGATGATAAGGTTCAACTCATGGGGGCTGTACTTTCCAATAATGTGGCAGAGATCGCGGCGGTGGTACTCTGCCTTCTTGCCTGGCGAAACGCCCACATAGTTATACATACTGACTCCACACTGGTACTGGGCCTATTAAGGGGAGGGCTGTTGGCTATGGAGCGGGATGGGTGGGGTGAGGCACCCAGGCACTTTAGCCAGGGACCCCCTACCCCTCTTCTACAATATCTACTGTTTCTACTCAGAGACAGGATGGGCCGCATCAGTTTCATCAAAGCAAAGGCGCACAGTGACGACCTCAACAACAACATCACTGATAGGCTTGCGAACAAAGGCCGTGCTTCAGGGAGAGTACTGGACATAAGCACACTCCACATGCCACCGGGGTGGGTGGACACAGCCCCTGTGCTGTGCCACCAACCATTAGACTACCTGACAAGGCTGGTGGTGCGTCACAACGTGCCGGCACCCACCGGGACCATTAAATTTGGAAGGTTCTCAGACAGATGGACGGTCATGATCGGAACTTTGTTTGATGTCATGTTGGATCCGGGCAGACACATCGGCAACGTGTGGCACCTCAACATACCGGAAGGACTGAAGGAGGTCTTCTGGAGAGATATGAATGACGCTTTAGTCCTAGGGGATAAATATTTCGGTACAAGGTACAAGAAATCTGACATGGGCCGTGTATGCCCATGTGGCCACGTCATGTCTTTAGGGCATATACTATTAGGTTGTGCCAACTATAACCTGCAGCCGCTTCTGACAACTTTACTGGACGCCCTTAAAGTAGTATCCCCAGCCTCCGCTTTCAGGACTCTGCACCCAGACAAGTGGGGATCCTCCCCATGGTACCCGCTGCTGGCCCTACGTGCCATAGAAGAGCTCACACTCCCTATATTCAAGGGGCAGAAGAAGGTGCTAAAAGCGTTTAAGGATACGAGACCCAGGCGGGAGTGGATAGTAGGGAACTACTATTGGATGCTATGGAAATGGCGCATGAAGGAGATACATGATGATGACTTTAAATTCATCCCTGTCTTCTGCACCTCAGCCATGGAAGACATGTTAAAGCAGCCTTGCCTGATTCAGGACAAGGAGGTGCTGACAGAGAAGAACGAACGGGTCGGGAAGGACCCCAGAGTCAGGCTCACGGACCATGCCTATGGCTAAAGTCCCTAATACCTGACCCCGCACCACGTATTAACCATACCACATCGTCTCAATTACCCTTCTGCTACCCTCTGGGATCAGGTTCTACTCCTGCTGCAAGGTGGAGATAGTGGCCCTGGCCTGAGCCTGAAGAAGGCATATAGCGAGGGCCCAGGGAGAGATGTTAAGCATCTTTAGGGCAGTCCGGTATGGTGCCACTACCTGTCCATGGGTAGCGGCCACCTTGCCAATGTCGGACAGGAGGCCCCCTGCAGGTTTAGTGGGTATTCCACAGTCCTCTGGCCACTGGCGACCCCCACACTCCCGGCCTCTGAAGCTTTGGAGTCTCAGTCTTCACCCCTAGGGCGCCGGGAGACCATCTCGCCCTTCAGGCTTAGGATGTGAGCAGAGCTGTATTGGTATCTCCAACAGATAACAGGGTCTTAAACCAGATTCCTGCAGGTGACGGTAGGGAGAGTTCTAGAGAACAGGCAGTGCCGGATGATGGGGTGCTATTCCTGCACAGGCTGTCCTCCTGGGGGCGGGAGACCATACCCTCTAGATGACATGCCTTTGGGATCGGCGGCAGAGCCGCCTCCCTGACCCACCAAAAAAAAAAAAAAAAAAAAAAGTGGTAATAATTGGG